>LGOV01002389.1_pt4 | contig 12486 bp, 13 predicted proteins | sample 469881 | NCBI WGS metagenome assembly LGOV01 (sample SAMN03857199, study PRJNA290197) | marine sediment metagenome | biome: marine cold seep biome; feature: cold seep; material: marine sediment; isolation source: sample #5579, elevator 3A push core 41 containing 12 cm of sediment... ...
ATAGTACGCCCCGCGAAAGGGAGACAATATCATGCCGATTCATAATATAGAAGCGGCCCTGGAAGATATCCGCCAGGGCAAGATGGTTATTCTGATCGATGACGAAGATCGCGAAAATGAAGGCGATCTGGCTATGGCCGCCGAACTGGTCACACCGGAAGCGGTCAATTTTATGGCTAAGGAAGGGCGTGGCCTGATCTGCCTGTCCCTCACCGAAGAAAGGGCCGATGAACTCGATCTGCCCCTTATGGTCCAGGAAAACACCTCGTCTTTCGGTACCGCCTTCACCGTATCCATCGAAGCCCGTCGCGGTGTGTCGACGGGCATCTCGGCCAAGGATCGGGCGACCACCATTCAGGTGGCGATCGCCGACGAATCCCAGGCCAAGGACCTGGCCCGTCCCGGCCATGTGTTTCCCCTGCGTGCCAAAAAGGGTGGGGTGCTGGTTCGTGCCGGCCAGACCGAAGGTTCTGTTGACCTGGCGCGACTGGCGGGTCTTAAACCGGCCGGTGTCATCTGCGAGATCATGAATGACGACGGTAGTATGGCACGCACGCCTCAACTGAAAAAATTTGCCAAGCAGCATGATCTTAAGATCGTCACCGTGGCCGACCTGGTCAGCTATCGCATGCGTAAGGAACTGCTGGTGCATGCAGCTACCGATACCACTATTCCGACTCCTTTCGGTGGTGATTTTCAGGCGATTGCTTACGAAAATGAGGTCGATGATTTGCAACACCTGGCCTTGGTCAAGGGCACCATCGATCCTGATAAACCGGTGCTGGTTCGAGTCCATTCCGAATGCCTGACCGGCGATGTGTTCGGTTCACTGCGCTGCGATTGTGGTGATCAGTTGCATTCAGCCATGTGCCAGATCGCTGACGATGGCTGTGGCGTAATCGTTTATATGCGCCAGGAGGGTCGCGGTATCGGCCTGATCAACAAACTTAAAGCCTACGCTCTGCAGGACGAAGGCCACGATACGGTAGAGGCTAATGTCGCTCTCGGTTTTCAGGACGATCTGCGAGACTATGGTATCGGCGCACAGATTTTACTGGATCTCGGAGTACGGCAGATTCGACTGATGACCAATAACCCTAAAAAGATTGTAGGGCTCGAAGGCTACGGTCTTAAGGTGGTTGAAAGAGTACCGATCGAGATATCGCCAACCTGTGAAAATATTCGCTATCTCAAAACCAAACGCGAAAAAATGGGGCATCTGCTGGAGAATCTCTAGCCGGTGACGACCAGGTTTGTTGGTCATAGCCTATCGCCACTATCGAATTCATTGTACGAGTTAAACCGTTGTGCGAAGGCCCGTATACGGGTGATGCCGCCTGTCCGTCGCTGCCGCTATCCGGATAATAGAGAGATCGCCATAGAAGAGGGAGAATACCATGGCCAGAATTATCGAAGGCAAGCTCGACGCCAAGGGCTTTAAGGTTGGCATCGTGGTCAGCCGTTTTAACAGCTTTATTTGCGAGCGCCTGCTTGAAGGCGCCATTGATACTCTGGTGCGTCATAACGCCGATGACGGAGATATCGATGTGGTTCGGGTGCCCGGCGCCTTTGAGATTCCTCTAGTGGCTAAAAAGCTGGCAACCTCCGGTCGTTATGACGGTGTGATCTGCCTCGGTGCCGTTATTCGCGGTGCTACCCCCCACTTTGATTATGTTTGTTCGGAGGTCTCAAAAGGGGTCGCTACGGTGAGCCTCGATACGGATATCCCTATTGCCTTTGGCGTCATTACGACCGACACCATCGAGCAGGCTATCGAACGGGCCGGCAGTAAGGCGGGTAACAAGGGCGCTGAAGCAGCCATGGTGGTGATCGAGATGCTCAACCTGTTTAAGGCGCTTTGATTACTATGCAGAACGGTTCCCGACGTCAAGGCCGCGAATTGGCCATCAAATTACTCTTCAGTCTGTTTGAGGGTGAATCTACCCTGGACCAGCTGCTGGAGACCTTTTGGAGCAGCTTCCGCTTTTGCAACGATATCCTGGGCGAGCCCCTCGATGAGGTGGAGTTGCCGATTAAGCAGGATATTCGAGTTTTTACCGAGGAACTGGTGCGCGGAGTCGCGGCTCATCGTGAGCAGCTCGACCAGATCATCGATGAATTTTCCACAAACTGGTCTCTGGATCGTATGTCGAAAGTGGATTTAGCGATCTTGCGTATGGCCGCTTTTGAACTGCTATTTCAGCCGCAAACCCCTACCAGCGTGGTTATTAACGAAGCGGTGGAGGTTGGCAAACGTTACGGTACGCGGGAAACACCGGCTTTTGTTAACGGTCTGCTAGACAAGGTATCACGAATCTATCGTCCCAAATCCCCATGAACTCGGTGCGGGTCGTAGCCCAGGCTCCTGATCGTATGCCTGGTGAGGTGGTGGCCGGTTTCTTCTTCGAAGACCAGCGCCCGATGGACGGGGCGGCTGCACTTCTCGACTGGAGGCTGAACGGCTTACTCAGCCGACTGTTGTTGGACGGTTCAGCGACGGGGCGGCCCGGCGAATACATACTGGTCAGTAATAACGGTAAGCTGCAGACGCCGTGGATTCTCTTTGCTGGTGCTGGTATTCTAAAAAACCTGGCACCCTTTACTTACCGGGGTCTGATAGGCAGCGTTATCGATGATTGTCGTCGGGCCGGGTTTCGCCAAGTGTCTTTGTGTCTGATTAAACCGGCCGGGGCTGCGTCCGATTGGGTTGAGCAATTGGCTGGAGAATTGGCTCTCGGAGCCGATGGTATGGAAATTATCCTGACCCTGCAAGCAAGGGTCTGTGCATGACCGGTTGTGCTGGAAGTACCGGGGCTACTATGCGAGTAAAAAATATTTCGTTTGCAATGGGGGGGCTATGAAAGAGATCAAGGTAGGATTGCTAGGGTTCGGCACCATCGGTGCCGGTGTAGTCAAGGTTCTTCAGCAAAACGCCGAATTGATGACTGATCGCCTCGGCGCTTCGATGAAACTTGCACGCATTGCCGACCTCGATATCACCACTGATCGTGGGGTGCAGGTCGAAAAAGGCGTACTCACCACCGATGCCGATCAAGTCTTGACCGCCCCGGATATCGATATCGTTATCGAATTGATTGGTGGCTATGAGCCGGCCCGCTCCTTTGTCTTGAAAGCCATCGAGCATGGTAAGCATGTGGTGACCGCCAACAAGGCGTTGATGGCTAAATACGGTCAAGAGATTCTGGCTGCAGCAGCCGACAAAGGTGTGGAGGTCATGTTCGAAGCGTCGGTCGGTGGTGGTATACCGGTGTTGTCGGCCATCAAGGAAAACCTTTGCGTTAACCGCTTTCGCTCGATCTTCGGCATCCTTAATGGTACCTGCAACTATATTCTGACCCGCATGACCGATGAAGGTGCCGATTTCGGCGATGTTTTGAAAGATGCACAGCAGCAGGGTTACGCCGAGGCCGATCCTACCTTCGATATTGAAGGCATCGATACGGCACACAAGCTAGCTATTTTGGTCAGCCTTTGTTACGGCACTCAAGTTGATTGCGACGATATTTACCTGGAGGGCATCAGCCAGATCTCCTCGACCGATATCCAGTTCGCCCGCCAGTTCGGCTATAAAATCAAATTGCTGGCTATCAGCAAAGAGGTCAATGGCGAAATCGAAGCGCGGGTGCATCCGACCATGATTCCGCAAAATGCTCCTTTGGCCGACGTTGACGGGGTGTTCAATGCCGTGCGTTTGGTTGGTGACTTTGTCGGACCGGTAATGCTGTATGGTCAGGGCGCCGGTATGGACGCTACTGCCAGCGCTGTTATGGGCGATGCGATGGCCATCGCTCGCAACCTGCTGACCGACTCCATTGGCCGCACCCCAGCCATGGGATATTGCCCCTCTGCTATCGGTAAATTACCAATTAAGGCCATGGCTGACATCGTCAGTCGTTACTACCTGCGGTTCAGTACTGTTGACAAACCGGGGGTGGTCGCCAGAATCGCCAGCATCCTTGGTAACTATCAAATCGGTATTTCTTCCATGGTTCAACCGGAAGGCCTTGCCGCTGATACGGTGCCTATCGTTATCATGACTCACGAAGCCAAGGAAGCCCATATTAGATCGGCTCTCGGTGAAATCGATCAACTCGAAGTGGTGCACGAGCCGAGTCACTTCATAAGGATTGAAAATTCCATCGAATAGTTTTTTTCAGAAATATATGAAAAAAGGCGCCCCGCAAGGGGCGCCTTTTTTCTTATTGGGCTGTTCCGGCAGCGAATCGTAGCAGACGGATTCGCAAGTCAGGTCAGCCTACCGGTCTGGCGCAAGGCCTCGTACAGGACGATGCCGGCGGCGGTGGACAAGTTAAGGCTGCGCACCCTGTCGTTGAAGATCGGTATACGGATGCTCTGTTCGGCTTTGGCGTTCAGCAGTTCTTCAGGCAGGCCTTTGGTCTCCTTGCCAAAGATAAGAAAGTCGCCTGGTTGATAATCGACCTCGACGTGACTGCGCGCCGCCTTCTTCGAAGTGTACCAACATCGGGCGGTGGGATACTCCTTCTGTAGCGCCTCTAGTGATGGCCAGTGTCGCACATCGATGACCTCCCAGTAGTCGAGGCCGGCTCGCTTCAGATAGCGGTCGTCGAGGGAAAAACCGAGTTTTCCGACCAGATGCAGCACAGTGTTGGTGGCCCCGCAAAGCCGGGCGATGTTGCCTGTGTTGGGGGGGATCTCCGGTTCGACCAGGACGATATGAAAAGGCTTTGGCATAGGTAATTAGGCTCAGGTCCATGCCGCGAACCCGCCTGATAGGCAGGTTCGCGGCACTCCAGAAGGGCTGGTTAAAGTTGACTGGCTTGGAGCGCCTGCTCGAAATCGGCGAGAATATCTTCGATATCTTCGATGCCGACGGAAACCCGAATGTAGTCGGGGCTGACCCCCGAGGCCAGCTGCTGTGCTTCAGACAGCTGCTGGTGGGTCGTCGAGGCGGGATGGATAACCAGGGTCTTGGCGTCACCGATATTGGCCAGATGGCTAGCCAGCCTAACGTTATCGATAAAGTGAGCGCCGGCTTCCTTGCCGCCCTTGATACCGAACCCGAGAATCGCGCCCTGTCCGGCGGGCAGCAGCTGCTGTGCCCGCTGATAGTCGGGGTGGCTCGGCAGGCCGGGATAATTGACCCAGGCGACTGTTTCATGTCCTTCGAGGAACCGGGCCAGCTTCAAGGCGTTTTCGCAGTGGCGCGGCATGCGCACATGGAGGGTTTCCAGCCCCTGCAACAGCAGAAAGGCGTTAAAGGGCGACAGGCAGGGGCCGAGATCGCGCAGCAGAGTGACCCGCATCTTGGCGATGAAAGCCTGTTTGCCCAGTGCCTCGTGGTAGACCAGACCGTGATAGCTCGGGTCGGGATTGGTGAATTCGGGAAAACGTCCGCTAGACCAATTGAAATTACCGCTGTCGACTACCGCGCCGCCGATGCTGGTGCCGTGGCCGCCGATGAACTTGGTCAGGGAGTAGACCACGATATCCGCACCGTGTTCGATAGGCCGGAACAGGTAGGGGGTCGCCACGGTATTGTCCACCACAAAGGGCAAGCCGTGATCGTGGGCGACTTTGGCCAGCGCCGGCAAATCGTCGACGTTGTTCTTCGGGTTACCGATGGTTTCCGTATAGACCGCCTTGGTCTTCTCGTCAATGGCGGCAGCCACCTGGGCGGGATCGGAACTATCGACAAACTTGACCGAAATTCCCATACGGGCCAGAGTGTGGTTGAATAGATTGTAGGTGCCGCCGTAAAGATAGCTGGCGGAAACAATATTATCCCCGGCCCGGGCCAGATTGAGCACTGTCAGCAGGATGGCGGAGGTACCCGAGGCAACGGCCAGGGCGCCGATGCCGCCGTCCAGAGCGGCCAGGCGTTTCTCCAGCACATCGGTGGTCGGATTCATGATACGAGTATAGATGTTGCCCGGTTCCTCCAAGGCAAACAGGCGGGCTGCATGCTCTGAGGAATCGAAGGTATAGGAAGAGGTTTGGTAGATAGGCACCGCCCGCGAATTGGTGGCCGTATCCGGTTCGTGACCGGCGTGCAGGGCCTGGGTGCCGAGGCGATACGGACTCTTTTTTGACATGGCGCTCTCCTTGGTCGCAACAAAAGAAAATACAAGCTGCCGAAAATAAAACAGGCAAATAATAACAGAACCATTGAGCCAGGGGAAAAAAACTTGAGGGCTAACGATGGAGAGGGGAAAGACCATGGCAGGGATGGATAGCCTCTACATGGAGTCAGTGCTGGCGGAGTTGCAGGAGGTGCTGCCCGGCAGCCGAATAAGTAAAATCTACCAGCCGGCGGCCGCTGAGCTGATCTTCAAACTCTGGAATCGAGGTTCCACCTGGCGCCTGCTACTGTCTTGCGAACCGGGTCGGTCCCGACTACATCTGGTTGAGGGATCCTATCCTAACCCGCCAGCGCCTCCTCGCTTCTGTCAATTGCTGCGTGCCAGGCTGGTGGCGCTTACAGATCTGAAGCAGTTGCCGGGGGAACGGATCGTGAGGCTGTCTTTTGTCGGTGCCAACGGTAGTAACTATCAACTGCAGGCCGAACTGACTGGGCGGTCTGCTAATTTGATTCTGGTTGATGAGCAGGGCCGGGTGGTCGATGCCCTTAAACGAATACCGGCTGAACATGGTAAGGCTGCCATCCTACCCGGTGAACAATATCAGGCTCCGCAGCCCCTGGCTGGACAGTTGCTGGACAATGGGATACCCGAACCTCCAGACGGATTGGATGCCTCTGCTTTAGAACAATGGCTGTTAGCCGGTGTACGGCCCATGTCGCGTCTGCTCGCCAGGGATATCAGTCAGCAGGTGGCATCGGGCCGGAGTCCACGCCAAGTGCTGGCCGACTTTGCCGAGCGACGCCGCAGCCGGGATAATTGTTTTGCCATTGTGAGCCTGGAAGACCGTCCTCAACTACTCCCATTTAAGCTGCGGGCCCTTACAGGGAAAGATTTGGCAATCTTTACTTCTGCCTCAGCGGGAGCTGAAGCCTATTACGGTGAGTTTATGACCTCATCGGATCAGCACGGTCCGGCTGGAGAGATGCGAGGCTTGTTAAAAAAGACCCTCAAAAAGCTCAAGCGTCGGCAGGAGCGAATTCTGGGTGATCAGCGGGCCTTGGGACAGGCCGCTGATCTGCGTCAGCAAGGTGAACTACTGCTGGCACAGCTACATCTGGTGCGCTCCGGTGAAAAATCTATAACTGTTGATAATTACTTCCTGCAGCCGCCGCAGCCGATAACCATTGCGTTAGATCCTCGTTTGACTCCACAGCAAAACGTCGAACGTCTGTTTCGCTCTTATAAAAAAATCAAACGGAGTCGGGAGCACATCGAGCGGCGGCTCATCGAAACCGAACAGGAACTTCTCTGGCTTGAAGGGATATCTCTGTCTTTGGCTGAAGCACAGGGGGGGGAAGAATTTCTCGCCATCCGTAATGAACTGGCCGAGCAAGGTCTGTTGAAAGGTAAAAAAGCTAACGTAGTACAGCGGGGCGCAAAAGGAGTGGCGGGGGTGCGGAAGGCCGTCAGTCCCGGTGGGTTTGGCATCAGTTGGGGGGTCAACAATCGCGCCAACGATTACGTCACAAAGAACCTATGTCAGGCTGCAGACCTCTGGTTTCATGCCTATGAGATGCCCGGTTGCCATTTAGTGTTAAAACGGGGTGATCGAGGGGATGTTCCGGAAGAAGATCAACTTTTTGCGGCATCGCTGGCAGCGGGATATTCTCGTGGGAAAAATGATGGTATCGTAACGGTGATGGTCACCGAGGGCCGCTGGGTGGCCAAACCCAAAGGGGCCAAGCCCGGCCTGGTGACGGTTCGTCAGTTCCAGACCCTGCGGGTGGCTCCATTGAGAGATCCTGGTGATACCGGTGCCAGGGAATGAGCCTGTGCCATTGGTTGATGGGACAAAGAGCGGAGCCAGAGGTTAGTTGTCGATGCTCTCTCGCAGACCCTTGCCGACTTTGAAAAAGGGTAGTTTTTTCGGTTTAACCTCTATCGTTTCGCCGGTTTTTGGATTGCGCCCAGTATAAGCCTTGTAGCTTTTGACGGTCATGCTGCCAAAACCCCGAATCTCGATGCGTCCGCCTTCCGCCAGGGTGTCGGTCATGGATTGAAAAATTAGATTGACGATTTCCTCAGCTTTTTTGTAGGTCAATCCCTTTTCAAAAGCCAGCGCTTCGATAAGATCCGATTTGTTCATGTTGCCTCCAGAATGCTTTTCGCTTTTGCGATGCAAAGCACCTTCAGTTGGTAGTTGAACTCACTGATTCAGCTCTGGATAAACACTTTAAAAACCAGGTTATACTTAAAGATATACGGCACTTAGGGGGCTGTCAATCAAGGGGGCTGCATTTTTATTAAAATAATTCCCTTCGCCTCAGAACCTTTGTGGCTAATGCCTACCCTGACATTGTTAACCAAATTGCCTGGGCCTGTTGACAAAACTTTCTGTCACCCTATAATCGGACCCTGTTTACTGGTGTCCATCCGGAAACTATGGATGAAAACTAACTGACTTAGTACAGGGAGTTCCATACAATGCAAAATATAATTCGGACATGGACTGAACGGGTGCTAGGCGGTGGCCGCCTTTCTGCCGAGGAGTGCTTGACGTTGTTAGACGCCAAGGGCTCCGATCTTGGCTATTTGCTCGCTGGTGCGCAACAGCTACGCCAGCATTTTAAAGGTGATCGGATTGCCCTTTGTTCGATCATCAATGCTAAATCCGGGAGGTGTTCTGAAAACTGTGCCTTTTGTGCCCAGTCTGTGCACCATGCGGTTGAAACTCCAGTTTATGACCTGAAACCGTTAGACGAAATAGTCGCCGGAGCTCAACTTGCCGCGGAGCAGGGATGCAACTGCTACGGTATTGTATCCAGTGGTTCCCAATTAGAGCCTGGTCCAGAAATGGAACGTCTGCTCGAAGCGATTCGCCAGATCTGCGCCACCACCAGCGTACGCCCATCAGCCTCCCTGGGTTTGCTCGATAGATCTGCTGCTGAGGCTCTGGCCGAGGCTGGCTGTGCCGTATATCACCATAATCTCGAAACGGCTCGTTCCTTCTTTCCCAACATTTGCACTACCCACGATTACGAACAGGATGTGGAGACGGTGCGGGTGGCCAAACAGGCCGGAATGTCCGTCTGTTGCGGTGGTCTGTTCGGTCTTGGCGAAAGCCTGGCTCAGCGGGTCGAATTGGCACTGACGCTACGTGATCTGCAGATCGATTCGGTGCCCATCAACTTTCTAGCTCCGGTGGCTGGAACCCCTCTGGCCGGCCAACGCCAGTTGTCCCCCATGGATTGCCTGCGCATCATCGCTCTTTATCGCTATGTTTTGCCAGAGCGTCAGATCAGTGTTTGCGGCGGTCGTGAGTTGAATCTGGGTGAATTTCAATCGTGGATCTTTATGGCCGGCGCTAGTGGCATGATGGTGGGCAATTATCTCACCATGCGCGGTCGTGATTTGCAAACCGATCTACAAATGATAAAGGATGCTGGTCTAAGCTATGGTTCCTGTAACTGATTCAGGCGGGCGTGGAATTTTTGTCACCGGTACTGACACCGGAGTAGGTAAGAGCCTGGTGTCGGCAGCCCTTGCGCGATTTTTAGTTCGGCAGGGGATGCGGGTCGGGGTGATGAAACCGGTGGAAAGCGGTGTCGCCGATCTCACCGTACTAGGGGATGACGGTAAACTGCTGCGTTGGGCTGCCGACTGTGCAGCGCCGATTGAGCTGATTAGCCCTTGTCGTTTAAGCGAACCCCTGGCACCGTCCCTGGCTGCCGAACTGGCCGGGACTCCCATCGATATCGACGGTCTGGTATCCAAAGCCAAGCAGTTGCTGGAGGCTTACGACTTCGTCATTATTGAGGGAGCCGGGGGGCTCATGGTTCCCCTTCTGGACACCTTCATGGTTGGGGACCTGGCTCGCCGCATCGGGCTGCCGCTGCTCACTGTTTGTCGGCCTGGACTCGGCACCATCAATCATACCCTGTTGACCCTGCAGGCGGCCCGAGCCTGGGGATTGGAGCCGGCCGGTCTGGTGGTGAATGGTATGCCGGACTTCCCTGGGCTTGCAGAAAAACATGCCCCTGCGATGCTGGCTGAATTGGGTTGTATTGAGGTCTGGAAGGTGCTTGGCCAAGTGGCGGGAGATGACCGACAGAAGGTCGAGGCTTTGTCTCAGCAATTCGGTGATGGGCTGATGGAGTTGTTATTTCGCTAATAGTTTAAAGGTCCGCAATGACTATCTTAGTCTCCATGCGTAACCTATATATAATCAACTTTTTTATTACCGATGTACTTGATTCGTAGACCCGGCTTCGACACAGGGGTGGAACAGAAATACTTCTTAAAGCGGTTCGCAAGGATCACCTCATGGACTATCAGGATATCGTTCGTTACGACCGGAAGCACGTATGGCACCCCTGCACCCAGGAAAAGGATCACGAAGCGCTGCCGCCCATTCCCATCGAGCGAGGTGAAGGGGTATATCTCATTGACAAGGCCGGCCACCGGTATATCGACGGCGTCTCATCCTGGTGGGTTAACCTCTTTGGCCACAACCATCCCCGACTCAATCGTGCCCTTACCGAGCAAGCAGGGCGTATCGCTCACCACATCTTCGCCGGTTTCACCCATGAGCCGGCGGTGGAAGTGGCTCGGCGCCTGTGCGAATTGACCCCGGGGAATTTAAGTAAGGTCTTCTTTGCCGACAACGGTTCGGCGGCAGTGGAAGTGGCGCTGAAGATGAGTTTCCAGTACTGGCAGCAGTGTGGCAAACCGGGCAAGACCCGCTTTGTCTCCCTTACCGATGCCTATCACGGCGAAACCGTCGGTGCTCTGTCGGTGGGGGGCTGTGATCTTTACCGCCAGGTTTATCAGCCCATGTTGCTGGATACTTTTCAGGCCCAGGGACCGGACTGCTTTCGTTGTCCCTACGGTCTGCATCGGGACAGCTGCGAAGCCCCCTGTTTCGAGCATCTAGAAAAACTGGTTACCGAGCACCAGGAAGAAATCGCCGCGGTGATTATCGAGCCCCTGATTCAGGGTGCCGCCGGTATGCGCATCTATCCGCCCGTCTATCTGCGCAAACTGCGCCAGCTGTGTGACGCTTGTCAGGTACACTATATTGCCGATGAAATCGCCGTGGGTTTCGGTCGTACTGGTAAAATGTTTGCTAACGAACATGCCGGTGTCGCTCCCGATCTGCTCTGTTTGTCCAAGGGCATCACCGGCGGCTATATGCCTCTCTCCGTGACCTTGGCCACTGAGGAGATCTATCAGGCCTTCTACGACGACTATCAGACCCTCAAGGCCTTTCTCCATTCCCATTCTTATACCGGTAATGTGTTGGCCTGCGCCCTGGCTGTCGAGGTTTTAAATATCTTCGATGAAGAACAGATTCTGGCCAACCTGGCACCCAAAATGTCGCTTATGGATCGTTACGCAGCCCGTTTCGAGGCCCTGCCTCAGGTGGGAGAATTCCGCCGCTGCGGTATGGTCGCCGCGGTGGAGATGGTCGCCGATAAGCAGCAGCGGACACCCTATCCCTGGCAAGAACGGCGAGGGTATCAGGTCTATCAGCAGGCCCTGAAGCATGGCGCCTTGTTACGACCGCTGGGCAATGTGGTTTACTTTATGCCGCCTCTGACTATTGACGAGCCGGTGTTGGAAGAATTGCTTGAGATCGCCTTGAAGTCCATTGTCGAGGTGACTGAGCCTTGAGGCATAATCGGCCGTACTTCCATTGCTGAATCAGCTGTGTTCCATAGGGTTAATTGCTAGGTAACTGTGGATCGAGGGAGGTCTCATGGCTCAGCCGCAGGATTTGTTCAGGCCGGGGGATGCGCTGCTGGTGGTCGATGTGCAGAACGATTTTTGTCCCGGCGGTGCTCTGCCCATCGATCAGGGCAATGAAGTGGTCGCTGTGCTCAATATTTGGATTGCCGCTGCACAACAGCAACAGGTGCCGATCTTTTTGACCCGTGACTGGCATCCTGCCGGCCATCCCAGTTTCACAGTCAACGGTGGCCCCTGGCCGGTGCACTGTCTGCAGGATACCTCTGGCGCAGCCTTGCATGATGAGCTACTGACTCCAGCGGTCGCTGAGGTGGTCACCAAGGGTACCCGTTTCGATCAGGATCAGCTATCGGCTTTTGACCAGACCGGTTTAGCAGATAAGTTACGCCGCGACGGCATTCGCCGTCTGTGGGTTGGTGGCCTGGCCCTGGATGTCTGCGTGTTGGCTACGGTGCTCGATGGATGTCGGGAAGGGTTCGAGGTGCAGGTGCCGGTGAAGAGCTGCCGGCCGGTAACGGCAGAAGGTGGACGCGCAGCGCTGGAAAAGATGCGCCAAGCTGGCGCGGTATTGGTGGAGTAGGTGTCAGGTCCCGCATGATTCCTGACCTGTTTATGAAAAAGTTCAGGCTTTCTTTTTTGCCAATCTTTCAGGGCC
>LGOV01014093.1_pt2 | contig 12485 bp, 27 predicted proteins | sample 469881 | NCBI WGS metagenome assembly LGOV01 (sample SAMN03857199, study PRJNA290197) | marine sediment metagenome | biome: marine cold seep biome; feature: cold seep; material: marine sediment; isolation source: sample #5579, elevator 3A push core 41 containing 12 cm of sediment... ...
CGCCGCAGGGCCTCGGAGAACCGTATCAAGCATCTCAAGGATTACATGCAGCGTTGCCTGAATCACGCCGAGCGCACCGAAGTTGAGGCGGGAACGTACAAGGTCAAACTCCAAAAGAATCCCGCCAGGGTGGTGGTCGATGCCGAGGAGAACATCCCACCGCGTTTCTTCACCATCATTCCCGAAACCAAGCAACTGGACAGGAAGGCCGTAGCCGAGGCGCTGAAAAAAGGCGAGGTCATTGTGGGGGCGCACCTTGAGCAAGGAATGTCTTTGCGTATCAGATAGCAGCAGGGAGAGGGGGAGGATATGAACGCACTCGGAAAGATTCAAGCAGCACTCAAGGCACCGAAGGGACAATTCAATTCCTTCGGCAAATACAAATATCGCAACTGTGAGGACATTCTTGAAGCGGTCAAGCCGCTGCTTAAGGAACATGAAGCAACCTTGACCATTTCTGACAGCATCGAGGCTGTTGGTGATCGGATTTACGTCAAGGCGACTGTTTGGCTTTTTGATGGCAAGGGTAATGCCACAGAAGTTAGCGCATACGCCAGAGAAGCAGCAACCAAGAAGGGCATGGATGAGGCACAGATTACCGGCGCGGCCAGTTCATACGCTCGCAAATACGCACTAGGCGGCCTGTTTCTGCTGGACGACACCAAAGATGCTGACACGCAAGACAACCGGCCACAAAGCCAGCAAGAACCACCCCGCCAGCCCAGTAACGGCAACCACAAAACCGAAGCGGTCAAGGTCAGCAAAGCCATCGAAGCGTGTGAATATCCCGCAGCGGTGGACAAGCTACTGTCTGGCAACCTGGCAACTATCGGCAAGTGGCCGCAGGAGTGGCAGGAGAAAATCAACGCCCAGGCCACACAGAAGCGCGAAGAGTTAGGCGGTAAGGTGGTCAACCAATAGGAGGCAACCATGACCGGAAGATGCAGCAAGTGCAAGGAGATGTGCGAAGCCACAGAATATTACGAATGGTCTGAGCACAAGCAGGAAGGTTATCACATATATCTATCCAACTGCTGCCTTACCCCTCTTATAGAGGACGGAGAGCGCAGCCACGACGATTAAGCCTACCCGCTGCCTGTCGGGATGGCACCCCGGCCTCACTAGCGAGGTCGGGGACATTTAAAACGGAGGACGGGACATGAACGAAAGCATGGAGTTGATACCGGTAGATACGTTGATGCCTTTAGAGGTTTTCACCGAGGGCGGCATTGACCTTCTGTTGAAAGACATTGAGGACAAGGTTGCCGGGCATGAGCCGGTGCTGGAAACAGCCAAGGGCCGCAAGGAAATCGCTTCGCTGGCTTACAAGGTTTCGCAATCAAAGACTCTGCTGGACAAGTTCGGCAAAGACCTTGTGACCGAGTGGAAGACCAAAGCGAAAACGGTAGACGCATCGCGCAAGATTGCCAGGGAGTTTCTGGACTCTCTGCGGGACCGAGTACGCCAACCGCTGACAGAGTGGGAGGAGGCCGAAGCCGCGAGACTTGAAGCGGAACGGCTCGCTAAAGAACTGGCCGAAGCCGAAGAAACCGCCCATGCAGAACACGCCCTCTGGTTGCGGCAGAAGGAAATCGAAGCCAAGGAAGCGGAACTTGCCCGTCAGGAAGAAGAACGTCGGCAGGCAGAGGAAGCGGCACGGCTTGAAAAGGAACGGCTTGAGCGCGAAGAACAAATGAAGCAGGAAGCCGCCGAAGCCGCCCGTAAGCAAGCCGGAGAAGAGGCACAGGCCAAAGTTCTTGAAGCGGAACGCAAAGAGCGCGAAGCCAAGGAAGCAACCGCCAGGGCAGAGCGGGAACGTATCGCCGCCGAAGAACGGGCCAAGGTTGAAAAGGAAATGGCCGTCAAGGAAGAACAGCGCAAAGCCAAAGAAGAGGCCGAGCGAGTAGAACGGGAACGCCTCGCAGCCGTAGCGAAGCAGAAAGCCGAAGACGACAAGCGGGCAGCGAACCGCAAGCACCAAGCAAACATCAACAGCGAAGCGGTGGCGGCTTTTGTAAAGAACGGCCTCAGTAAAGAGCAAGCTAAGGAGGTCGTCACTCTCATTGCCAAGGGACTTATTGACCATATTCGTATCGCCTACTAACGGAGGGATGAAATGAAGTGCATCGCAGACAAGATGGACCGGCAGACCTACCGAGTAAGCAACGCCGAAGCAGACCGCAGGATTGCCAGTGGTCGCTATGAGCGAACCAGTAAGCGCAACTGGAAACTCCAGGGGAGGTGCCGGTGAACAGTTACCGAATTGAATTTGCCGATGGCTACGTTATGACCGTCCAAGCCCACGACGAGCAGGACGCTATGCGGAGAGCCGAGACGCTTTACTGTGTAAACGTGGCGATCACCGGAAGCAGGAGGGTGGGGGATGCGGCGTAAGTTTGTTCTCAAAGACGACTTTATCAGGGACCGAGCCGTTGCCGCCGTGCGTGACCTACCGCTAGGCATGGAAGTGGTGCTGAAAGAGGCAAGCCGCTCTCTCGATCAAAACGCCCTGCTTTGGCCCCTACTGCACGAACTTTCCGAAAAGGTTGATTGGTACGGCAACAAGCTAACGCCCGATGAGTGGAAAGATTTAATGACCGCAGGGCTGAAAAAGCAGAAGGCGGTGCCAGGAATCGACGGCGGTTTTGTGGTGGTCGGTGGCAGCACTTCCAAGATGACCAAAAGCGAGTTTAGCGATCTGCTAGAGCTTATTTATTCCTTCGGCGCAGAGCGTGGCGTTGAGTGGCAGGAGGTAGCATGACAGCGTTTCCGAAACCTAAAAGATGGAAATCCAAAAAATATAGAGACGCCGCCAGAAACCAAGATTGCACCATACGCCTGCCGGGTTGCCAGAACGACACGGAAACAACCGTGCTGGCGCACCGCAACGGGGCAGGGATGGGCACCAAGGCCAGCGACCACGATGCAGCGGACCTTTGCCAGTATTGTCACGATATTTACGACAGAAGAAACAAGGCAGGCGAACATCTTGGGGATAGGCGCTTCATCGAGCAAAAGTTTAACCGTGCCCGTCTGGAAACCATCATCAACCGTATTGAAAGGGGGATTATCAAGTGAGCCAAGCAACCCTAATAAGCGAGATACGCAAGCGCCTGGGCAGCAGCCACGCTCTGCTGATACTCCGCGCACAGTGCCGGGAGATTCCGGTGGCAACGTGGAACAAAGCCTTTGACGCAGCGCAATAATCACCGACCGCCCCGGTACATCACAAGATGGTTTAAGCACAGCCGGGGCGGCACTTTTACGGAGGGAACATGAACGCAGCAGCCCTTAACAACTCACCCCGCCTGCAACGGGTAGCGGCTCTACTCGAAAGCGGCGGCAAGTTTACGACTTTGGACATCGTGCAGCAGGCCAACGTCTGCGCGGTCAATTCCTGCATTGCTGAACTTCGCGCCAACGGCATAGAGATCAACTGTCAGCGCAAGGGGGATGTGTGGCTCTATTCGATGCCGGAAAAGCTGAATTATCAGCCGCCCCGCGTCAAACATTGGGAAGACAAGTCGCGCTACAACAGTTTCCACAGGGAGGGCTGATATGTGCAGCAAATGCCAAACACTCATAGAAGCACTCAAAGAGGCTAACACCGACAAGGACAAGGTAATTACCCACCTAACGTATGAGTTGGCCGAAGCTACCGACAAGCTCAAGGCGATTACTGAGGTGGTAGAGAGGGCGGGGGCATGAGGCCGCAACCTACAGAACAGCAACTCAAGGCCATGTATCTGCGACAGCGGCAAGGGCTCCCCTTGGAGATCGTGGTCAAGATGTCGGAGCGCAGGATTCGGGCTTTTTATGAATATTATGCTGGAGAGGTTTATGTGTCTGTTAGTGGCAAAGACAGCCACACGCTATTGCATGTGGTCCGATCCATTTATCCCGACGTACCGGCTGTGTTTGTTGATACCGGCCTGGAGTATCCCGAAGTGCGCGACCTGAATCTGCGGACGCAAAACTGTACCGTTCTCAAGCCAGAAATGGCCTTCCCGCAGGTCATTGAGCGGTACGGCTGGCCAGTAATTTCTAAACTGACCGCAAAAGCGTTGCGACGAATCCAGAACCCGACCCCGCAAAACGCCCAATCGGTGCGGCTCGCCCTGACGGGCATCAAATCGGACGGCACCAAGTCGAGTTGCTTCAAACTGCCAGACAAGTGGCGGTTTCTAATCCATGCGCCGTTCAAAATAGGCGAACAGTGCTGCGACGTAATGAAGAAAAAGCCGATCCACGTTTACAACAGAAAAACCGGACGCAAAGCCTTTGTCGGAACTATGGCGTCTGAGAGCAGGAGCAGGCAGTCGGCATACTTCAGGAACGGCTGCAATTCGTTCTCACAAGGGCAGAGCAAGCCTATCTCGTTCTGGAGTGAGCAGCATGTGCTGCAATACATCCAGACGCGAGGCATCGAAATCGCTGCCTGCTATGGCGACATGGTAGAGACGGCCAATGGCTTGAAGTTGACCGGCGAACAGCGCACCGGCTGCATGTTCTGCGCCTTTGGTGCCCACATGGACGCAAGCCCGAACCGTTTTGAGCGCATGGAGCGAACCCACCCGAAACAATGGAAATATTGCATGGAAAAGCTCGGCCTCAAGGAAGTGCTGCAATACTGCGGAATCCCGTGGGGCAAAGAGCAGATGGACTTATTCGACAAGGAGGTGGCATGACCGCCAGCGCCAGCGCCAGCGCCAGAGGAAGGAGACAGCATTGATTTTAGGAATTGACCCAGGCAGCGAAGAAACAGCGTATGCCCTCATGGGCGAAGACTACCAAGTAATAGAAGCCGACAAACAGGACAATGACCGCTTTCTGGACGACACCCTGCCTGACTTGATCGACAGAGAAGCCACAACGGTTGTGATTGAGGGAATCCAAAGCTACGGCATGGCAGTTGGGCGAACGGTCTTCGACACCTGTTACATCGTCGGAGAGGCCCGCAGGATCGCCAAACTGAAACAGGCTGAGTGCTTCATCTACCCGCGCCCTGAATACGCCCGCTCTATCATCGGCGGCGTCAAGGTCAAAGATTCGCTGATACGTCAGGCGCTAATGACCCGCTTCGGGGGAGATCGTAAAGGGGAACCCCTGCACCTGCTGAAAGGGAACAGCGACAAGCGGTCAGCTTATGCGGTTGCCGTATACCACGCCGACAAGATGAAATATGCAGCGTAACGTTACGATTGAAAGGTAACAAATGACCATCCAAGAGCAAGCACTAAAACACTACGGAATAAAACGCCAGTTGGGGAAATACAAGGAGGAGTGTTGCGAAGCTGTAGCGGCTATCCAGCGATGGGAGGACGAGCCGACACCAGAAAGCTACCAGCAGATGATCGAGGAAATTGCGGACGTGGAATTTTGCACGGCATATCCGAGGCTGATTTTTGATCCAGTAGACATTGATTATGCCATTGGTCTGAAACGCAACAGGCTGGCAGAGACGATAAGGGGAGAATGATATGGCGGGAAAAAGCAAGTGTTGTACCTGTGGTTTTGAATGGGAGACAGGGAAACATGGTGGCCACTCATGCAGCGACACAATGGCTGCAAAGAGTCGAAAGGCAATTAACCTCGGCGTGAAGTACGGCGGTATTGATGGCAGCCATCATAAAGATTGGGTGATTGACCAGATGATTAGAGTGCTGTCCGGAGACCGATACACGGAGATTGTTGCAGAGGCTTGCGAGGGGGAGGATGGGCCGGACACTTATACCTGGGACTGCGGGATTGCCCCATAAAATCAATTAGACGATAAGGGGGAAGGGAAACCATGAAAAACGTAGTGCTTAGCGAACTGGTTGCCAAATGGGAGAAAGACGGCCACTTCCCGCAATGCAAACTCGGCAACCTGCTAAAGAGAGTAAGAGGAGGAGAATAACATGATCCCCTTAGTCAAAGAGCCTAGCGAGATGGCCGGACATTTTTGGGGTGAGGTTGAGCGTTGCCACTTTTGCAAGAAGGCAACAAGAATGTGGCACGAAAACACAAACAATCCGGTCTGCGAGAAATGCGCAAAAGAGCACCGCGTTTCAGAACTGCCAGATCATGGCAAAATAATTCGCGCACAAAAAAGGAAAGAGAGACAAATAAATGTCAGTAAATAAAGTAATCCTCGTAGGCAATTTAGGCAAAGACCCCGAACTACGCTACACCGCCAGCGGCACCGCCGTCTGCAACTTCTCCATCGCCACCACGGAACGCTTCAAGGATCGAGAAGGGCAGCAGCAGGAGAAAACAGAGTGGCACAACATTTCGACCTGGCGGCAACTGGCCGAAATCTGCGGCAAGTATCTGACCAAGGGCAAGCAGGTTTATATCGAGGGGAAGCTGCAAACTCGTAAATGGGAAGACCGCGACGGAAACGACCGCTACACAACCGAGATTGTGGCCGACCAGATGCAGATGTTAGGCAGGGCAGGGGAAGGGCAAGGCCAGCAGCAAGAACGCCCCGCACAGAGCCAGCCAGCGTCTTCTGGCGGCGGTTTTGATGCCATGGACGATGTGCCTTTTTGATGGAGGGTTTATTGGGAGAGAAGACATGCACCAAGTGCGGCAAAACAAAACCTGGTAATGACTTTTATAGGCAGCGGCGTGGCTCTGATGCAAGGCAGGGGCGATGTAAGGATTGTGTTAGAAGTGCCGCAACAGAGAACCGGCTGCAAAACCTTGATAGGGCCAGGGCTCATGATAGGGCGCGGGGGAACTTGCCCCACAGGGTGATGGCCAGGGCAGAATATCAACAGACAGAACGCGGAAAAGCAGCATCACGCGCAGCAAAGAGAAGATATGCGGAGAAAAACAGAGAAAAGCGCGAGGCCCACATTCTGCTTGGAAATGCAGTCAGAAGCGGCTCTGTCCAGAGGCAACCATGCGAGGCTTGCGGCAGCACAAGAAACGTCCAGGCCCACCACGACGACTACTCAAAACCTTTAATTGTGAGGTGGTTATGCTCAAAACATCATGCGGCAGTTCATCATACAAGGCGTTGCGAAATGAAGCAGCAGGGGCTTTTCTAAACATTCCCTTTGCCGTTCTTCCCCATTGGCGCGAAGAGATATAGGAGGCAGTATGCCCTCACAGTACTACAGAAAACAACACAGCCTAATGCTTCGCGGACTACGCAAACCAGATGGCAAAGGGGAAATGCTCGACCTGTTGCGTCACGAAAAGTTTTCAATGTCGTCTACCAAGGCCGCACAGATCAAAAAAGAGTGGGAGCAGGAAGACAAGATCGTTGGACGCAACCTTGCCAGGGTCTACAAGTACCGCGACGAACCGCCACCTTGCCACGACTGCCCACCGGAGGTCTTTGGGTTCTGTTATGTAACAAGCAAGCAGTGCAGGGGTTTTGAGGTGTGGGGCAACTCAGGCAAGCGGCGGGCCACGGAGCAGGAGAGGGAGGCGAAGCGGGAGGCCAAGAAGGCGATGGCAGTTTAGCGGCGGGCTACGGGGCTAGCTTTGGCGCACCCGCCAGACACCGAGTAAATAATATCACAACGCAGGGCAGCAAGGGAGGGAAGATGGCACGACCAGCGAAGAAAGGACTTGAATATTTTTCCCACGATACCAACGTCAGCGCCAGCAGGGAGATGGAATATTTAGAATCCCTGTTCGGGCTGATGGGGTACGCGATTTATCTAAAAATACTGGAACGGGTATACGGTCACGAAGGTTATTACCTGCCGTGGACCGAAATTGACCGCGCCATTTTCGCCAAGCATTGTGGCATCAAAAAGAGCGAACTGGACGAGATTATAGAAGTCTGCTTTGAGATCGACCTGTTTGACCGCTGGATATACGACGCTAACCACGTTTTGACTTCGGCAAGCATTCAACGCCGGTTTTTGATGGCATCAACCAAGCGGACACGATCAGAGATTAAGCCAGAGTATAGCGCCGAAAAGGGAGTATCCGCGTCAGAAACCCCACCAAAAGAAAATAAAGCGGAGTTTCCGCGTCAGAAACCCCCACAAAACGACGAAGAGGGGGAGTTATTGACGGCAGAAACGCAACAAAAGAAAAGAAAAGAAAAGAAAGTAAAAGAAACTAAAACCCTTTGTGCATCCGGTGATGCACGGCGAGAAGACTTTGAACGCTTTTGGGATGCCTTCTCCTACAAGAAAAGCAGAGAGCAGGCCTGGAAATCGTGGAGGAAGATAACTCACTACAAGCCGGAACTGGTGGAGGTGATTATTGCCGCAGCGAAGGGCGAAGCAGCAAGACGACCTTCTCTCAAAGCGGAAGGTCTGACTCCGAAGATGGCGCAAGGCTGGATAACGGATAAGCGGTGGGAAGACGAACCGGAATCGCACCGGCCAGCGCAAAAGCACATATCGAAAATGGACGTAGTAGAAGACCGCCTGAATCAGTGGGCAGGAGGGAACGATGTCAAAGGAGTGGGTAAAGAAAATGACAGCGGGGATGATAACGGCCCTGGCACCATTGAACTTGAAGAACTCACCACAGGCCGATTCGGTTGATAAGACGGCGACCAGTTGGGTAATGGTTTTTGCTGCCAGCGGACAGGCCGTCACCGAAGAGATTGACTTGCCGCGTTTCCGTGAATCGTTCCGCAGGGTCATGGCAGACCCCGATCTGGAATGGTGGCCCGCTCCCGGCGCAGTTCTCAAGAATCTGCCGCCACGCCCACGCCAAGAGCGTCTTGAAGACAGGCCAACGGACATGAGCGCAGAGGAGCGCAGGGGGAACATGGCGAAGGTGCATAAGTTGCTGGCGAGTATCGGTACGCCGGTCAACAGCGGAGTGCAGCCGAATGAAAAGCAGCGAGCGGAAGGCCACCGAAGGGAGGGGCGATAGCATGGCAATGAACAAAAAAGAAAAGCAGATGGTGGAGGAATTAAAAACCAGGCTTGCTCTGACATGGACGGAACCAGTTGAACCAGATGTGGTGCCGCCTGAGTCGATTCACGATCTGTCAACGGGCTTTCTGGCCATTGCCGAGCGCAGCGATTACCCGAGGGTTGAGGATGCCTGTTCTTCGTGTGTGAGCCATGCGGTCGGGCGGAAGGACAAGACGACCACGCAGAACCCAAAGAGACTCTATTCTACGCGAGTATTGGCGCTCAAGGCGCTGCGGCACGAAGTCGAAAGGCACTGTGCGGAGAGGTTGCGGCGAGTTGATAGGATGCTTGAAGAGGAGTTGGCAAGCGACGAAGCGAAAGCCAAGGCTAAGGAGGGAAGAGGATGAAGTCACCGAAAGATAAATACTTGAACGATCCAGAATACAACCATCTTGTGAACATGCTTGAGGGGCTTATTGAACAGGCTAGGTTTACCCCCTCGGAGCTTCGAGAGGCGTGTATTTTGGCCAGCATCAACTATGAAATGCGGCATGTAAGAGCCAACAACATTGATCCAAGGCTTAACGATGCGCTTAGGGTGCTGGACGATTTTATTTGCAAGCCAAGCCGATAGAGGAGGACAACCAATGACCGTAGAAGAGACGCTATCAGTTGTTGACGGGTTTAAGGCGCTCAATGTTTCCTCGATGACATCCGTTGAAAAGGCCGCTATCACCCTCGCCGCCGAGGTGCGGAGACAGGCAAACGCTCTGCGGAAAATTGCCGACCTTGACCACAAAAACGCAGGGGCAAACGCGGCCCACTTCGCGCACAAGATTGCCGCGGCAACTCTAGCCGGGAAGTTTTGACGTGGCTAACACCAAAGGCGAGCCGCTGGTAACGTGCTGGTGCTGGAAGTGCTTAGGGCGGCAAGTCGTGCAGCACACCCAACTGTTGCATCAGGGGATCACACGGAGCAGCATCAACAGGCATTGCGTGACGATGTGGGGAAGGAGGGAAGAGGGTTAAATGTTTACCATCGAAATTAAAATAAACGGATCAATGATCGGGCATATTTATGGACACAACGAGGGATTAGCGCCTGAGGGGAAAGGTGAAACTGTTTACCGATGGGAGTATTACCGCACAGAGAGTCGGGAGTTGCAGAACGGTACGGCGCTGCACAAGCGAGGAGATGGGATAGAGGCACTTGTTTGCAAAATCCTTGAAGCCACTTACTGATTCGGAAGGAGGGAAGATGGACAATAACTGGAGCAGTATCGGAAGCTTTCGAGAGTTAGAAAGAAAAGCAAAGGAGCACAATCTAAACGAAGCCTCAAAAATTGCACAAATGGCATTAATGCTTATTCAAAACCTTAAATATTTATCTGGTTGCGTGGTAAAAGGCAGAGGAACAGACATCGACAAAGAGCACCCAGCACGAAATGTTTTTGAGTATGTCAAGGAACTGGAGGCAAAGGCCGAGCAAGCCGAAGCGCAGATAGCCGAGGCGGTGCGGGAGTGCGAGAGGATAGCCAATCATTTTGCATCAAGCAGCTTGGCGGCAGAGAATGTCGCAGAGGGTATCCGCAACCGCTTCCCCGAATACTTCAAGGAGGGCTGATGAAGAACCCACCAAGACCGCAAGCGTTACCGACATGCGAGCATGGAATAGTCGCTGGCAAACCGTGCAGGAAGTGCCGAGAGGAGGACAACGAGATTAGCAAAAAGGTCAGGCCGCTAGTTGACGAGTATTGGATAAACCAAGGGGCAAGAGACTTGGGGCATTTGATGCTGAGAGCCTACAAGATGGGCATGGAACACCAACAAAAGGAGGCTTGATGGACGAAAGAGAGCGGATATTCCAGAAGGCAGTAGAGACAATCGACCTCGCCAGCGTTCCGACTCTTGGAGGGCTGACACGAAAGACCGACGACATAGACCGGCACATTGCCAACGGCGGCAAAGAGGGCGGGCCGTGCATCACGGTTCAGAGCGCACGAAAGACGGATTACCGCGTAGAGCAGGCTTACGACCTTCTTAACTGCCTGCCGGAGAAGCGCAAAGGGGTGGCGTTGATCTTCGCAAGGTATTGTCAGCCGTGGATGTTGGAAGATTACCCCGGCCTGGTCGAAGAGATCGAAAGGGCAGGGCTTAAGGCCGAGCGCGAAGGGTGGCAGGGGTGGACTAGGGAGATAGATGGAGCTAGCGGGTTCTATGTCGGGCGGTTCTGGAAAGAGGCGCAGAGGCGGCGGGTTTTGAGGGCGGCATAAATCCGGTTGCCTTTTTTAAAAAAACTGTCAAGATAAAATGGGGTGGTGTAGGCAAAGTCCTTGACAAGTAGCCCCCCCGTTCTAGTACCATCATTTTCGTAGGGTCAATTAGTGCCTAAAGAGGGGTTGCGGAGAACGCGGCCCCTTTTTCTTTTAGCTCACCTACCATGTGTAGGCAGAGTTACGAGGTCGTGACAGCGGCCTTTGCCAAGCAATAAGCCGATCCAGAGTGTGGTCTGTCTATGTCGCGGTAGCAGAAAATGGCCAGTCTGTGAAACGCACGACGGCGGTTACAGGTGCAACTCCTGATTCAGCGCCAATCAAGAACGCCTCCCAAGCCTCTCAGCGATGCTCAAACCGGGGGGCTTTTTACGTTATGCAGCAGGTTCCCTCCTCCTCTCCTGTTGCGGTGCCTCCGGTAGTTCGCTGCCGGGGGCTTTTTATTTGGAGGAGAAAAGGGGGAGAGGATAGTGGAAAAGACAATGTGTTTAAGGTGTGGGGAAATGGTCAGGATTGACTGTGTTTGCGGTTGTCGGCTTAACACCTCCGGGCTTGGAGTAGAGCACAGCGAGCGCCTAGCAGGACAAGCGCCGATAGGTAGCGAAACACGCCAAACAATTTACGAGCAACTAGGCCAAGAGGTCGGCAAACTCACCGATCACAAGCAAGCCGCTTATGGTAACAGTTTCGGCAAGGCAGGTCAGGTGATGCGAATACTCTACCCTGACGGTATTCAGCCCGACCAGTACGACGATGCACTAGCGATGGTGAGAGTAGTGGACAAGCTGTTTCGCGTTGCTACCGACAAGGACGCTTTTGGCGAGTCACCCTGGCGGGACATTGCAGGATATGGGTTGCTTGGGTCTGCTCGATGCCAGAACTAACACCCTGCCCCCTCATGGAGCCGCCCAAGCTCATGGAAATGCCAAGGCGGTGTGGAGGCAAGCGGATCATCGACTACGGACCAGTGTGGAAGGGTAGAGACAACCCTGACGCGAGGATCGTGTGCACCAAGTGCGGGGCTAGGACAAAGCTGGACAGCAAGGGGGAGATATGAAAAGGAACACAGTTCACACATGGACCTGCAAGCAGTGCGGCTTAACAACTCAAAGCGCAGTTGCAAAGCGCAAGCACAAGGAAAGCGGGTGCCAGCTCGTCAAAACAAGGCGAGACACAAAGGTTCGTGTCGGCTTAGCACACATGGTTTAGCTATGCCGATCTATCTACTCCGCTGCGAATGCGGCCACGAAACGGAACTCCGCTGCGGCATGGACGACATCATCACCTGTCCCTGCGGCAAAGAGATGCACAGAGTACCGTCAACCTGCTCGTTTAACCTGACGGGGGATGGCTGGTACAAGGGAGGTAGACAATAGGGAGGCACAGTGGA
>LGOV01049866.1_pt3 | contig 12474 bp, 7 predicted proteins | sample 469881 | NCBI WGS metagenome assembly LGOV01 (sample SAMN03857199, study PRJNA290197) | marine sediment metagenome | biome: marine cold seep biome; feature: cold seep; material: marine sediment; isolation source: sample #5579, elevator 3A push core 41 containing 12 cm of sediment... ...
GTCTGCTTTCCCATTGGTTATCCATGCCAGATGTTTTTCTGTTTCTTCCCAAACTTTCAATGTTTTAATATTGAAAATGTTTTTAATTTTCTCTGATTTTAATAATTGCATTATTACTGGATATGCAACTGGTGTAGCAGATTGAATTACAACATCTATTTTTTTGGACGAATTGTTATATTGTTCAATATTATTAGCTTTTTTATGGAAATATATCCAATACTCATCTTGTTGTTTTTGTTCTGTAATATGTTCAAACCCCATTTCTGTTACCATATTTATTATTGGTAAAGGCTCAAATTTTTGGATTAATATAAATCCATCATCATCATTTATACTTGAAGATTTTTTTATAATAACTCCAAATGGATCACTAACATTTCTCGCATCAACAATTTCAAATTTGTCTTTACGATCTAACCAACTAATATTTTTTTCTATTTTTTGTGGATTAAATATAGATACTCTAAACTCTCTAGTTTTTTCAATATTGAAATCATATTTTAGACCAACTAATACCTTTATAAGCTCAATAGGATTCTCAGTCGAAATAATGATCATATTTTGTTGAGGAGCTAAGCTAGATACCTTTTGAACTAATTCGTCCATGGTATTGTTGTTGTAAATGTATATACCAGAATGTTCTTCCCAATAAATATCAATTCCATCAATAACATTTACTTCTTCTCTTACTTTTATGCACTCAGGCATATTCTCAATAAGTTTATCTTCTACACCTAAATGTTTATTTATTACATGTAATATTTCACAAACCGATAAATTAGTTACTCTTGCTGCATCTTTAAAGTTTGCAAATCGAGCTAATGTATTGTACAATGCAGGATTCTGCATTTTCTTGAATTTTGGAGATAAATTAACTAATATATCTTTAAGTTCTGGAAATTTATCAAGCGTAACTTTTATATTTGAACTTGCTAATATAGGTTCAATTGAAATATTTTCTTCTTTATAAACTGATATTGCATCAACAGGGCAAATATTCATTGCTTCATCACACAATTGCTTTTCTGTAATATTAATAGGTTGTTTTTTTAAAAAAGCAATATCGTTATCATTCATTGCAAAATTATCTTCTGCTACCTCTACACATGCTCTACAGGATATGCATTCGTTTGAAACTTTATATATATTCATCTTATTTAGAATTAATCTTATTCTAAACAAAGGTATTACATTATTTAATATTGATATAAATTAATATCATGATATATGTCTTGTTATAGCTATTTTTCTATATGGTGAAAACATATTATTGTTGTTACAGTATTAAATATTATTGACATATCAGGTAAGCTTTAGTATTTATGATAAGTCTGATAATTATTATTCTAATCTTTTTAACATTTGTTAAACGGAATATTATTCTACTTAGTTAACTTTACTTAAGTAAATTATAAAAAAGAAAAATATGAATCGGGGAGTAGATATTTTGGATTCAAATAAGGTTTTTGATACAATAATAATTGGTGGTGGAATTAGTGGTGCAGCAATTGTATATGAATTGGCTTTAAAAGGAATTTCTGTAGCATTATTCGAAAAGTCAGATTATGGAAGCGCAACTTCGGGTGCAACATCAAAGCTTATTCATGGAGGTTTACGTTATTTGAAGAATGCTGAGTTTGGGCTTGTAAGAGAATCACTTAGAGAGCGTAGAATTTTAGCAGATATAGCTTCAAATTTTGTTCATCCATTAGCTTTCCTTATCCCAAATAAAAATGGAAACTTAATTACAAAAGTTATGCTTAAAGCAGGAATGGTGCTTTATGATGGATTAGGTTTCGATAAAAAACACACAAAAGATAAAGGCAAAGCNNGCATTACCCAATCATCGTGTAACTTCAATAGCTTCTGTAATAGGTGAAGAACCTATACTCGAATCAGAAAAATATGATGTAGCAACTATATTTTATGATTATCAGAATTTTTCACCAGAAAGACTTACCCTGTCTTTTATTAATTCAGCTCAAGAAAAAGGAGCTTATACATCTAATTATGCATCAGTAAAAAACATTTCTAAACAGGAAAGTGGCTTATTGAAAGTTACAATCTTGAACATTATAAATGGAGAAGAAAAAGAATATTTATGTAAAAGTATAGTAAATGCAACAGGAACTTGGGTTGATGAAACTATTGATAAGTTTTCTCATAAAAAGAACAATCATAAAATAAAGAGGTCAGAAGGAATACATGTTGTAGTTGATAAAATGGTTAATTCTCATGTGATATCTTTTCAAACAAAAGAAGGACGACATTTTATGATTATGCCTTGGAGAGATAAAACTCTTATCGGAACAACTGATTTCGAATATCCTGGCTCAGCAGATAGTTATAAGGTTACTAAACAAAGTTTGGATGAAATTATAGAAAATGTAAATGACTTTTTCGGAAGTGAAAAATTGTCTTATTCTGATATTCTGTATTCTTACGGAGGGCTTCGTCCTTTGATTGATGATGAAAATAACTCGTATAATGCGAGTAGAAAACACGAAATTATAAATCATCTAGAAACAGAAGGGCTTCCAATAATCACGGTAGAAGGAGGAAAATATACTACTTCTCGTAATTTGGCTATAGGTGTTTCAAGCGAAATAGAAAAGATACTTGGTTTAAAACACGGTGAAAGTCATTCTGAAAAATATAACCTTATAGGATCTGAAATCAGTAATTTTGATGAATTTGAAACTAGGTTATTATCAAAATATTCTAATGATTTTGAAGACTCAACAATTAGATATATTGTTAAATCATATGGAACAATAGCGGATGATATTTTTGAATTAGCGATTAATAATCCCAACTTAAAAGAAGTACTTACAAGCGATGGTGAAATACTTGCAGAGGTAGAATATGCTATTGAAAATGAATCTGTTTTTACACTTGAAGATGTTCTTTTTAGAAGAACTGGAGTTTGTCAGGTAGGAAAACCTAACGATGAAATAATAGATAGAATTGCAACAATGATGGAAAAAAAGTTCAATTGGGATAAAGAAAGAAAACAAGAAGAAATAAGTATTGTTCTTAGCAAATATCAGTTGCCTTTAGAGTGATACAGCTAAAAAGGTAGAAGTTCAAAGCTGAAAGCTCAAAGGAGCCAACCAGTAACCAGTAACGAGTAACCAGTAAATAATTATACATGAAACAAAATAAAACATTCAGAGATATATTTAAGTGGGGCGATAAACGAGAAGAAACAGTTCCGAAAGCTACTTTAGACGTAATAAAAAAAGTATTTAATTTTGGTGATGATGCCTTTACAAATAAGGTTTTAGAAGGAAATGAAGAACTTCCTAATATTCCCAATGTAGAGTTTGAAGAAAAACATCTTAACTTTTTTAAAGAGTTACTTGGTGAGGAAAATATAGATACATCCTCAGCAGAAAGAATAAACCACGGACATGGAAAATATTATTCTGAATTACTAAAACTTCGACTAAACAATTTAGTAACTATACCAAATATTGTTTTATATCCACGCGATGAAAATGATGTTTGGGAAATTGTAAAGTATTGTGATAAAAATAATATTCCTGTAGTTCCATTTGGTGCAGGATCATCGGTTACTGGTTCTTTAGCAATGCCAAAAGGAGGTGTAAGTATAGATATTACAAAGCATTTAAATAAAGTAATAGAGGTAAATGAAGTAAATTCAACTGTAAATGTGCAAGCAGGTATTTATGGACCTCCATTCGAAGAATATTTAAATAATTATGGCGGAAAATATTCATGCGGACATTTCCCTCAATCTTTTGAATACTCAACAGTAGGAGGATGGATAGCTGCAAAAGGAGCCGGACAAGCATCAACAGGATATGGTAAAATAGAGGACTTAGTAGTTTCACTGAAAGTTGTTACTCCAAAGGGAATTATCGAAACAAAAGATTATCCGGCTATGGCACAAGGTTGGGATATATTTTCCTTATTTATTGGTAGCGAAGGATCGTTGGGAGTGATTGTTTCGGCAACATTAAAAATATTTAAGCACAAACCAGAAAATACAAGTTACGCATCTTTCTTATTTACCAATTTCGAAACCGCAACAAAAGCAATGCGTAAAATGATGCAAAGCGAATATGGTAAACCTCACTTATTCCGTATTTCAGATTCTAAAGAAACTGATACAGCCTTCAAAATGAAATCTTTTGATGGTACATGGAAAGACAAGTTGATGAACATGCTAGGTTATAAAACAGGTGATAGATGTTTGATGTTTGTAAGTATTGAAGGCGAGAAAGATTATACCAAATTTGTAAAATCAAAAATCAAAAAAACAGCAAAACAGCATAAAGCATTTTATATAGGCGAAAAGCCAGTAATTCAGTGGTTAGAGCAAAGATATCATTCAGCATATTTGCGTGATCCACTAATGGATTTAGGAATTATTACCGATACTGTTGAAACTGCAGTTACATGGGATAATATGGTGCCTATGTGGGAAGCTGTTCACAAATATTTTGCTAGCCGTCCTAATACTCATGGAATGTCGCATATTTCGCACGTTTATCCAAATGGAGCAAATATTTATCTTACTTTTCTGAGCCCTATGAAAAGGGGTGATGAGTTAGAAGACTATCAGCAGTTTTACAATGGATTAATAGAAACAATAATTGCAAATAAAGGTTCATTATCTCACCATCACGGAGTAGGACGAAACTTGGCTCCATGGATGGAAACTCAACACGGTAAACAAGGAATGGATTTGAATAAAGCAATTAAAAATCATTTAGATTCAAATAATATTATGAATCCAGGAGGTAATCTTGGATTAGATTAATAGACCTCGTAGAGTGCAAAGCACCTACGAGAGTCGGATTTGAAACACATCACCAAATCACCAAATAAACATCACAATGACCAAAAAATACATATTATCAATTGATGCCGGCACCCAATCTATCAGGGCAGTTTTAGTTTCGCCTAAAGGTGACATTGTAGATATAGAAAAGGTGAAAATGGAAGCTTATTTTAGCGAGCATCCAAGTTGGGCAGAGCAAGATGTAAACTATATGTGGTCAGTTTTAGTAAAAGCAACTAAAACTTTGATGGAAAGAATTGGTGATAAGGAAAATCAAATAGAGGCAGTAACTTTAACAACTCAAAGAGGTACAGTTGTAAATTTAGATAAGGATAATAAAGTATTAAGACCAGCCATAATTTGGCTAGATAGGCGACAGGCTTTGAACGATGGCTGGGCTGATTTTTTCACTCAAGCCGGATTGCGTTTAGTAAATATGTATGGAGCTGCAAATTATGCTTATCAAGAGGCAGAGTTGAATTGGATAAAGCAAAACCAACCAGAAATTTGGAAAAAAACATCAAAGTTTTTATTGCTTTCGGGTTTTTTCAATTTCAAACTAACAGGTGAATTTAAAGATAGTATAGGTAGTCAAGTTGGTTATATTCCTTTCGATTACAAAAATCATAAGTGGATAGATTCTAAGAGAGATATTAAGCGAAAAATGTTTGATATTGAGATAGATAAGTTGCCAGAACTTATTGAGCCAACTCAAATAATTGGGAGTATAACAAAAGATGTAGCAAACGAAATAGGAATACCCGTAGGGCTGAAAGTAATAGCAGCTTCATCCGATAAATCTGCCGAAGTTTTGGGTAGTGGAGTTGTAGATAATAAAACCGCTTGTTTGAGTTATGGAACAACGGCAACAGTGCAAACAGTATCAGAAAAATATATCGAACTTCACCCATTTATTCCACCATATCCATCGGCAGTCCCAAAGTTTTATAACACAGAGGTAATGGTTTACCGCGGTTTTTGGATGATAGATTGGTTTAAAAACGAATTTGGTTCAAAGGAGGTCGAAAAAGCCAAAGAGCTTGGAATTGCACCCGAAGAATTGTTGGATAAATTAATTTGTAATATTCCTCCAGGCTCAATGGGATTGATTCTTCAGCCATTTTGGTCGGCTGGTGTAAAAAATCCAGGACTCGAAGCAAAGGGGGCAATAATTGGTTTTGGCGACGTACATACTAGGGCTCATATTTACCGTGCAATTATCGAGGGGCTTGCTTTTGCATTGAAAAACGGGTTTGAACATACAGTAAAGAAAACTGGTTATAAAATTGAAACAGTACGTGTTTCGGGAGGTGGCTCGCAAAGCGATAATATAATGCAAATCACGGCAGATATTTTCGGAATTCCTGCCGAGCGACCACATACATACGAAACTTCCGCACTAGGAGCAGCTATAGATGCCGCAGTGGGTATTGGCTGGTATAACGATTTCGATTCAGCAATTAAAAACATGACAAGGCTGGGTAAAGTTTTTCATCCAAATAAAGAAAATCATAAGCTGTATGATAAGGTATATAATAAAGTTTACAATAAAATGTATTCTAGGTTAAAGCCTTTGTACGAAGATATTAGAGAGATATTTAATTATCCTGCAATGTAGTTTATAATTAGTGTATCTTATAAAATTACCCGTTTTATACAATGGTGTATAAAAAACTTCAAGATCGATATAAATGACTGACTGATTGAATAAATCAAGTTTAACTAAGAGATTGGTGTTTTCATATAGCCACTACTCTGTAAATATGAAATTGAGTAACTAATTATATAAATATAGCTCATCTTAAGTAATATTTAGTTTCAGAACCAAATAAGCACACACAAACATCTCCATTAACATTAATTTATAAAACAATTTACCTTGCTAATATCAATATTTATTAGCTTTGGCTGTTTTTATTAAATTGAAAAAAATGATAAATAAGTATATACAACAAGCATATAAAATTCTTGAAGGTAAAGAGTTAGAAAGAGAATTAATTGAGAAATTAGGAAAGCTTGTAGGAGATGATGTTTTAGATTTAATGTCGTTAGCAAATAAGGTACGAAAGAAGTTTGCAGATACTTCTCACATTTGTACAATAATGAATGTGAAATCTGGAATGTGTAAAGAAGACTGTAAGTTTTGCTCCCAATCAATTCATAATAATTCCGAAATAGAGCGTTATAATCTATCTTCAACAGAAGAAATGGTTAAAGAAGCCGAAATAGCTTATCAAACAGATATAAATAGTTTTGGTTTAGTTACTAGTGGTACAGGTTATAAGCGAGTTAACCCTGAGTTTAAAAAACTTATTTCTTCAATAGAGGAAATAAAAGAAAAGCTTCCAGGTAAAAATGTCTGTGGTGCTTTCGGACTTTTAAGTGATGAAACAGCTAAGGTATTATCAGAAGTAGGAATAGCTAACTATAATATTAACTTACAAACTTCACTTGATACTTATGGTAGTTTGGTTTCTTCTACTCACACCTCGGCTGATAGGGTAGAGACTATCAAACTTCTAAAAAAGTATGGTTCAAGAGTTTGTTCAGGTGGAATAATAGGTTTAGGTGAAAGTATGAATGATAGGATAAATATGGCTTTTACATTAAAAGAACTTGATGTAGATGTTATTCCTTTAAATGTTTTAGTACCTATAGAAGGTACCCCTATGGAAAATCAAGTACAAACACCAGTTGCCGAAATAGCTAAAACGTTTGCAATTTATCGATTAGTAAATCCAACTAAAGTATTGAAGTTTGCAGCTGGTAGAGAAACAATTATGAAAGATTTTCAAGGCTTATTAATGATGGCAGGTGCAAGTGGATATCTAACGGGAGGTTACCTAACAACAAGGGGTAGAGATGCACAGGATGATAAAAACTTTGAAAGGGAATTAGCTAATTTTTAAAATAATAATCTAAAAAAAGAGGTTGTCTCGAAAGTCTAAAAGTACTTCATTTCGAGTGATAATCGAGAAATCTAATAGTTGACAATCAATAACTCGAGATCTCTCCACAAGGTCGAGATGACGAAAAACTATTTTTGAGACAACTTCTTTTTTATAATATAAAAAAAATATTATCCTTCAATAACCTCACCTGTTTCAGGGTCAAATTTTTCATTAACTTTTTCTTCAATATTTTCAACTGGTGTTAATTTGGCTTCTTCGTTAAAAGGAAAAACATCAACAAGTTGAACAATATTCACACTTGGAATAACAAATTCCATCTCCATATCTTTCATTGATTCTTCAGCTCTTGCAATAGCTTGTTTACAACTGTCAGCAGCAATTAGGTAATAATTGTTGTATTTTTTTTCTTTATCTGCTTCTTGGTCGTATTCAATGCCAGTAACTTTCACTTTATACCAATCAACCAACTCTTCATCAGATATTACATCCGAATAATTAGCCTTAGCAATATTAACAATTCTGAATTCACCTCTTACACGTTGCTCCATTTCCTCATAAATACGAGATTCTGCTTCTGTGTACGACATAGCATCTACTAAATATGCTTCAGTTATGGTTGACTCATTTCCATTGTCATCAACCTTCATATATTTTACTTTACAAGTATACCAGTTCTTTATCATTTTTTTTCAATTTTTTACAAGTGTGCAAATATAAACGAAGAAATAAAATACACGCTATATTGTTGAAAAGTTTGACAGTTTATTTGACATATTAACTGCTAGTTTTTAAAGACAAGAGAATAAGAATATTTACGAATTGATAGACTTATTACATTGTCTTATGGGTATGTCCAGAGTGTGTTAATTTAGTTTTTTAGCAATATCTACTGGTTTTTTTGGTGAAAATTCTACTTTTTTTTAATTTTCATTAAAACTTTCAACACTTTTATTAACAATACGGATTACATACGGTAAACGAAAATTCCTACACCGCTAATACTTGCTATGTATGCTTTTTAACAATTTTCACATTTTATTATATTCAAATAAATTAAGCATGAATATTTGTAATTTCGCTGATAATCTAGTACTTATAGCTTTTTTTTTAAGAAAAAGGTTTGTTTTGAAGATAGTTTTATACTAAATTTGAATAACAAGAACTCTTTTGTTTAATCACACAAAGTTGTTTCGAACCTATTTAATACTTACAATATGAAAAGAAAACTGCTATTCTCCCTAATGGGATTGTTTTTTCTTGCTTCTTGGAATATATCTGGTCAGGAGTTGCCAATTTTTCCATATAAGTTAAATTCTTCAGAGCGTGCAAAAGTACTTTCAAAAAAAATGGATGGAGGTAAGCCAGCTCTTAATCTTCCATACTTACCTACTAACTTTGTTTGTCGTGGTGATGTAATAGACCTTTGGAACACTGATGGTAGAGATTCTGTATTTTCAATATTAAATGCGCCATTATATACTGGTGGTACTTTTTCTGTTTCTCCGGCAAATCAAGGATTAAATATAAATTCATCTACAGGAGAGATAAGTGTTAAAGGTGAGAGTGGTAACGAAGTTCAACCTGGTGTTTATACAGTTAATTATAAGTATGGAACTGTGGGGATGGAAGTATTTTTCTTTGCTCCCGAAAATGTTCCATCTACAGCAGAGTTATGGAAAACAGGACCAGCATATACCAGTGATATCTCAAATAGTTTTACTATAAATGGAAAAGAATACATATATATAGCAAACAACTCGCAAAGTATGTATGTAGAAATGCCAACTGCAACTACAGGTACTTTACAGACTTGGGGAGGAGATGATTTACAAATTTCTTCCGATCCGGTTTGGAGTGGAGGTGTAGCTGAGGTTCCGGTACAAATGATTGAATTTTACAATAAAGAGATTGTATCTAAGTTTTCAACTGAACTTAAATTATTATCAAGAGTAGCAAACCTTTCAACAGTTGATTATGGTAAAGTTGAATTTGATGATATATTTTTCAGTAGTGACCCTAGTGATCCTGGAACAGGTATTCAAACATCAGTTTGGAGGGGTAGAATACATTATGAAAATGCAACAGGCTTGGTTACTGGAGAANNGCATCATTCTCGGATAATGGAAACTTATTTTATATAAGAAATCATCATACAGGAGGTAACCCAACACCTGAATTATATTTTATTCCAACCCTTCAAGTATTAAGGATGATTGGTGATCAAACAATTCCGGTTAACCCTGCTTCAAGTACAGATCCAAATTCGGATGATGGTAATCTTTTAAATTCACGTCCTATCAAAATAGTGATGAATGATGGCGTAACACCATTGAATGTTGAATTGGGCGACATGGTTATTAAAAATCCAAATGCTTACAGCTACACTGATTTTGAAGCTTACATTAGTGGTTTTGGTTTAAACTTAGATAAAAACGATGGTGGAATATGGAATGATAATTGGTTAAATCATTTAGAGCCTGCTAGTGCATCTTCTAAAGTTAATGGAGCTCATAGTTTAAATGTTGATTGGGAATTTTATTTTACATCTTCCGAAAATACATACTCAACTGAAAAATCAGAGTGGTTTGTTGAATCAAAAATATATAAAGCTAAATTAGATTTATCTGATTTAAGTAATATAAAACTTGTTGTACAAGAAGAATTTCCTCTAAATAATATACAAGTACCAATTACTGGTTTAGGTTTAGATAAAAATGGTTGTTTATTTTTTGTAGCTGCTTACACGCAATTTGCTTTGGTTAAAATACATGGTTGGGGTGGAAGTTGTACTGCACCAGCTGACGTTNNCGTTACATCACCATTTGTTGTTTCAGATACAGTTGCAGATGTAAATGCTCAATCTTGTGCAACAGATACTTATAATTTAACTACTACCGTACCTCAATACTTACTAGAATCATCTGGTTATATTCATCCAAAGGGTGAACCTTATAATCCACTATCTGATGATCCAGTTTATTTGCCTGAGATTAAAAAAATATTTGATATTTCTTATACAGATGAATCTGATAACCCAGTAGCAGATCCTACCTCTGTTCCAATAGGAAAATATAGAGTTTGGGTTAAACAAACCGACAATGGTAACCCTAATGGTACTAATAATAAGTTTGATTTACGTGGTAAGTGTGTTGAAAATGATTGGTATTATGAGGTTGATCATACAATAATTCCTGATATTATACCTGATAATATTATTCCAAGTTCAAAAACTGTTGAAGTTTGTTATGGTGAAACATTTGATTTAGAATCTACTACTACATGGTATGATGATAATGTTTATACGATAACATATTTTGAGTCTGATGGTACAACGGCTGTTACAAATCCAGGTTCTGTTGTAGCCGGAAGCTATAAAATAAAGATATATGATAGTTGCCATGATGTTGAAAGTCCTTTCGACTTTACCGTAACTCAAACGCCAGACTTGACATTAGATTTTAATTATGATTATAATCCACAACCAACATGTGGTGGTTCAGGAGTTACTCTTATTCCAAATATTCTTAGTGGTGATATAAGTTTAGGTAAGTTTGCATTTTTGGATGCAAGCAATAGTAGGGTATTGTCAATTTCTCCTGCAAATGTTGATGAAAATACAGGTGAAATTACAAGTCCTTTACAAGGCGAAACTTATAAAGTAGAATATCTAGCAATAGATAATAGTGGTTTAGGATGTGGAGATTTTAGTAAAATTGTTTCTGTAGTAATTGCTATTGATGTTGCTAATTTGGATCCACAAGATATAAATCAGGTAAATGATGTAACATTTTGTGGTGCTCAAGTAAATCTTACTATTCCTGATGTAAGTAGTGGTTGTGCAACTATTAACGGGTTAATTATTACCTATGGTGGATTAGACGATGTTGTAGATATTACAACAACTATTTATCCATTTGCAGTTGGAGTTTCAACAGTAAAATATGATGTAACTGATTCGGCTGGAGATCTTATACCATTTGAGTATACTGTAACAATAACCGATGATGAATCACCAGTTATTTCACCAATTGCAGATATAATAGTAAATTCATCTCTCCCAAATTGTGAAACAGATGCAACTTGGACGGAACCTACGATTGCAGATAATTGTAAAACAGGAATCATACCAGTAATAACTGGAGTTGATGAAATAGGAAATGTGATAAGTGTAACAAATGGAGGTACATTCCCATATGGAGTTAATACAATAACTTATACAGCTTCAGATGACTATGGCAATATGGCTACAGAGATATTTACTATTACTGTAATCGATGCAAGTCCACCAATGATAGATGTTGCTACTTTACCTGCTGATATTTCTCAATGTGGCCAAGATGTTATATTAACCGATGTTTTATTAATAGCAAGTTGTAGAGGAGGAGGTACTATTACTAATGACTTTAACTCTAATGGAGGAAATGCATCTGGAACTTATCCTTATGGATTAACAGTTGTAACTTTCACTGTTACTGATATTGATGGTAGTATTACAGACACTAAATCAATAAATGTAACTATTATTCTTGATGATGAGGCTCCTATAATATCAGGTATGCCAGTAGATATAGTTGTAGATAGCTCTTATCCAGCATGTAATAAAACTGCAAGTTGGACTGAACCAACTGTAACTGATAATTGTACGGTAGGAATAATTCCAGTTATAACTGGCGTAGATGAAAAAGGAAATAATATAACTGTAACAAATGGAGGAGAATTTCCTTTTGGTGTTAACACCATAACTTATAC
>LGOV01024085.1_pt2 | contig 12462 bp, 14 predicted proteins | sample 469881 | NCBI WGS metagenome assembly LGOV01 (sample SAMN03857199, study PRJNA290197) | marine sediment metagenome | biome: marine cold seep biome; feature: cold seep; material: marine sediment; isolation source: sample #5579, elevator 3A push core 41 containing 12 cm of sediment... ...
AAAATTGGAAAAGCAACATAAACATTCATATTTGATTAAACGTTTTATTCCATATTATAAAAAATACAGATGGATATTGATATTGGATCTTTTTTGCGCAGGATTAACCACACTATGTGATTTAGTTTTACCATTGATTATTCGATTTATTACAGATAAAGGGATTAATGATATTGAGAGCCTAACAGTAAAAATTATTCTGTCATTAGGCCTTCTATATTTAATTCTACGTATTATTGATGGGATTGCAAATTATATTATGGCAGATATTGGTCATGTTATGGGCGTTCGAATTGAAACGGATATGCGGCGTGATATTTTTGGGCATTTGCAAAAATTATCCTATACATTTTATAGCAATAATAAAATTGGCCAATTGATGTCTCGATTAACAACCGATTTATTTGATGTGACGGAATTTGCACATCATTGCCCAGAAGAGTTTTTTATTGCGGGACTTAAGATTTCAGTGTCATTTATTATTTTGATGAATATTAATACTTATTTGACGTTAATTATTTTTGCAATGTTACCGATTATGTTAATTACAACCAAGTATTTTAGAAAACGTATGAGAAAAGCATTTAAATGCGCACGCGTTCAAACAGGCGAAATAAATGCTCAAATTGAAGATAATTTATTAGGAATCCGTGTGGTAAAATCATTTGCTAACGAAAAGATTGAAGAAGAAAAATTTGAGAATGGCAATAATAAGTTTTTGAACATAAAAAAGCAGACCTATCATTATGTGGCAGGATTTCAAACAACAACTCGATTATTTGATGGATTAATGTATATATTAGTGGTGGTTGGTGGATCGTTATTTATGATTAATGGTTCAATTACTCCCGGAGATTTAATGGCATATTTATTATATGTCACAACCTTATTAGTTTCAATTCGACGGATTGTTGAATTTTCTGAACAATTTCAAAAGGGGATGACTGGTATTGAACGTTTTATTGAAATTATGGATGAAGCACCGGAAAAAAAATATTTAGAGCATCCTAAAATACTTAAAAATGTAAAAGGAAAGATTGTTTTTAAAGGGGTTGGTTTTCAATATTCAGATGGGAATAAGGAAGTATTATCGAATATTGATTTAGTTGTTCATTCAGGAGAAAATATTGCGTTGGTTGGTCCATCAGGAAGTGGAAAAAGCACCTTATGTCATTTAATCCCGCGATTTTATGATGTAACAACAGGAATCATTACAATTGATGGACAGGATATTAAAGACCTAAGTTTACAGTCATTACGATCACAAATTGGCATGGTTCAGCAAGATGTGTATTTGTTTTCTGGGTCAGTTTATGAAAATATAGTGTATGGTCGACCAGAGGCAACCCGAGAAGAGGTCATTATAGCTGCAAAACAAGCAGGAGCAGATAATTTTATTAGTGATTTACCCGATGGGTATGATACCTATGTTGGTGAACGTGGGGTAAAACTATCTGGGGGACAAAAACAACGGATAAGCATCGCTCGGGTATTTTTGAAAAATCCACCAATTCTTATTCTTGATGAAGCAACATCAGCCTTAGACAATGAAAGTGAGCGAATTGTTCAACGATCGCTTGAAAAATTATCAAAAGGTCGTACTACATTTACGATTGCCCATCGATTAACGACGATCCGAAATGCAGATGTGATTCTCGTGTTAACTGAAAAAGGGATTGTAGAGCAAGGATCACATCAAGATTTATTAAATGCTCATGGTATTTATGATGGATTATATCAAATGTATACGGATTTAGAAGAAATGAATAGCGAATTTTAAAAAAGAATTAGAATTTAAATAAAGTGATTTCTTTTTTAGGTTAATGATATTAACTTAAAATGAAATCACTTTTTAATTTTTAATTAGTCTTGATTCATTAGAGAATTGACCTCATTTAGAAGAAAAATTCATATTACCACAAGAATAGCCTGCTAAATCAAGTGTAGTGGTTTGGAGACCGAATTGTTTGAATGCTTGAACAAGATTACAACGATTACGAAAAATAACATTAAAATCCTTGAGGTCACATTCAATTTTTCCAGTAGTCCCAAATAAACGCAGACGGTATTGCGTTAAACCCAGAGATTTTAGATAATCTTCACAGGACTCAATGGTTTTTAAGGATGCTTGTGTAATGGGAGTACCTGTCGGTATACGGGTTGCTAAACAAGCCATTGCAGGCTTAGTAGCCGTTGGCAGTCCATAATAAGCAGATAATTGACGAATCTCTTGTTTTGTGAGGTTGGCTTCTTTTAGCGGACTAATAATTTTAAGTTCATTTAATGCTTGTATCCCTGGTCGATAGTCATTTAAATCGTCTAAATTGGAGCCATCTAAAATAAGTGAATAGTGATGTGAAAGAGCAGTGCTTTTAATTTGAGTAAAAATATATTTTTTACAGTGATAACAGCGATCCTTTGAATTTGCGACAAAGTTTTCTAGAGATAATAGATCGGCAGAAATGACAATTGGAGTAATCCCAATATCATTTGCTAATTTCTGAGATTCTTTAAATTCAGAATCGGGAAGCATGGGACCATTGACTGTAATCGCAAGAACATTAGCACCATGAATGATAACAGCAACTTTTAATAAAAGTGTACTATCAACACCACCTGAAAAAGCAACACACACTGAATTAAGGTTGCTAATAATTTTTATTAAATGATTAAGCTTAGCGTTTAAGTTAGAGGAAAGATGGAGTGTTTTTGTCATGAAGATCTCCTTTATAATTATTTTTGTTATAGCAAAATGAATTGATATGTTAATATTATAACGCCTTAAGAGGGTTTTATACCAGTGAAACATCTGATATAATAAAGAAAACATTAAAAAGAAATGGTAAGGAGAGTAATGAGTAAACAAAAATGGATATCGTTAGTAGCTGGAATGATAGGATTAGTTTTAATTATAATTTTTATTTATGGCTGTAGTAATATGTTTATTGAAGGAAAAGGAGATGATCATATCGTACGAGGTGTTGATTTATCAGCCTACCAAGGTGAAATAGATTGGAAAGTTTTAGCAAATCAAAACATAGATTTTGCATTCATAAAAGCAACAGAAGGCAATGATTATGTTGATAGTCAATTTGAGAAAAATTGGGAAGAAAGTCAAAAGACAGAATTAAAAATTGGTGCTTATTTATTCATGAATTATGATAGTACTGGAAAAGTTCAAGCCAATCATTATTACAATACTGTAGGAAGTTTGAAAAATCAATTACCACCAGTTATTGACTTGGAATTATACGGAAAGTATGAAGAAACACCATTAACAGAAAAAGAAGTAAAAGTGATATTGGATGATTTGATAAAAGAACTTGAGAAAAATTATGACGTTAAGCCGATCATTTATACGACACAACGCATTTTTAATATGTATTTAGAAAATGGCTATGATGATTATAAAATTTGGATTGTAGATCTTGATAATTCTTGGCCAAATACCCTTCCAAATGGAGAAGAATGGACATTTTGGCAATATAGTCATCGTGGTATGTTGGATGGTTATAATGGGAATGAAACGTTTATTGATATGAATCTTTATCATGGAACCTATCAAGAATTTTTGAATGAATTTTTTTAAAAAAAAGCGACTTAATTTAATCAAATAAAAAGAATAAACACAGAGCATTGTTTATTTTTTTTATTGATTCATACAAAGGCATTTTTAGAAACATAGTATAAACAACTAACGTGTTTAAAGGGTTGCTTTCCATAAACCATGGAGGTTACAATATTCATAGGCTGCAATGACTTTATCTGTTGATGTTAATTCAAAAACAGTTTGTGGTTTTCCATCAACGGGAAGACAATTGCGATGACCACCTTCAGCTGTTTCAAGATAAATCCAAGCAATATGATGTTCTGGTGTCATAGGATGAGGTGCACTACCAATAGCAACAGTGACAGTTGTGCCATTTACAGTAATCACAGGAACATGTTTTTCTTGAGCAGCATCTGTTGTATTGGCAACGAGTTCAGTCATTGGATCGCCACAACAAACCATGGTTACACCAGAATCATTAATCATACTAGCAATATTACCGCAATGTTTACAAATTACAAATTTAGGTTCTTTACACATAATAGACCTCCTGAGTCAAAATTTATACTCATATTATATATGCCCTAAAAAAAAAGGATTAAACAGGGGATAAGATAAAATAATATGAATATTAATGTCATTATTAACAAGTGTAAACCATTATGAAAGAAAAGAATGAAATAAGAATAATAAAAGGAGACGAGTTATATGGAAAAGCAATGGATACGATGGGCACGAGAGTTGCAGTCAATTTCACAAGCAGGATTAAGTTATTCTAAGAATGATTATGATCTCGATCGTTATCGTGAAATTGAAAAATTATCTCAAGAAATTATAAAAAAACACACGAATGAATTAGATGAAGTAATTAAAGAATATTATCAAAAAGAAGATGGGTATCTTACACCAAAAGTTGATGTTAGAGGGTGTGTCATTGTTGAAAATAAGATTTTATTGGTAAAAGAAAAAATAGATGGGTGTTGGTCGTTGCCAGGAGGATGGGCTGATGTTAATCGAAGTCCGGGTGAAAATGTGATGAAAGAAGCTTTTGAAGAAGCTGGAATAAGGGTGAATCCTAATCGAATTATTGGTGTCTTAGATCGGAGTCGATGGGTAAAAGATACGTGTCCCTATACGATTTATAAAATATTAATGTTGTGTGATTTAATTGAAGGCGGATTTATAGACAATACTGAAACAGAAGACAGTCAGTTTTTTGCATTAGATAATCTTCCAATTTTGTCACAAGGACGAACAACAGAAGAACAAATTAAGTTATGCTTTTTAGCGTATGAAAATAAAAATTTCAAGCCAATATTTGATTAAGTGAACCCCAAGAAAAAAGCCTGATAAATAATCAGGCTTTAGAGTGTCAACAAACCCCGTCCCGACTAATTGTTAATCTGTTGTATGCTGGCTAGTTCGGATAGACTATCGTCTGTTCGCCCTGAGGCACACACCATGATCTAATAATTATCGGGACTACTTTATATCTTTGTCTACAGTCAGAGCCTGATAAATAATCAGGCTTTTTTATATTTCATAAATAAATTGAATATTATTGCAATTAATCGGTGTTGTAATGACTTTAGAAGCAGAAACAGACCCCTGATTATTAATGATTTCTTCAAGTTCAAGATTGATTGGAAGCGATCCTGAAACCATAATTCCATCATCAGTTGCTGGAAAGAAATTGCCATTTATGCCTAAAAAAGTAGAATAAACGCGTAACATAATACTGCCACTAGGATCCGTAAAACTATAAACACCTAATTGTTCGGTGGGGGCATAGAAACTTAGGGGAAGGTCATTGTTATAGGACGTAGGCATACCAGTTCCTGGATTAACCTTATATAGCGGTGCATTAGAATCTTTTAGAGAAAGTGATACCGTATCATTGTCTCGTAAATAGTTAACGCTATAAAAACCTTCTTCATTGGTATATTTTGTTTCTCCAGTAATAGTTTGTTTTTGTCCATAAACGTAATATTTTACTTCACCATCACTATTTGTAAAGCCAAAAACACCAATTAAGGTTGTAATTGGTGGAGCATCTGGATTTTCAGAATCGGTATTGGTAATACTTAAAATAGAATCAAGTCTGAGACCACTGGGGATTGTTGCTTTTGTTGGTACAGACATTAATGTAATGTAGGTTGATCCGTCTTCAACTTTCGAACTACATCCCGAAAAAAGAAGGAGTAAGATTGAAAGAATAATAAAAAGTGACCACATTTTTTTTGGCATAGAATTGTCTCCTTTTTTCTGAATACAACTATTTTATAATATTTTTTTCTAAATAGCAATAACAGATCGGTCACAATTACATCCAAAAATCAAACATTTCAAGACTATTTGTTGAATTTAGTTAGAATTTATAAAATGTATTTGCTTTTTTAGAACAATTTTAGTAAGAATAAAATGCATAGAAGATGGTGATTGCAATGAATAAAGATTATTTTGACAAACGCATACCATTTCCTGAGAGAATACTTGCTATACTTGCATCATCAAGATCAAGATTAAAAAAAGTAGCATAATAATTTTTTACTTCTTGTTTTAAATCAATATCTAAAAAGAGATCAGGATAAAAATGCATTGCAATAAAGAGGGTTGCCATATGAGGTTCCATTGAACCAGGGTGATCCCATCGTGTGATACCAATTGGAAGAGTTGTAACGTTTTTATTTTTTACTGACTGCAATCCTGTCCACTTTGAATCAGTAAGGATATAGTTAGTGGTATTGAGATCATTTGCAATGATCGCATCAGGATTCCATGAATAAATTTGTTCTAATGTTGTCATCGTTTTTTCAGCGTCTGTGATAAGTGTTCCACCTTGGGTTGCTACATTAATAACACCTGCAGTATCACTGATTTGCGAACAAATATCACCGTTTAAATCAGTACGTGCAGCTTCATTAACAGCATGATAAATTCGAATACGTGAAGTAGTTGGAATGGTATTTACTCTTGTTGAAACTAAGTTTAAAGTATCAGTGAGATAGGTATTATAGGCCTCTGCTTTTTCAGAAACATTAAAAATAGTTCCGGATACTCTAATGGCTTGAGATAATTCCTCTAAATTGAGATAATCAACAACCACCCAAGGAATACCAGCTTTATCTAATTTTTCAACTTCCCCTTTATTTTGCGCAGTATTATACCGAAGGAGCACTAAATCTGTATGAATGGCTAGAAGTTCTTCAACATTAATTGAGCCTGAATGAAAAGGAACAGATAGATTTTGAAGATCAGGAATTTTAGTTGACATGAGAACATCACGTTTGATCCCATTTGGAACCCCAACAATTTTGCTTTCTTGACCTAACATTGTCATAATATGCGCGGTTGAAGCATAAAGGCAAGCCACACGTTGAGGATCATCGGGAATAACAACCTCGTGATGCATACAATCAGTAATGGTTTTTGTCGGACCATCGATTTTTGCGGTAGTTTGTTGACATCCTGTGACTGGAATCAATAAGAATAAAATTAGTGCAATAATCAAAAAATAGCTTATTTTTTTATTTTTCATAAGAATCCTTTCGTAAATTAAACATCTTTTTTCAAAGGAATAATATATTTTTGTATTTCGCCTGAATTAGAGGTGGTGCCTAAGGTTGTAATAATATGAAAAACGTCTTTTAAATGTTTTTCAGTGAGTATCTCAGAGGGCGATCCGATTAAATTGATTTCACCTTGATTCATAAGCGCAACGCGTGTTTTTACTTTTGCATTTTCAAGATAATAGGCTTGATTTAAAAAGTGTGTTGCCATTATAACGGATATATTTTTTTCTTTTACTAACCAGGTAATAATTTCCATAACCATGAGTTCATGGGAAAAATCTAGATGGGCAGTTGGTTCGTCTAAGACCATGATTTCGGCGTCTTGAGTAAGTGCTCTGGCAATGAGTACTAATTGTAATTCACCACCGCTGAGCTCGGTATATAAGCGATTTTCGAAGCCTTTTAACCCAACTTGGTATAAACTTTCAATTGCCCGACTGCGTTGGTGATTGTTTGGAGAGGAAAAAAAAGATGTTGTAAAGGTCCGCCCCATGATGACAACATCCAAAACAGTGTAAGGAAAAGTTTTGGTATGACTTTGGGGAACATAAGCAATATGTTGGGCAAAGTCTTTTGGCTTTAGATCGAAAATTGATTGATCACCCAATGTTATGGTACCAGATAAAGGTTTATTAATTCCAATAATATTATCAATAAGGGTTGATTTTCCACAGCCGTTGGGCCCCATAATACAAAAAATTTCACCTGGTTGAATATCAAAACAAATATTTTTGAAAATATATTTGTTTTTAAGATAGGCAAAAGAGACGTTTTTTAATGAAAGTAGTGTCATGACCAATTCCTTCCTTTTGTTTTTTTAAGAAGATAAATAAAAAACGGACCACCGATTAAAGCGGTAATAATACCCAAAGGAATTTCGCCACCGGTTAAACTTCTACAAATCGTATCACAAAGGATTACAAAACAGGCACCAAGAGACATACTTGCAGGAATTAGCCATTTATTGTCATTGCCAACAAACATGCGACCAATATGAGGAATAATTAATCCAATCCAACCAACAACGCCACTAACGCAAACAGCGCCAGCAGTAGCAAGCGTTGCAAAAGAAATAATACATAATTTGTTTAGATTTACATTGATCCCTAATGTCTTAGCTTCACGATCACCCATTGAAAGAACATTTAATCGATAACGCATCGCAAGTAAGCCAGTGATTCCCAAAAACATAGGAATCGATGAAAGAAAAATATCAGAGGTTTTAGTTGAAGCTAAGCTTCCCATTAACCAAAAGGTGATTGCAGGAAGTTGTGTTGCAGTGTCCGCTACATATTTCAACAATGATAATAAGGCTGAAAAGATGGATTGAATAATAACCCCCCCGAGAACCAACGTAATGGTAGGCGAGGTATTATCAATTCTTCCTGCAAAATAACTTAGGATTACTGCAAGAATGCCAAAGAAAAAAGCGAAAATTGGGGTCAAAAAAATGTTGTTAAAAAAAACAATTGCTAAAGCTGCGCCAAAACCTGCACCAGAAGAAACCCCAAGAATACCCCCAGATACTAAGGGATTGCGAAAAAGACCCTGGAAAGCTGCACCACTTGCACCAAGTGCAGCGCCTACAAGGGCTCCTAGAAATGCTCGAGGAAGGCGAATCTGTAAGACAACAGCAGTGGTTTCAGAACTGAAGTCTGAAGTGGTACCTGTGATGCCTTCCCAAAGTACTAAAAACACATCATGGATGGATACATAATAGCGTCCAATACACAGTGTTCCTAGAAAAAATAAAAATGGAAGAATGATTAATAAAAAAAGTGTAATTATTTTTTTTTGTTTGATCATTTATGATTTTTTACGTTTGGATACAACAAAAATAATAGCAATAAGAATGGCCGCACCTATAGCAATGAATATTGGCATATTTGAATTAGTATTAACTGCAGCGGGAGTTGAATATGACAATTCAAGAGGTTCTGATAATACCGCACCACTTTTTGAAGCCAACGAAGAATCAACCTTTAAAGTGTACATTGTATCAGGCGTTAGATCTTCCTCAGGAACGACTAAAACATAATTACGAAGATCGGGTTCTAATTGGTCATCAGCCATTGTTACAGTAACAGGAACTTGAGTATTATTATCCCAAAGAGTAAAGGCTTTAATATTATTATCGCGAATCGTAACATAAGCAATATTCTTACTGAATTCGAGGTTGAAAACAGTATCTAAAGAAATTTCTGAAGAAACTTCAGTAGGATCAGAAGATACAAGACTTAAAGGTTCAGATTTTCCACCACCAGAACCGTCGCCACTACTTGGATTAGCAATGATATCATTTGATACATCGGTGTTTTCAATAACTGGGGTTTCATTAGAACTGTCACCACCACCAGAACCATTTCCACCGCCACCACCAGAACCATCACCAGCAAACACACCAGTACTTAAACTAAGACTGAGTACTAAAATAAACAATAACGATAAGATTGAACGATAAAGCTTTTTCATTTTATTTTCTCCTTAAAATTTAGTGAATAAAAAAAAGACCAGTTGGTCTTTATAAAATTATTTTGAGATCGTCCGCTGTGTTGCAGTATATAATTTCAAAATAGTTTACTTCTTTCCAACATGGAGGCATGAACGTTTCCAATCATACCCTATCGGCCTACAACCATAGCATTGCGTTAGGAAAAAAGGCTCAAAGTATTTTTTCTATCTAGTTTAATATAATGTAATTTACGGATTTTGTCAACTATAAACCTTAGGCAAATGAATTGATGTTTTGAAAAAAACTAAAGTAACTTAGAAGGCTTAATGCATTTAATGCCAGAAGGGATACATCGTCGATACCGGCAATTATAACACGAAGGCATTTCATCAGCGATCCATTCTTCTTCGACATCTTCAACAAAATCTTTGCAATTTGAAGCAATACGATGTGCTTCAGACCAATCATTGTGTGATAAGTGATTTTTTTCAAACATAAAAATTTTCTCCTAATTGACGTAAATCAGATTTTTTAAAAGAATGATAGTTATGCGTATTATTTTTTTCAACGAATAAGACATATTTATTTTTAAATAGTACTGTTTTCGTACGAGAATTAATTAATATTTGCGTATCCGATTTTAAACATTCTTTTGAATTGAAATCAATAACTTGTTGAACTTCAGGAAAAGTTAAAAGTTCGGCGACAGTATAGATACGATTAATTGCCATTGTTTTTAAAGCACCTTTAATTTCACCATCACTTCCAAAAATTTGAAGGCCTATTCCTGCTAATGCACCAATAATGCCTTGTCCTGTTCCACCATGTTCTGATAAATGAAGATTATTTTCTTTTGCACAATTTTGGGCATCTTTCTTTGTTAATACAATTTTCTTAGCAGATTTTCCAAATTCAATTAAAGGACTATAATTCATAGAATCAGTAACCTTTAAGATGCAAAGACCAGGATCTGAACCTGTTGCAGCAACGGTATTAAGATGTTCCGATGCCATTGAAATAATCTGACCATAGGCGTCATCGGGCGCTTCTCCATAAAAACACATTGAACTATTGTGTGAGGTATAAGGAATATCCTCGTGGATAAAAAGTTGATGGCGAACAATCAAAGAACAAGGGCCATAACCGAGGGAAAGGATTTTGTCTTTTATTTGTTCGGCAATTGTACCAGTTCCAATCGAGTCGATATTATCTGTGTCATCAATACAAAGGTAAAACTTCATAGTATATTCTCCTTAATTATTAGTATCGTTTACGTTTCGATTATAATAGATATAGTATAATTTGTAAACAAATACAAGGAATGGTATAATTTAACAAAATTTGCAAATGAATGCAAACGGGGTAATTATGAATCAAAAATTCGAAAAAAAGAAGAAGCAATTATATGTATGGTGGAGAGATGCACTAGAAACGGCTAAAAAAAACAAATTTAAAACCTTTATTTATGTATTACTACGGTTATTAGTAGTACTGGTTTTAATTGCAGAAATTTATAACTTGAACTATAATAACGCATTTTTATGTGTTTTGACGTTAGTGTTATTTATGATTCCTTCCTTTGTGAATAAGCAACTTCATATTGTGATGCCGAATACCTTGGAAATTATTGTGCTACTTTTTATTTTTGGGGCAGAAATTCTAGGTGAAATCAATCAATATTATTTAATATTTGATAGTTGGGATGAGATGCTTCATATCATTAATGGTTTTTTGTGTGCAGCGATTGGATTTTCTCTTATTGATATATTAAATGAAAATGAAAATGTGACCTTTGAATTATCTCCGATTTTTGTTGCATTGGTTGCGTTTTGTTTTTCGATGACGATCGGTGTTTTATGGGAATTTTTTGAATTTGGTATGGATCTGATTTTCAAAACGGATATGCAAAAAGATACCATATTAAGCGTTATTAGTTCTGTTGTTTTTAATCCAGAAGGAAAAAATGTTGCAGTGGTGATGCCAATTGAATCAATGGTGGTCAATGGTGTGCCTTGGAATTATGGTGGTTATGTTGATATTGGAATTTATGATACTATGTCAGATTTATTTGTTAATTTTATTGGAGCAATAACCTATTCAATTATTGGTTTGTTTTATATTGAAAATCGAGGGAATGGGAAATTCGCATCGCGTTTTATGGTTCGAAAAAAAACAGATGATGAGATATATGAAGAAAGTCATCATAATAAGAAAATAGAATAAATAAAAATAAAAAAAAGCTTTTCAAAAGATTTTGATTGTGCTATAATAAATCTCGTGGCCAACGGAAGTATCCCAGGCCACGATAATTGTGCCCTTAGCTCAGCTGGATAGAGCGTTCGGCTACGAACCGAGAGGCCGTGGGTTCGAATCCCTCAGGGCACACCATTTTTTGCATAGTAGAGCCATCGAGGCTCTTTTTTTATTTGACCAAATGAAGCTTTTTCCCACAGTTTCCCCACAAGATTTCATTCTCAGGTTTTTTATTTTTGTAAAGATCGTCGATTTTTGAAGCGGTGGCGACCTTCATAGTGCCTAAAACATGGGTATAAATATTCAAAGTTACGGCTGTATTGCTGTGTCCTAGCAATTCCTGAACAGTTTTTGCCGGTTCGCCTAGTTCAAATAAACGCGTAGCATATGTATGTCTCAGATCATGAAAAGTCTTATCAGTAATTCCAATACTGGCATAGACTTTTTTTAATTCCTTTAAAACGCTTCCGGAATCCAAGTTGGTGTTGACAATACTTCCAAATATGAGTGTTGTTTCGGATTGGATAATCCCGATTCGAAATAATTGGACTTTTTGTTCCTTCATGTGTTCTAACCAAACCTTCTTCATGGTGTTTGGTTTACGGGTGGATGTTGGTTAATGTCAAACTGTAGGC
>LGOV01094227.1_pt2 | contig 12389 bp, 7 predicted proteins | sample 469881 | NCBI WGS metagenome assembly LGOV01 (sample SAMN03857199, study PRJNA290197) | marine sediment metagenome | biome: marine cold seep biome; feature: cold seep; material: marine sediment; isolation source: sample #5579, elevator 3A push core 41 containing 12 cm of sediment... ...
TCCGATGGCCGGACAGTCCAGTGGAGCAGTCACGAGTCGGGTAAAGTAGATGCTCCCAAACCTTTGTACAAGGAAAACCCGGATCTGGACAAGAATGAGTTCAAAAAGATCGACTATGAGGCCGATGGGTTAGATGTCATCGTATATCGCACAGTCAACCGGGATGGAGAGACAATCCACAAGGACACAATAAAGACTCACTATCTCCCCTGGCGGGCAATTTACGAATTCGGCCCCGGGAGCGATCTCCCGGATGATATCGAAGTGGAAGAGGATTAACACCCTGCCCCAAATAGCCCAAATAACCCCTGTTTGACAACTTCTCCGACCTCGGCTATTTTCATGCCAACCGAATCATGCCTAGAGCATCCGCAGGAGTAGATGATGATTAGTGAAGACCTGCTCGAAATCCTACGTTGTCCAGCTTGTGTGCGCGAGAAAGAGGGGCTCCTCGAGCTTTATCAGGAGACCTGGTTGATCTGCCAGGAACCGGATTGCGGTAGAAAATATCCAATCAAGGATGATATTCCTGTGATGTTGATCGAGGAGGGGGACAAATGGGTTGAAGTGAAGAAGGATGATCTTCCTGTTCCCCCACCAGGAGATTAATGGACTGGAAAAACCACGACCCGCAAACGTTACTAGGCGAACTCCAATCGGGTGACGATGATCGATCGGAGCGTGCTGTCCACCGGGTTGCCGAATTAGGCGAGCGCATGCTGCCGCTGCTCCTCGAACAATTACAGTCCCGGGAACCGGATCAGCGCTGGTGGGCGACGGCCGCGCTCACGCACATCGATCGCGATGAGGCGCGGAAAGCGCTGCTCGAGTCTCTTGCCGATGAGGATACTGCTGTCCGTCAGTGTGCTGCCTTTGGTCTACGCCGCCATCCTTATGTTGACGCTATTCCCACCCTGCTCGATTTACTCGGGGACCAAGACCGACTGCTCGCCCGACTGGCCGCTGATGCTCTCGCTGCACTTGGTGAGTGTGCCGTCTCCCCGCTCACTGAAGCCTTGCGCTCTGATGATGCCGCGGTTCGCATCGAAGCAACACGCGCCCTCGCCTCCATAGACGACCCTTCAGTAATCGCTCCCTTGTTCACCGCCCTGGACGACGATTCCTCGCTTGTAACGCATTGGGCTGAGGAAGGTCTGCAGCGCAGGGGAGTCGGGATGGTTTTCTTCAAGCCCTCCTGACGCTATTTCACAACAACCCAAGCGATCCAGACGGCAATCATTACCAATCCAAGCAAGAATTTAACGACAAACGAGGCGCCATATCCAGCCCCCATACCGAACATCGCCCGCATAGCTTCGTCGGCATTTTTATGACGGGCAAACTCCAGCAAAAACGTTCCCAGAAGAAGTCCGGCGATCAAGCCGAGCGGACCGAACACAATTAGACCGATTACCCCCGCGGCCAACCCGCCAAAGGTGCTCAACCATGATGCCCCTCCACGCCGAGCCCCCATCCCACTCAAAACCATTTCCGCGGCTTGCCCGGCTAAACCCAGCACAACGATAATGGTGAAGAGCCACCAGCCATTCTCGCCCCAGCCGACCAGCAAACCATAACCGAGCGCGCTGATCAGAATCAGCCCAAGATCAGGGATTGCGGGGATTATCGTAGCCGCCAGCCCAATTAACATCGCCAGCCCCAAAAGAATCGTGATTACGATATCCGTCATGTCGCCTCCGGTGTAATTTTATCCACTCCGCCCATCCATGGGCGCAGCACATCTGGTATCACCACGCTGCCATCCTGTTGCTGATAATTTTCAAGAACGGCAATAACCGTACGCGGCAAGGCAAGACCCGATCCATTAAGCGTATGCAAGTGGATCGGTTTCCCGTCCGGCTCCGTCCGGTAGCGGATATTCGACCGCCTGGCCTGGAATGTTTCACAATTGCTGCATGAGCTGACCTCGAGCCATTCCCCGCAGCCCGGTGCCCACATCTCCACGTCATATTTTTTAGCTGCCGTAAAACCAAGGTCACCCGTCACCATCTCGATCACCCGGTGGGGGATCTCCAGCGCCCGGCAGATGTCCTCTGCATTCTTGACCAACACCTCAAGTTCATCATAGGAGGTTTCGGGGGTGGTGAAGTGATACATTTCAACTTTGTCAAACTGATGGACGCGCTTAATCCCGCGCACATCACGACCGGCAGAGAACTTCTCCCTGCGAAAGCAGGGGGTGTGGGCCACATATTTCCTTGGTAGTTTATCGGCTTCGAGAATCTCGTCTCGGTGCAGATTGGTAAGGGGAATCTCGGCGGTCCCAACCAGCCACAAATCATCTTCCACGTCGTGGTATATATTCTCTTTGAATTTCGGGAGTTGGCCCGCACCCCACATGCACGCCTCGCGCACGATGGCTGGCGTGTAAACCTCGGTATAGCCATGCTTCTCTGTGTGGAAATCCAGCATCCAATGGATCAGCGCCCGCTCGAGACGTGCCCCTAGACCAAAGAGCACATAAAACCGGCTACCGGAGAGCTTTGCGCCGCGCTCGAAATCGATAATCCCTAAGTTTGGCCCCAGGTCCCAATGCGGCAGCGGTTCAAACTCGAATTGTTCCTCCGTCTTAGGATCGCCTTCCTGCCTGACGACGATATTTTCACTCTCGTCTACACCGACGGGGACGCTCTCGTGCGGTAAATTCGGCACCAGGTACATCGCCCGTTCGAGATCCGCCTCTACCGTCCGCAGTTCGGACTCGAGCGTCTTTACACGATCATTCACTGCACCCATCTTTTCGATGAGTTCTTCGCGCGGGGCGGCGTCTTTCATCCGCCCGATCTCCTTGGAGGTGACGTTACGCTCGTGGCGCAGATCTTCGAGCTCCTGCAGATTCTGGCGGCGCTTCTCATCCAGCGCGATGATCTCATCGATCGGCGCTTCCGCCTGTAAGCTGCGGATCGCATCCTTCACATCCTCGGTATTCTCGCGGATCATGCGAATATCAATCACAATGTACCTCCGTTGAAATCATGCCTTTTCATCCATCGAGCCACCCTTGTGGACTCAAGGAAGGTTTGCTATCCAGCGCTCAATTCTATACCCAAAGCGAGCGCTTGGTGTCATCGGATTTGACCCTTTGGAATATACCATCGAGTGTGAACTTAAGATGCTGACGATTAGCGCCCAAAACACAGCNNCTGAGGTCCGAGGTCTGGCTAGGATGCGTTATTGGCGGCGCTGAATCGGACTGATTCGTGCATTTTGCTTGAACTTGCTGTGAAATCAAGCTAAGCTCTCATGTGATGGTTCAGCCATTAGAAAAGTGAAGGCAACGATGAACGCACAACAACAGTATGCACGTTTATCTCAACCGAAGATCGATAAGGATGGACGGCGTGGACCCAGACTTTCGTTCGCGTTCCATATGTTAATGGTATTGATGGGACTTCTGCTTCTCGGTTCCTGCAAACCATCATCGACACCCACGCCGGAGATCCTGCGGTCAGGTCCCTCTCCGACACCGACCATTCCCGATAGCGGTTTCCCTGTGGCAGACGATGGTGCCCCCTTGCCGCCCCAGGTGGTTGAACAACATCCTGCAAGCGGGCAGGAACTGCCGATCAGCGGTGAGATCGAGCTGGTCTTCAACCAATCCATGGATGATTCCAGCACAAACATCGCCTGGCGGATGATTGGACCGGGTGGCGAGGCCGTTCCAGGGACGATTTCCTGGCTCGACTCGCGCACGATGCTATTTTTACCGGATCATCCCCTCCAGATGGCATCTAACTATCGAGTCACCTTGGGCATAGATGCGAAGACTGCCCAGGGGGTGGCGCTTAACGAGCCCTTGGACTTCCAGTTCACCACTGTCGGGGAACTACAGGTCAGCCAGACCTTTCCGCTGGATGGCACTTCGGAAGTGGTCAGCGACGCCGTTATTACGGCCATCTTCAACCGTCCAGTGGTGCCTCTGGTGATCGCAGAGGAACGGGATCGGCTTCCCAACCCACTTGAAATTAACCCGCATATCTCTGGACAGGTTGAATGGGTCAACACATCCGTACTGGCTTTTCGACCGGATGAACCGCTGGACAGCGGAACCGTCTACACGGTCAGCATCAAAGCCGGCTTGTACGACGCGGCCCAGGAGACGCAATTAGCCGAGGATTACACCTGGCATTTCGTAACGACTACGCCGAGCATAAGCTACCTCGAACTGTCAAGCGGCGAGCGCAGTCCAGACCCAGACGCCGAGGATATCCTGCTGGATGAATCCTTCATTATTCACTTCCTTCAGCCGATGAATGAATCCAGCACAGAGGCTGCGCTCACCCTCAAGCCTATCGGCGACCTACCGGTAGCCCTGACGACAGAATGGAACGAAGATAATACAAGCGTCACGATCATCCCTTCTCGGAACTTAACCCTAGACACAACCTATTCACTTAACCTGACCACCTCAGCGCAAGCGGCGGATGGCGGGTTTCTCAACGCCGGTTTAATCTGGACCTTTACCACCATCCCCTCGCCCTCGGTCCTCTACATCTCGCCCCCTGAAGGACCACGGAACCATGGTCCCAGTGGATCCCTGGACATCAAATTTGCCTCACCCATGAACATTGAAAGCGTCAAAGAACGGATCGTTATCACCCCGGAACCGGAAGGTGAGATCGAGTGGTATTACAACGAATATAATTGGAGCATGTGGGCTTGGGTCCTCAAGCCCTCTACCGAATACGAAGTTCGTACGCTGCCAGGCATGCTGGATATCTACGGCAATGCGACGACTGTCGAGCACGTTGTGCATTTCACCACCGATGCATCCCCTCCTTACGCTGGTCTCCAAATGCCTTACGAACCGTCCATCCTGCGGACAGGCGGTCCACAGGAATTTTACGTCATCTATCGCAACATCCGGACATACGACGTAGAGCTGTACAGGATTACGACAGCTCGGTTTGTCTCCTTCTTGAAGAGGGATCTGAAGACCTACGAATATGATCCGCCGGCGATTGATCTGGTATGGGAGACGCACCAAGAGGGCGCGGGCGAGCTCAACGAAACAGTCCTGGAGCCGCTCCAGCCCGTCACTGCCGGCGGAGGCGAGCTCACACCGGGATTCTACTTCCTGGCCTTTGATGCACCGGATATCTCCCATTCGACGCGGCCCTTCCTCGACACCCGCCTGCTGGTTGTGGTGGATGCGAATCTGACCTTCAAGACGACGACCAACGAGGCCCTGATGTGGGTGACCGACCTTGAGAGCGGCGAACCGATGGCGGATGTCCCACTCACAGTTTATGACGACAACTTCCGACCGATCGGTCAGGGCGAGACCAATACAGAGGGGTTGCTGATGCTGGATGTGCCCACCCCGTCTGAACCCCGCGATGAACGCTATGTGATAACGGACGGGGATCAACCATTCGCCTTTGCCACCAGCGAATGGGGCAGCGGGACCGGTCGGCATATTTATGGCAGGTGGAGCAGTTACTACGCCCCCGGAAATCAACCAAAGGTTTATGTCTACACCGATCGTCCCATCTACCGCCCCAACCAGCCGGTTTACTTTAAAGGCATCCTGCGTGTGGACGACGATCTGACGTACGCCCAGCCAACGCAATTGCAGGTGCATATTCAGATCGATAACTACAAAGAGACGATCTACGAGGCGGATCTGCCGCTCTCCTCGCTTGGTACGTTTGACGGGCAAATTACGCTTGATCCGGAAGCCGCTCTCGGCTATTACTCGATCGATGTGCGCCTCCCCGGGGATTCTGACCGCATCGGGGGCGTTGATTTTACGGTAGCCGAGTACCACAAACCCGAGTTCCAGGTGCAGGTCGAGGCTTCACCCAGCAATGTTCTGGCTGGCGAAGATTACACAGTGACCATCTCCGCCGACTACTACTCAGGCGGCGGCGTGGGCGATGCGTTGGTGGAATGGACCCTGTCCTCTGGACCCTTCAGCTTCAGCCCTTCCAGCGAATATTCCGGCTACTCTTTTGCAGACCGCGAGAGCGATTATGGCTACTATGGGCCATCCGACCAGCGCGGTTCGAAGATCATCGCCGAAGGCCAGGGTCGTACAGATGCCGACGGCAAGCTCGTCCTGACGCTTAAAGCCGACTTGAGTGAGGTCGATTCCAGCCGCCAGCTTACCTTCGAAGCCTCAGTCACCGACTTATCCAAGAACGCCGTTAGCGGTAGAGCAGAGATCGTTGCCCATCAAAGCGCGATCTACCCTGGCGTTCGTTCTACGGTCTACGTCGGCAGGGCCAACCAGGAACAGTCGTTCGACGTGGTAGCCCTGGATTGGGAGAGTAACCCCCTTCCCGGGCAGACGGTGACAGTCGACATCGTCGAGCGGCGCTGGTACAGCGTCCAGGAGCAGGATGCGACCGGGCGCGTACAGTGGACATCGACGGTGGAGGAGATCCCGGTTACCAGCGCCGAGGTGACCACCGACAGCAAGGGAAAAGCTTCGACCTCCTTCACGCCACTCAGCGGCGGTGTCTACAGCGCAAAGGTCATAGCACTCGATGCACAGGGCAATCCCGGCCGCGCCGCGGCGTACGTCTGGATAACCGGACCGGACTACATCCCCTGGCGCCAGACGAACGATCGCAGCTTCGACCTGGTGGCGGATCGCATCTCGTACGTCCCCGGTGATACGGCCGAGATCCTGATCGCCTCTCCTTTCCAAGGGGAAAGCTACGCCCTGGTGACGGTCGAGCGCGGCCACATCTACTCCCGGGAAGTGCTACACCTGACCACCAACAGCATCTTGTACAAACTGCCGATCACCTCCGACCTTGCTCCCAACGCCTATGTCTCGGTCGTCGTGGTTAAAGGCATTGATGAGACCAATCCGCGCCCCAACTACAAGATGGGCATCCTTGAAATCAATGTCGATACTCGTGAGCAGGAGATATTCGTATCCATCACCTCCGACGTCGAGCAAGCCAGCCCTGGCGAAAGCGTCACCTATACGGTCGTCACTCGCGATGTCGACAATCGACCGGTCGATGCCGAACTCTCCCTGGGGCTGAGCGACCTGGCCACGCTCTCTCTGGCCAGCCCCAATTCGCCGCCCATCCTGGACTACTTCTACAATCACCGCACTCTAAGTGTGTGGACAACTGTGCCCATCGGGCTGAATCTTGAAGATTACAACGCCAGCATCACCGACTACATTGACGAGGGAGACGGCATGGGCAGCGGCGGCGGCAAAGGAGTCGGCGACCTTGGCGTGATCGAGGTGCGCCAGGACTTCCCCGACACCGCTCTCTGGGAAGCCCATGTCCAGACGGGCAGCGACGGTGAGGCCTCGGTCAGCGTCTCTTTGCCGGACAATCTAACCACTTGGCGGATGGACGCCCGTGCCGTAACCGCGGATACCAAAGTCGGTCAGACCACCCACGATCTTGTCAGCAACCGGCTGCTGCTGGTTCGCCCGCAGACGCCGCGTTTCTTCGTGGTGGGGGACCTCACCCGCCTTGGCGCCGCGGTTCACAATAACACCGAGCTGCCGATGACGGTAGATGTCACCCTGCTTGCTCAGGGTCTCAGCCTGCAAAGCGAAGCGACGGTGCCGGTGGAAATACCAGCCAAGCGCCAGGCGTATGTCACCTGGGACGCTATTGTCGAGAGTGATACGAGCCGGGTGGACCTGATCTTCAGAGCCGAGGGCACCGCGTCGGACGGTGAGCAATTCGAGGATGCCAGCCGGCCTCCCCTGGGTACGTTGGACAACCTGGGGCTGCCGGTATACCGATACGAGGCGTTCGAGACGGTTGGCACATCAGGTCAGATGACCTCCGCTGGAACGCGTATAGAGGGTATCAACCTGCCCTCCGACTGGACGACCCACGAGGGCAGCCTGACGATCAAGGTTGCTCCCTCCTTGGCGGCAGGTATGACTGACGGTCTCACCTACCTGGAGAACTATCCCTATGAGTGTGTGGAGCAGACTGTCTCGCGCTTCCTGCCGAATGTGATCAGCACCCGAGCGTTCAGGGCAGCCGGAGTAAGCGATCCCATCCTGGAAGTCAACTTGCGAACTCAGGTCAACACCGCACTCCAACATCTGGTTAATTTGCAGAACCCCGACGGAGGCTGGGGTTGGTGGTCAGATGTGAGTCGGCAGAGCGACGTACAGACCTCAGCGTATGTCGTCCTGGGCTTGGTAGAAGCGAAGGAAGCCGGCTATAGAATCAGCCAGGGGGTGCTGGACCTTGGCGTCGGTTTCCTGCGCAGCCAACTGCAGCCCATCACGCAATATCCAGACCCATCCATCTTGAACCGGCAAGCCTTTGTCCTCTATGTGTTGGCTCGTGCCGGCAGTCCGCATGTCATCAGTTTTAACGTACAACTGTACGATCAGCGCCAAAGCATGGCGATCTACGCCCGGGCTTTCATGGCGCGTACGTTCTACATCATCGACGAGAATGATCCGCGCATAGATACCCTGCTCTCCGACCTGGCCAGCTACGCCCATACGTCCGCGACCGGCACCCACTGGGAGGAGCGTGAGCGCGACTTCATTAACTGGAATTCGGACACCCGCACCACGGCGATCGTGCTTTCCACCTTGAGCCTGATCGACGCCGATAACCCGCTCAACGCCAACGCTGTGCGCTGGCTGATGAGCCACCGCACGAATGGTCATTGGCGCGGCACGCAGGAAACGGCCTGGACGTTGATGGGGCTGACGAACTGGATGGAGACCAGCGGCGAGCTGCATGCCGATTACCAATACGCCGTCGCGTTCAATGAAGAACGGTTAGGCGGCGGCTACGCCAACCAAGAATCCCTGCGCCGGACCCACCAACTGCAGGTCGACGTGAACGATATGCTCAGCGATGAAATGAACCGCCTTGCCTTCGCCCGCGATGACGGTCCTGGCAACCTGTACTACACCGCCCACTTGAACGTGTCTTTACCTGTGGACGAGGTGCCGGCTCTGGATCAGGGGATCATCGTCTCGCGCAGCTACTATCCCTTCGACAGCGCCGAAGCCAGTCTGTCCGACGTTGAACCCGTAACGCAGGCTACGCAGGGCGACCTGCTGCTGGTGCGCCTGACCCTGGTGGCTCCCAGCGCCCTGCATTACGTCCTGATCGAGGATCCGCTGCCGGCTGGATTGGAGGCGGTGGACCAATCCCTTGAGATCACGCCGCAAAATCTGGAAATACCACTCAGCTATAGTTGGGAGGATATGTTCAGCCGCGGCTGGGGCTGGTGGTACTTCGACCACACCCAACTGCGCGATGAGAAAGTGGTGCTGTCCGCCAGCTATCTGCCCGCCGGCACATATATCTACACGTATCTGGCACGAGCAAGCACGGTGGGTAACTTTAATGTCATCCCCACCACCGCCATGGAGTTCTACTTCCCCGAGGTGAATGGGCGCGCCGAAGGTGGGACATTTATCGTCCATCCATAAAGCGCCCAAATTACCATAAAGAACTAAGTGGTTTTTTGGACTGTGGTTCGACTAAAAACCCACTTTCTTTAGTACGCCGTACTTCCAACAGACGGCGAGGCGATCTCGCTTGAATAGCACGATTAGTCGGGTTCTACGTTGAAAACCACCCGCTCGCTCAGCACACGCTCGCCGTCCAGAGTAATACCCTCGGCCCAAACTTCATGTCTTCCCTCAGCAAGCAGCCACCAGAGTCGATAAGGTCCCCCCCTTAAAAATTTTTCCAGAAGTATCCCATCCATCCATAAGGAGATCTCTCTCAGATGCGCTTCAGCGACCGCTTCCACAGTTATTCGCTGAGCGTCCGCATCCATACTCGGGCTTAGATGATACACGCTGCCCTGGGTGGGTGAAGTCAAACGAAGGGGTGCAACGGAGTCGAGGCTGATTTCAATCTCAGAGGCCGCCAACAGGTCGCTTAGCAGCGTCAAGCCTTTGGCGCGCGCCCAGGTCTGGGCTGCGGGCGGCAGGTCGAGAACCGTCTTATTGTGACGCCGCTCGGGAGGCGTAGCGGCATCCGCCAGAAGTCCGGTCGCCGTGTCGATCTGCACCTGGCGGTAAAAGGTATCCGACTGCGTCGGCTGGGTGTCCTCGATGAACCACTCCCGGCGGCGATAGGGGCAGTCTGGGGTGGGCAACAGACCGGACAGAAAGCAGACTTCCTCCTCGACCATGCCCTGGGGGCGGTCAAAGGGTGTCGGCGGCGACCCGGTCAGCACCGTGCGGATGAACTGGTGCCAGATCGGGGCTGCTCCGGTGAGGCCGTTCACCTCGCGCATGGGCTCGTAGTTGGTGTTGCCCACCCACACACCTACTGCCAGATCAGGTGTGTACCCCACTGTCCAGTTATCGTGGAAATTGGAGGTTGTGCCGGTCTTCACCGCCGCCGGGCGATCTATGCGCAGGGTGCTGTTGGGACCAAAGCCGATTCGCCGGGCGTCGTTGTCGCTGAGGATGTCGCTGATCAGCCAGGCCACGCGCTCATCCAGAACCCGCAGCCTGGAGATGGATGGAGCTGTGTACAGCACGCTGCTCTGCAGGTCGCTCACCTCAAGAATAGTGACCGGATTCACCTGGTAGCCGCCGTTGGCGAAGGCGGCGTAGGCGGCGGTCAGCTCGAGCAGGCGCACGGCGCCGCCTCCCAAAGCCAGCGAGAGATCGTACCGCTGCGGGTCTTGCAGCGTAGTGATGCCGAGCTCGGCGGCCTGCTCTAACAGCCCCGTCATGCCGATGTGATCCAGGGTGATGACGGCGGGGATGTTCAGGGAGGAGGCCAGCGCCTCGCGCACGAGCACAGGACCATTCTCGCTCTGATCGTAATTAGCGGGCGTGTAGGCCTTGCCGTCCTGGGTCACGAAGGAAGTGCTCACGTCGAGCAGCATGGTCGCTGCAGTCCAGGGCAGCGCGGCGGGCTGACCGTCCTGAGGCGAGGGAGAGGGGTCTATCGCAACGGCGTACAGGATCGGTTTCAGCGCCGATCCGGGCTGGCGGGGGGCGATGGTCATGTTGATCGCACCGCCGTTGATGGCATCGAAGTAATCCGGGCTGCCCACCAGCGCCAGTATCTGATTGGAGTGCGGATCGAGGGCGACCAGGGCGGCGTTGTTCACATTGTGCCCCATCCCGCCCTCGCCCGTTTGTAGATCCGCCAGATGGCGCTCGATTGCGCCTTCCGCGTGGCCCTGCCAGTCCAGATCGAGGGTCGTTCGCACCACCAATCCGCCATGTTCGTAGATTTGATCCGGCGTAAACATGCCGTCCAATGCGGCGCGGACCATCATGACGAAATGCGGGGCCTGGATCGGATAGGGGGTGGAGGCGAAGACCAGTTCTTCACGCTCAGCCAGGGTGCGCTGCTCCTCATCGATGAAGCCCGCCCTCTGCATCAGCCCCAGCACCACCCGCTGCCGTTCTTTGGCGGCGTCGGGGTCGGTGTAGGGATTATAGAGGGACGGCGCCTGGGGCAGCCCAGCAATGAGGGCGCTCTCGGCCAGATCGAGCTGGGATACCGGCTTGCCGAAAAAGGTTTGCGCGGCCGCTTCCACGCCGTAGGTCAGACCGCCGTAGTAAGTCTGATTTAAATAAAGGGCGAGGATGTCATCCTTGGAAAAGCTGCGCGTGAGCTGCCAGGCGAGCAGCCCTTCACGTAGCTTGCGGTACAGGCTGCGCTGGCCGCGCTCTTCGGCGCTCAGCAGCAGATTGCGCGCCACCTGCTGGGTGATCGTGCTTCCGCCGACAAGGATCTCCGTCTCTTCCCCCTGCAAGCGCGTGGTGAGGTTGATCCACAGGGCGCGAGCGATGCCCACGGCGTCTATACCAGGGTTATCATAGAAGCTTTTGTCCTCGGTGGCGACCGTGGCCTGTCGCAAAGCCAGGGGGATCGTCTCCAGCGGGACTACGCCGTGCCGCCCGCCCTCTTCGCCCAGCACTTCATACAGGATTCGCCCGCCGCGGTCCGTGATGCGCACGCTGGGCAGGTTGAGGCGCGCCGGCAGCGTTTCCAGCGAGGGCAGGCCGGCCATAAGTCGAGCGTACGCAATTGTCCCCAGGCCGACTGCCAGAAGGGAGAGAAACAGGAGGAAGGTACGCATGCGAGATTTCATACACCGTATTCTATATCAAGTTCGAGGATGAGAAGGGCGCGGATAGAAGCTGGGAGGGGGATGAATGCTCGATATTCACCTATCGCGCATCGAACCTGATTCGTGCGCTTCGCTTGAATCTATCGTGAATACGGGATAAGCTCTGAAATGATAGGATTCTGAGGGAGAAAGTATCGGTAAGAACCCAATTAAGCGATAAACGGCGGCACAATTCTTGAGTTTTCCTGTATTGTGGAGATTTTACAGAATTAAAGCCACATAACACCTCTATCTGGGGGATATCCCGGTGAGTTTTCTGCGTACTCATAGCGGGCATAATCTTGGAGACC
>LGOV01012683.1_pt1 | contig 12379 bp, 15 predicted proteins | sample 469881 | NCBI WGS metagenome assembly LGOV01 (sample SAMN03857199, study PRJNA290197) | marine sediment metagenome | biome: marine cold seep biome; feature: cold seep; material: marine sediment; isolation source: sample #5579, elevator 3A push core 41 containing 12 cm of sediment... ...
GAACTGATTTTTGCCTCTTCCATCTTCGCCACCTTTAGCCTTGTAATTCTTCTGATATCTGAAATCCATGAGGGTTCTAAGTCCGTTGGTTGCCTCTATGATGATATCGCCACCCTTTCCGCCGTCTCCGCCTGAAGGACCACCCATAGGTTCATATTTTGCTCTTCTGAATGCTACAGATCCATTTCCACCCTTGCCGGCTTTAACATGAATCTTCGCTATATCAATAAACATCAAATCACATCCTTTAAAAGAACAACGCAGCTCTGCTGCGTCATCCACGTAAGTGAGTGTTGTCCGCATAGAAAGCCACAAAAAAACCTACCGTTAAGGTAGGTTTAATTTAAGCTTCTTGTGTGTAAACACTAACTTGTTTTCTCTTTTTGTCTTTTCTCTCAAAAGTAACTATACCATCAACAAGTGCGAAAAGAGTATCATCTCCACCTATTCCAACATTATTACCAGGATGAAGCTTAGTACCTCTCTGTCTTACGAGAATATTACCAGCTAAAACAAATTGTCCGTCTGCTCTTTTTAAACCGAGTCTTTTAGACTCACTGTCTCTACCATTTCTAGAACTACCTACACCTTTCTTATGTGCAAATAATTGCAAATTCAATTTTAATATCACGACTACACCTCCTTATAATCAAGGCTTATATACTGACTATAATTTTCTAATAATAGTTTGATGCCCATCTCAAATGTTTTGAACAAAATATTCGATTCAGGACAAATCTTTTGAAGCAATATCTTCATAAATCCAGTCTTTTCATCCACTGACCAATCAATATCATCCAGATTAACTCCGGCAACCACTTCAAGAGAATTCAACACCGTATATGACAGTATGGAAACTGCAGCACATACTATATCGCTTCCTTCCTCGTTGTAGCCTGAATGGCCTTTAACTTCAAAACCCTTATAAGAATCACCGCTTCTGTCAATTACAACTTCGATCACTGATTAACCAACAATCTTTTCAATTTTAACTTGTGTATATGGCTGTCTGTGTCCTTGCTTCTTTCTATAATCTTTCTTAGGCTTATATTTGAAAACAATGATTTTTTTTGCTTTTCCATGATTTTCAACAACAGCATCTACTGCTGATCCTTCAAGATATGGTTTACCTGTGTTTATGTTTCCATCTTTAGATACAAACAAAACTTTGTCAAACTTAACAGCATCACCTTCAGCAAGATCAAGTTTTTCAACTCTAATTACATCGCCTTCTTGTACTTTGTACTGTTTTCCACCTGTTTCAATAATTGCGTACATTAATGCACCTCCTCAACCCAGTCTCGCCATTGCAGGTACTTTCGTTTAAAACCTGTTCAGAGCGGCTTACAAAATAAAAGTATAACCATTTTACATTACTTTGTCAACAAAATTCAAATTAATTCTTTTAACTTTTATTCTTTCCACACCTTTTAGTACTGAACATATGAATTCCTTCATTTCCTCAACTTTTAAACTTCCGTTTTCATTGATGTCTATAGTCATATCAAAAGACATTTCCAGTCCTTCTATATTTCTCATTTTGACATCCATAATATATTCTACAACATTGATTGTTCTTCTTTTAATTTTATTTTTCTTCTTTTTTACTCTTTCTATAACATATTCATTGTCAAGAATTGAATTCAATGACTTAAGAGCATCTTCAAATTTCTCTTCCTGATCAAAACCAATAGTAAAATTATAAACCTGAGAAGAAATCAAGGCAGATACTGCCTTTTTATTGTTATATTCATCAGCTTCTGTAATTCGCATACCTTCAGGCAGGTTGTTGTTCATTCTCTCCTTAAAATCATCAGTTGAAATATCACCTTCAATCTCAGCCTCTCCATACTCACCTGTACTTTCTATACCCAGCGACAGTGGAAATGCTATATTGAGCTTTGGATGTGGATTAAAACCTTCAGAATGCTTCACCGGTATTGAAGTCCTTCTTATTGATCTCTGCAAAACCCTCATAGTGTCAAGATGGGATATGAATCTTAATCTTCCTAATTTTGTAAACTTAAATACTATCTTCAAAACACGATCCTCCACCCAAATTCATATTTACACCGCATCCTGAACAATTTAGTCTGCAGTCTTCTGTTGTTTTTTCTTCAAGAGATTTTTTCTTTTCTTTAATCAAATACTCCTTTGTAACTCCACAATCAATGAAATCCCATGGAAGTATCTCATCAAAATCCTTTTGTCTCTCATTGTAGAATTCTGGATTCACTTCAGCCTCAACGAATGACTCAATCCATACATCATATTTAAACTTATCTCCCCATCCGTCAAAGGTACACCCATTTTTCCATGCTGTCTTTAATACTTTTGCAAGCCTTCTGTCTCCGAGAGCAAAAACTCCTTCTATAGAGCTTAGTTTGGGATCATGGTAATTGTATGAAACCTTTTTATCCTTAATAGCATTTTTCAATAAGCCAGTCTTTTCAGTGAATTCATCAACAGTATTCTGTGCTTCCCATTGAAAAGCTGTAAATGGTTTTGGTACAAAGCATGCTGCACTTACATTAACTTTTAGATTTCCTCTGATTTTTTCCCTTTCTCTATTAAAGAATTCATTTTTCACAAGATATGCAAGATCCTTGATACCATAAATATCCTCAACCGTTTCTCCCGGCAGGCCAACCATGAAATATAGCTTTACGGTAGACCATCCAAGATCAAATGCAGTCTTTACAGTTCCTAATATATTCTCTTCAGTAATATTCTTATTGATTACGTCTCTCATTCTCTGTGTTCCGGCTTCAGGGGCAAATGTAAGCCCTGACTTTCTTACCTTCTGAACCCTTTCCATAAGATCAAATGAAATTGAATCCAGTCTCAAGGACGGCAGAGAAAGGCTTATACGCCTATCTTCGTATTTATTCAATAATTCCGTAGCCAGTTCAATAAGTTTTGAAAAATCTCCAGTACTCAATGATGAAAGAGAAATTTCTTCATGTCCCGTGGACTCAATAAGAAGATCCGCCTGTCTTAAAAGAGTTTCTACTGATTTCTCCCTGACAGGACGATAAATCATACCTGCCTGACAAAATCTGCAACCTCTTGTACATCCTCTAAATATTTCAAGCACTATTCTGTCATGTACAGTTTCTATAAATGGAACCACTATCTTCTCTGGAAAGAAAGATTTATCAAGATCTTTAATTATCCTCTTTTTTACATTATCCGGAGCCTTTTCGTATAGTTTGTTTCTTTTGCTGATTGTCCCGTCATCATTATACTCAATGTCATAGAATTCAGGAACATATATTCCTTCTATAAGACATGCTTCCTTTAAAAAGGCTAATTTGTCATAACCCTTCTTCTTGTGTTCCCTGTAAAGGTCCATTACTTCCACAAGGATTTCTTCACTCTCTCCAAGGAAAAACATATCTATGAATTCATACAATGGTTCAGGATTGAATGCACAAGGACCTCCTGCAATGACAAGAGGAAAACTATTATCCCTTTTTGCAGATTCAACTGGAATATTTGCCATGTTCATCATATTCAGAATATTCGTATAGCTCATCTCGTATTGGAGCGTGAATCCAACTATGTCAAAATCCCTTATGGAGTCCTGACTTTCAAGGGCAAAAAGTTCTATGTCATTTTCTTCCAGCTGTGCCTCAAAATCAGTCCAAGGTGCAAAGACCCTTTCACACCATATATCATCAATACTGTTAAGAAGGTTGTAAAGTATGTGCATTCCAAGATGTGACATTCCCACCTCGTATACATCAGGGAATGCAAATGCAAGCCTGGTATTTACTCCATCTAAATCCTTAACAACAGAATTTAGCTCTCCACCTGTATATCTTGCCGGTTTTTCTACTTTTAATAATATTTCTTCTAATTTGTTTATATCCAATTATTCTACCTCTTCATTTAGTAATTCTTTGATCATTTTAATTTCTCTTGCATGTCCCTTTTCATCATATGGTGTTTCCAGATAAAATGGTAGGTTCTTAAGTTTCGGATGCTTCATAAATGCCAAAAGAGCATCCAATCCAATAAGACCTTCTCCAATTCCAGCATGCCTGTCTTTGTTTTCACCAAAGGGCTTTAGACTGTCGTTAAGATGTATTGCCTTAAGCCTTTCAAGTCCTATAATCCTGTCAAACTCTTTAAGAACACCTTCAAGGTCATTTACAATATCATAGCCTGCACTGAATATGTGGCAGGTATCCATACATACACCAATCTTGTCCTTATGATTAATTCCGTCTATTATTCTAGCTAGTTCTTCAAAGCTTCTTCCTATTTCGGTACCCTTTCCTGCCATTGTCTCCAATAGTATAGTTGAAGTGATGTCATCTGTAATGTTTTCATTCAATATTTCTATTATATGCACTATACCCTTGTCTACTCCAAGACCAGTATGACTTCCTGGATGAAAATTGTATAAGTTACAGGGCAAAAGTTCAAGCCTTTCAAGGTCCTGTCTTAGAGCCTCCCTTGCAAAGGTTCTTACTTCTTCCTTTGCGGAGCTAAAATTATATGTATATGGAGCATGGCAAAGTATTGGCGCAAAACTGTTTTCCTTAACAATTTTGTGAAATGCTTCAACATCACTGTCATCTAGTTTTTTTACAGCACCACCTCTAGGATTTCTTGGAAAATACTGAAAAGTATTGCTTCCCATTTCAAGTGCCATGTTTGCAGCTGCCTTGAATCCTTTAGATATTGAAAGATGTGTACCTATATTTATCATTAAACCACCTGTTTTCTTTTGAATTTTTTCAGACTTAATAATACCATAAATAATCATTTAAAGCTATGCATAATTAAAGTCTTTCTTTATCATTGATTCACTGACCTTCAAACACTTCCATATCGATGCCAATTTTTTCTGCATTTATTACTGCTTGATTTTTTTCCTTTTCTGCTTCATAATTATCATGAAGTATCAAATGTATCTTTTTTCCCAATTAAATCACCGTTTCATAAATGAGTTCTATTGATTTTAACATAAAGATATAGAAAAATATAATAAAATTCGAGGTAATTATGTCAAAAATAGATAAAAAGTTTTGGAAAAGATTTGATTTCATGCTTGTAGCTACAGTCTTAGTTTTGTCGGTATTTGGTGTCATAGTAATAAAAAGCGCCACAATGAGCCTAGCACAAGGATCATCAAGATATGTGAACAGACAGCTCATCTCACTATTTATGGGAATCATAATCATGGTTTTCCTAATTTTCATAGACTATGAAATCTACGGTAATTTTTATATACCAATCTATGTAGTATGCAATTTAATGCTGGTCGCAGTACTGATCTTTGGTTTTGGAGAAAACCAGTGGGGTGCTAGAAGCTGGATTGAAATTGGTCCTGTTACATTTCAACCATCAGAAGTTGTTAAATTCGGGCTTATAATTTCATTGGCCAAATTTATAGACAAAAACAGGGCAGACATCAACAATCCATTTACCCTCATCAAGATACTTGCCTTTGCAGGCTTTCCTATCATATTGATTATGCTTCAACCTGATTTTGGTACTTCCATGGTATTTATTTTCTTTATATTGGTAATGTTGTTCATTTCAGGTCTTGATATGAAATACTTCCTGATATTCATAGCCCTCGGAATAATCATGGTTCCAATACTTGCCATGACTCTTGACGATTATCAGATTAACAGGATACAGGTGTTCCTGGATCCAAGTCTTGACCCACAGGGTGCTGGATATCAGGTTATACAGTCTAAAATTGCAATTGGCTCAGGCCTGGTATACGGAAGAGGTCTTTTCCAGGGAGTTCAAAATCAGTACGGATTCCTTCCAGCAAAGCAAACAGATTTCATTTTTGCAGTTATAGGTGAGGAACTCGGTTTCCTTGGAGGTCTGTTCCTCATTTGCCTCTATGCCTTTTTAATGTACCGGCTTATCAAGATTGCAAAAAACGCATTGGACATGTTTGGGTCATTAATTGTCGTCGGTATAACGGCAATGATGTTTTTCCATATATTCGAGAACATAGGGATGACCATTGGGCTCACACCTGTAACAGGAATTCCCCTTCCCTTCATCAGCTATGGAGGAACATTTATGCTGATCAATATGATAAGTATTGGGCTTGCCCTTTCGGTAGCAGTAAAAAGAGAAGGACTGGAATTTTAAGTTCTTCTCTTTTATTTTTTTGCAATAGCTGGGTACAAATAATAACAGGCGACAGTTCCCTACTCCCTCGGAACGACAATCTTTAACTGATAATGTTGATTGTCGAACCTCGAAGTCGAGACCTCACTGTCGCCTGTTATTATTTTTTGTTATATATGTGAATTTATTGCTATTTAATCTGTCTTCTCTAAATCAATTCAATAATTCAAGAAAAGAGATTATGTTTAGATCATCTGAAACAGCTACCTCCGATAAATTCCTTGATAATAGAAGTGTTTGGGATTATGCTGTCATCTTCTATTTCCATGAAATAGCTTAAGAATTCAAGCAGTCGTTTCTTTTCGTAGCAGAAGTTGCAATCGTCTCTTATTTCCTCGATTATTGGTATTGCATATTTTTTAAGTACGGTTAACTCGTAAATAAGGGATGAGTTAAACATAACATCTGCATTTTCCTGGTATGGAAAAATATAATTATTTTCACCCTTTACTACATTTTCCCAAAGTTCCAGTGTTTTTTCTCCATTATGTCCTCTATATTTCATATCTCTTATTATTCTTCTTATAAGCCTCAAATCAGTAGTAGAGACTCTATTGTGATCGTCAATATTAAGTTGCGTCAATGCACTTATATATATCCTATATTTGAGGTTTTGTTCTATTGATTCAGTCAACTTTTCATTTAAGCCGTGAATCCCTTCTATTACAATATACTGTCCAGCATCTACAGAAACAGGTGTTTCGCGACTTTCCCTCTTTCCCGTGAAAAAATTAAACCTTGGCATGATTATTTCCTCACCAGATAAAAGATTTGTCAAATCCTTGTTAAAAAGATCAATATCTAGGGCTTCAATAGTATCGAAATTATATTCTCCATTACTGTCCTTTGGAGTATTTTCCCTTTCAACGAAATAATCGTCTAGAGAAATTGTTAGATAGTCCTTTCCGTTAACCTTCAGCTGAATTCCAAGCCTGTTGGCAAAGGTCGTTTTCCCTGATGATGATGGACCTGCTATTAATATTACTCTTGCATCACTTTCACAGATGCTGTCTGCAATATATGCAATTTTCTTTTCATGAAGAGCTTCCGTTACTCTTATGATATCATTTATTTCACCATTTAATATGGATTTGTTAAGCTCTCCTGCATTGCTTACCTTCAACAGTTTCGCCCATATTTCAGACTCTATGAATACATTAAACAGTTTCTCTTGATGGTTGTATTTAGGAATGGAATAGTTGTGTTCCTTTCTTGGGAATATGAGAACCAATCCTGGTGCCGATATTTTTAAATCATAACTTTCAAGTTTTCCGGTGCTCTTGTAAGTCTCACCCATAATATTGTAGTATGTATTGTTAATCTTGCATACTTTTATATTTTCAATACCTAAATTCTCAAAAAGAAGAACTTTATCCATCATATTTTGCTTTCTGAAAATCTCTATAGCATCTTCTTTTTTAAGAAGTTCTTTTCTGATTCCCATGTTGTCAGCTATGATTTTGTTCATTTCCTCTTTGATTTTTTCTACATCATCATCAAACAGCTCCCTGTTTAAAACAAGTTCAGTATAAAAACCCTTGTTTATTGAATGTTCTATAACCACCTGTTTATCTGGAAATGTTCTGTTACATGCTTCAAGATAGACAAGTACCAATGTGTTTATGTATCTTCTTAATCCTTTGTCGTTGTATATTTGAATATCACTCATATTATCACCTGTAATTTTTTATTTTTCGGAACATTTTTAATTTTTTTTCGTTTAATCTAATGAGGTTAACCTTTATCCACCCATACAGGAGCAGATTAAATATCTGCTCCCGTCCCCAATTAACCCATCAATTCTTTTTTAAGTTTGATATAATTTCTTGGACATGAAGCTTCAAATACTTTTCCATTAAGGTATTCAAGTTCTCCTGCAAATCCTTTGAACTTAAGTTTTTGGGAATGAAGAAGATATCGATTCATTCCCTTTGTTTTACCGCCATATTTTATATCTCCTACCAGTGGATGGCCAATGCTGCTCAAATGAGCACGAATCTGATGAGTTCTTCCTGTAATGAGTTCCACCTCTATTTCAGTGAATCCGTTATTGTATAGGACCGGCTTTATTCTTGTGAAAATCTCCTTATACCCTTCAATTTCAATATTTCTGACTACTACCTTGTTTACATCATCTCTCTTTTTTAGAAACCCGCCAATTTCTATATTTTTTGAAATTTCACCCTGTACTATTGAACAATAATATTTGCTTATGTTTCTGTTTCTAATATTTTCATTCATTTCTTTCAAAGAATTATAGTTCTTAGCTGCTATGATAATTCCTGTTGTATTCCTATCCAGTCTGTTGCAAAAAGAAGGTCTAAAGGTTGCGGAATCATCTTCTTCACCCAAGTAAGATAATAGTTTGTCCAACAGAGAAAGTTTTCCATCCCCCAGGGGTTGAACATCAATTCCTGCATGTTTGTTGACAAGTATTATGTTTGAGTCCTCATATACCACATCAAGTTTACCTTCATTTTCAACATATGTCTTTGATGTTCTAAATTTCTCAATAGTATCATCAGCAAGATATATCTCCACCACATCTCCTAGTTCAAGAAAGTATTCTTCTTTAACTTTTTCACCATTGACCTTGATATATTTTTTTCTAAGCACCTTATAAATGAATGCATTTGGAGCCTTATTCAGATATTTTTTTAAAAATCTGTCAATCCTCTGTTTCTCTTCATTTTTATTTATCTTAATTGTTATCATATTATTCCTTCCAAAACATACTCTCAAATATTATAATATAATTCCAATACAAATGGAACATTATATATATTGAATACGTCTAAATATTGTGATATATTTATTATGACATTAGGGAATGGAGTGATATCTTTTTGAAAAAACTAGTAAATGCAATAAAAGACTTTTTTTACGAATCAACAGACTATGCAATTATATTGATGATTGTTATAGTCATAGGAGTAATACTTATCTGGAGATTTAACATTTTGTTTAGTTTTGACATTTCAAAAGACCCTATTCAGGATGGAGATGAAATTCCAATTGAAACAAACTTACCTGAAGAGTCGCAAGAAGATACTCCAGATGATCAAAATCCTTCAGACCAGGACACTGAGAACCAGGATGATTCTACAAATGATGAAAGCAACCAGCCAGATGAAACAAGGACAATCAAGGTGACGATTCCTTCTGGGAGTTCTGCACAAACCATAGGAGAAATTCTCTACAACAAGAATCTCATTTCCGATTCAGATAAATTCATTCAAAGATCCGTTGATCTCGGTATGGATACAAAACTTAAGTCCGGTGATTTTGAAATCACATCTGATATGGAATTAGACGAAATCATTAAAGAAATTGCACGTATGAACTAAATTTTTGATAAGCAAATCATAAAACCTATGACAGAGTCATAGGTTTTATGATTTGCTTTTTAATTTTTAATTTTTGATATCCTAGTATAAATTATTTACATAATAATCTATTACTGATTTACGAATGTTTTCAGAAAAAACCTGCTGTTTCTTTAGGGCGTTCAATATCCATATACTTTTTGAGTGAAGTACTGCAAATTTATAGTCCTTCAATACCACTTCATACAGAACATTTTTCAGTTTTACAGATTCCATCTCTATAAAATATGCTTCAATGTTTTCATAGTTCATATGTCTCAAAAGCCTAAAAGTTGTTTTGTCTTTTTCATCATAATAATAATTACATTCTTTAAGATAAGTTTTATGAAAATTATTATGCCTTTCCTTGCCCCTCTCATCCAAAGCCATTGTTTTATAGTATTTTGCCATTGTATTGTAATACTGATAGTTATACATACCCTTTTCAACACAATCTATTGTATCAAAGGGGGTTGACTTTGAACTAACAATAAATTTGTAACTTAAGAGAATATACTCTCTTTTTGTTATTTCACCGTTTCTCAATCGTATTATCAATGAATCTCGGTTTTGATAAAATCTCTCAATTTTTGTATCTTGTTTCGTATTATATTCCAAATTAACACCTTTTCTTAAAATTTATAAACCATTATAGCACAATACAACAGTCTAGTCTTCACTTATGGGTAATTTACCTAGCTCCCCTAATGTTAGTTCCCTATATTGACCCTTCTCCAGTTTGCTGTCCAGCTTTATATCTCCAATTGAAAGCCTTTTTAAATATGTTACATTTATTCCTAACATTTTGAACATTCTTTTGATTTGATGATATTTTCCTTCTCTAATAAAGATATTTAGTTTACATAATTTAACTTCATTTGATATCATGTCTATTCTACAGTCCAAACATCGACTTCCATCTTCAAGAATAATGCCGTTTTCTATTGAAATCCTGCTTTTTTCAGAAAGTTTTCCATCAAGTTCAACATAATATTCCTTTTCTACATGCTTTTTTGGAGACAAGATATTATGTGCCATTTTGCCATCATTCGTCAATAGTACAAATCCTTCAGTATCCTTGTCAAGTCTTCCCGCAGGAAAAAGGCTGATATTTTTCAGATTGCCATCTAATATATCAATCACATTGGTATCCTTGCTGTCTGTTGATGAAACTATACCTGCAGGTTTGTTAAGCATTATATATGTATACTTCTTATACTCAACCTGTTCACCCTTTACAAATACTTTGTTTTCATCTGTATTTATCTTTGCAGAAAAGTTTTTAATTATTATACCATCAATTTCTACATATCCTGATTTTATCAATGTCTTGATTTCTCTTCTACTTCCCAACCCCATGTTTGAAAGAAGCTTGTCAAGTCTCATAAAGGCCATTACATCATCCTCCACTCTTTAAGATAGTGGTTTTTCAATATTCCCTGAGAGATTTTCCCCCATCCTGCAGGAAACCCGTCAATGGTTACCAGATTCCATCCTTTTTCACCTTCTACATGAAGAGTTTCACCCTTTAAATACTTGAGGGCTTCTGGACCTTCAATGCCAATATTTACAGATTTAACCACATCATCCTTTTTCAAGAAGGAGGCCAGAGCCTGGGAAGGCATAAATCTTCCGTTTTTTTCAAAACCAATCTCCAGGCCGTTGTAGAACACATCCATGCCACTGGTTCTGATTCCTGTTTCCTTGAATATTTTCCCCTTTTTCAGCGTCAGATTCCAGTCAGTGATATCTAGGCCTGTTTCTTCAGCAAAAACCTTTAGAGAGTCTATTTCCTTGTTGCCTTGAATATTCATTTCAATATTTCCAATGATTCCATCAAAACTATCTGTTTTCTTAAGCTTTACAGCAAAATGACCTTCCCCGTTTGTAATATGAGGCCATATTCTGAATGCCCCATCAAGACCCAAAAGTCCTTTTGACAGCTCTGNNATGTAAACCAATATCGTCGATTAATTCAAATTCCTTGTTCTTTTCAAGAAATTCCGATATGATTTTTTCATTTTCTTCCGTTGAAAAAGTACAGGTAGAATAAACTAATTCTCCACCCGGTTTTAGAAGGTCTTTTGCATGGTTCAATATTTCCACCTGCATATCAGTAAACTTATTATCTTCATATGTACAATATCTTTTTTTTGTTTTTTCATCCCTTCTGAACATTCCTTCTCCAGAACACGGTGCATCAACAAGAATCTTGTCGAAATAATTCTCAAAGAATGATTTTAAGGTTTCTGCCGTTTCATTAGTTACAATTGAATTTGTAATGCCGAATAACTGGATGTTCCTTTTTAAAGACAACAGCCTTTTCCTGTTCACATCATTTGCAATGATAATTCCCTTATTCTTCATTTTCGCACCTATTTGTGTAGTTTTGCCTCCAGGTGCGGCACATAGATCAAGAACCCGTTCTCCCGGACATGGATTTAAAAGTTCCACAGGCAGCGATGCACTTGGCTCCTGTATGTAAAACAGTCCGCAATGATAGTATACATCCTTACCCGGTCTGCTATCATAATTTATATAATAGCCATCACTGCACCACGGTATGGGTTCTTCTATATATTCTATTTTTTTTTGAAAATCATCTTTACTGATTTTTAATGAATTACGTCTTATTCCTCTAATATTTCTATGATCAAAGGAATCCATAAATTCTTCATAATCATCTTTTAAAAGTTTTTTCATTTTATCTTCAAATTTAACTGGTAGTTTCATAAATTACACCTCATATATTTGCATACAAATTCTATCAGAGATATGCGATTATGGCAATAAAAAAATGGCACCAACTGTTTCAAGCGCCATTCAAATCCACTGCTTTAGAAAGT
>LGOV01039444.1_pt1 | contig 12349 bp, 5 predicted proteins | sample 469881 | NCBI WGS metagenome assembly LGOV01 (sample SAMN03857199, study PRJNA290197) | marine sediment metagenome | biome: marine cold seep biome; feature: cold seep; material: marine sediment; isolation source: sample #5579, elevator 3A push core 41 containing 12 cm of sediment... ...
TGAGGTACTATGAGAAATCCAGGTTAGGTCTTGGGGATCACCGATCCGCACCATGTTAGTGTCCTGGCCTCGAGCATGGAGCCTTTCTCCAGCGCGCCTCGTCTCAGCGACGTCACGAGTTCAAAAGATTGAATATAAATTTAATTTAACATGTGCTGATAAAAGTAAAGCGCTGACAAAAATGTCAGCGCTTTGTCAGCAGCTTAAACCATTGAATGCTCGTGTTTATTTCGTCTATTTTAGGTCTCAACTACTACCAAAATTATTTTTAGAACAATACCTACATCATTGCCCAGCATAATGATAATCTCATTATCATTAATAAGTATTAATGCCTTGACATGACAGGCGCTGCGCGACACAGAACGTCGGAGCTTTTAACTACTCTCCTGGTACCCCTTTTTAGAGGTCGCAAAAGATACGAAGGTAGACAATGGACTCGAAGAATTTCTATCTGTTGGCCGATCAATGGCCTGAACTATACAAACATGCCACTTTGGCAGAGAAATATGTTCATGTCGATCCTGCGACAGCCACCGTCAAGCTACGTTGTTTCGCTGAATCACTAGTCGGATTTTTGTACCGAAATTTGGGTCTGAACTCGAACCCTGATGACGGTCTATTTGAGAAACTGACATCTGAGCAATTCGAAGCGATAGTTGCGGATGCTATTCGCCAGAAGCTTCACGCGATCCGTATCTTGGGCAATAAGGCAGCACATGGCAAAGAAGTGGTCCAGGATAAGGCGCTGCAGATTCTGAAAGATGCCTACTTACTAGGACACTGGCTTTACTCGACGTTTCGTTCAGGTTCTGTGCAGCCAGAATACCCGGATTTTGAAGAGCCGACTTCCCCGGAGCAACTGAACTCAAACTTGAAAGCTACGAATGAAGAGTTGCGTATCCAGCTTGAAGATGCGAAAGAGGAATTGCAGAAGCTTCAGGCAGCTGAACGCAAATCGCAGGAGCAGATTGCCCAGCTTGACAGGTCGCTTGATGAAGAGAAGTTGCCGAGATTCCACTTGGCATCCACTGAGGCTACTAGTCGAATGGATCTGGGGGTGGAGGCTACAAGACGCTTATTGAGCGTTGAGGATAGCTTTTCGGAATATACGCTTACAAATGGCCAGGCTGAGCTCGTTAAGAAACTTGGGGAATTCCTATCTTCCCGAAATGAGAGTGCTTTTTTACTAAGGGGTTACGCAGGTACAGGTAAAACATTTATAACAAAAGGGCTAACAGATTACTTTCGCGCTATTGGGCGAAACTACGTCTTGGCAGCTCCTACAGGTAAAGCCGCTAAAGTCATTGCAAGTAAGACGAAATCTCCTGCTTATACATTGCATCGAACCATATATTCGTTCAAGGATATTCGGGAATATAAAGATGCAGATGTTGATGGGACTGAAACCTACAAGTTTTATGCCGAGCTTTCGGTAAATGAACTTCCGGCCGATACTGTATTCATTGTAGATGAAGCGTCCATGGTTTCGGATGCATACAGTGAGGCGGAGTTTTTTCGCTTCGGTTCAGGGTATATACTCAGGGATTTTCTGAAGTATGTGAATCTCGATCATAACGATCACAACAAAAAGGTCATCTTCATCGGCGACGATGCCCAGTTGCCGCCTGTTGGTATGTCATTCTCTCCGGCATTGGACGAGAAATATTTGCTTCGAAAGCAAAGTGTACGCTCAACCAGCTATGAACTGACCGAAGTTGTGCGCCAAAAGGCAGATAGCGGTGTGATGGGTAATTCCATCACTTTGCGCAATGCGTTGAAAAGCCGTGTTTTCAATCAGCTTTCTGTAAATTTCGGTACGCCGGATGTACAGCCTGTTAGTCATGATGAGTTGATGAACCGGTACCTTGAGTCCTGTGGTGGCAGGATTAACGGTGAGTCCATTGTGATCGCTTACTCAAACGCCGATGTTGCGGCCTATAACCGTCGAATCAGGGAGCATTTTTTCCCGGGGGGCGAATACGTTCAGGCCCGAGACAAAGTTATGGCCGTAAGTAACAGTAATGCTTACGGTTTCTTTATCTCTAATGGTGATTTCGGAGTTGTGAGAAAAGTGGTTGGAGCCACTGAGCGCCGTCCAGTCGCGATTAAAAGGCGAAATGAAGAAACAGGGCAGGTCGAAAGTGTCAACATCTCTCTTGAATTCAAGGACGTCGTTGTAGGATTCAGAGACCTCGAAGGGAACCCAAAATTTTTCGAGGCTAAGATAATTGAAAGCCTGCTCTATAGCGATCTACCGTCGTTAAGTTCCGATGAGAGCAAGGCGTTGTACGTTGACTTTTGTATGCGCAACAGGGGACTCAAAAAAGGTAGCCTGGAATTCAAGAATACATTGATGTCTGACCCTTACTTTAACGCACTTCGGCTGAAGTTTGGCTACGCCATTACCTGTCACAAGGCGCAAGGTAGCGAATGGAATAATGTATTTGTAAAGTGTAAAACTAATCAAAACCAGCTGACCGAAGGCTATTTTCGTTGGTTTTATACCGCGATAACACGGACTTCAGAGCGCCTCTGGCTGCTTGACTCGCCGAACATCAAGATCGGTAGTGGGTTGAAATCTGTTCGTCAGCCCGGTGTCTTAATGCCGGATCCGGCACTGAAACCAGACAATACCCCCGCTAGCTTTGATTCACTGGTAAACCACACTGCCGATGGAAACCGGCCTGTCAAAGGTGAGGAGGCGGTGATGGCACAGTTGTCTGCCGGCGCGCATAAGCCGGCCAATAATGTTGATGAATCATACGGTATCCCTGAAGGAGCGCAATTCTTGCTTGGAGTTCTCAGCAGAGTTCAGGAACTGATAGCTGTGCATGGCATGTCTATCAGCTCCATTGACCATAACCAACATCAGGAAGCGTACATTTTTCATAGGGGCAATGAATATGCGCGGGTGAATATTACATACAATAGTAAGGGAAAAGTTACGAATATAACGGCACCAATACCGTCAACCCTCGCAGTCAATGTTCAAAATCTTTTATCTCCGCTAGTGGGGCTGTCAATTGCTGTCGGATCTGTAATAGACGCTGACCAGATTCACTTTGAAGATGATTTCATCAATGACTTTCATCAGCGTTTACTTCCGCTGGCATCTGAGCATGAGATCAGCATACAAAATGCCGAGAAGTATCAATGGCATGTTCGCTATAGCTTTGCTCGGGGCAACGAGGTGGCGGTATTCGATATTTTCTTTAACGGCAAGAACCGCTTCACCAGATGCCAGCCATTGATTACTGCCTGTAGCCCGGGTTCGTTAGTGCCGGATGTTGAGCAAATGCTAACACAGGGGCTGAGTGCATGATTACCAGTAAAGATGTGTTTGCGAAGAGGAAAGCCGGTGAGATTGAAGAAGCCTATCGGATAGCGTTACAAAGAATGGGCGCTCCCAATAAAGGTGAGTGGGATGACCGAGCCTTCGGCTGGTGCTTGATTGATTTGATTAAGCGAGATGTTAAAGCAGGCCATCAGGCTAATCTAGCTCATTATCGCCAACAGCTTGAAGCAATCGTAGTGCCCTACAATGATGACGTTCTTACTAAACAGCGGCAGTTTGCCATTTCTCTCTGCAATCAGCAGGGCCAGCACGTCAACGAAGCCAAGCAGCTGAGTAAGGCTGGTCAGCACGATAGGGCGGCGGTTATCTATCGCGAGCTACTGCAGTACACCCCGGGGGATCGGGAACTATCAGTCTCGCTTGGCTGGGAGTTGTATCGTCTTGCGAAAAAGTTGCCAGATCAGATTGATACTAACTTGCAGCCCATGAAGAAAAACCTCAATGAGTATTTGCGGCTTAATGTTGAGAAACCGTCGCTCCTCCACTCTGTGATGCTGCAGATGGCTGCGAAGTTCTCCGGCGCCGACGGCTTCAATATGGCCGCGTTCTGCCGATTGTGGAATCTGGATTTTTTGCGTACCGAGGATTGGGAGCGCTTTCGAACGGATGAAGGCAAAGAACTTCCAGCGCTTGCCGAGCGAGTAATACAACAGGCGAGCAAGGAGGCCGGAAAGAGTCAAGACCCCAGGCTTGCATCGTATATTCTTCCCTATCTTGATCAAGCCTTGGGTGAGTATTCTGACAATATCTGGCTGTTTTTGAATAAGGCGAAAGTGCTTCTCGCACTCCAGAGAAATGAAGATGCTTTTAAATTTGCCCTCGATGTTGCTCGTGCGAAATCCAATGATTACTGGATTTGGGAGCTCTTGGGCGATATATGTGGCGCCGATGATCCGGATCTATCGTTGAGCTGTTACTGCAAGGCCCTGCTTTGTTCCTCTGATGATCGATTTTCGGTGAAGGTTCGAGGGAAGCTCGCGAAGTCACTGGTTGAACGGAACAGATTCCCTGAAGCGAAATTTGAAATCAATCGTTTTCTGGAGATCAAACGGCAGGAGGGCAACAAGGTTCCACCTGAAATTGAACAGTTTGGAAAACAGGATTGGTATTCTGCTACCCTCACTCCTGGCTCGAATGATAAGTTTTATAAGGGTAACGCTGGCGTTGCTGAAAGCGCATTGTTTAGTCAGCTGCCATGGATTTCTGCAAACGTCGGTGATGTTTTTACGATTCCCGGTAAAGAAGATAAGCCGAAAAGGCGGATTTATTTAAATGGGGCGTCAGAGCCAATAGAGGTAGTGATACCTGATAAGAAGTTTGATCTTTCAGGTAGTGTGGTTGGTCATCCGATAAAAGTTAAAGGCGAATGGGATAACCAAAAAAGATTCCAGATATTTTCTGTTGATAAGCGTCATCCCGGTGAGGCTTGGGATGTTTTTAAAGATCAACTTGCCGTTGTTGATAATGTTAATAGGGATAAAAAGCTCATTCACTTTTTAGTCAGTGAAGTTATAGATGGTATTGTTCCATTCTCAGAACTTGATGGTGACTATTCTGAAGGTGATGTAATCAGAGTTCGGTTAAGTCGATATTCCACAGGCCGTGGTGAGAGGTTTCGGGTTTTGTCTGTGAGTAAAGCCTTGGTGCCGGCACCTGTTGGTTTAAAGAAAGAATTTCAGGAAAGTATTAGTGTGCATGAATCAGGCTTCGCGTTTACAAGTTCAGATGTATTCCTACCAGCCCAGTTGGTGACTAAGAATAGCCTTAGAAATGGTGATTTTATTAAAGGGATGGCATTGCTTTCTTATAATAAAAAACGGTCTGAGTGGGGGTGGAAAGCATTCAAAGTTATGAAAAACTCGATATAATTTAACGGGCCTGATCCTGTAGATAAATCTGTATAACTGTCCGCCTCATTACATGTGGCCGTCTAGGCGGTCACTGAGCTAAATGTTAAAGTGATTCAATGACGGCGCGGCGTCGTCTGCTTCTTTGATGTTTGTGGGGTTGCTAGAAAGGCCACCTTCAATGCTGAATCATCACTTGGGAACAGTTTTCGACGCTTGGTCGCTTTGCGTATCGCGCTATTCAGTGACTCAAACATTGATGGTATGCCTTTCGGCTCGCAGAGGGAGCAGTCGGCCGGTTTGCCCAGTATCCTTATTAATGGACTAACAAAGGATGGTGTTACGTCTGCATAATATGTAACTACGATTCTTGTAACTATTTAATTTTTTCATATACAGTGGTTCTCTACATAAGTAACTAAACAGTATGACAGTGCAGGCCGAAGCAATATCTAAATATGCTAAAATCGTTGGTGACCAGATAAACCGATTTGGCAGTCAGTATGCTGTCCTATGCCAATGGGCTGCCCAGCATGATCTCAGTGACGCTCTGGAGCTGGCTTTCTGGACGTTGGGGCTGGATCAGCACATCGTTGCGATCGGCAACCTGGTTAATGAGTTTCATCATCCTGAGTCAAAAGACATTCTTGCCCGGTGGCGGCAAACCCCTGTTATTGCCCTGTTAGATGATCTGGCGAAAGCCATTCGTCAAGATCCCTTGATCAACCTTCAGTATCCTGCATTTCCTCATGCAGGAGACGCTACAAAAACGAAACAAACATATAAAGGCAGCCTTAAAGAGCAAACGTTTCTTATAACGTTAATTACTTACCCGCTGCCTGGGGCGGAGCAATCATCTGAATACGTGTTAAGGCGTGCGCTACGCTTGTGGTTGGTCGCGCAGGCGGCACATCGGGTAGCGACAGAGCAGTGCTTGGCGGATCGCAATATCAGTACTGCCGCGCGCTTTTTGATTGCCGACCGTTACCAAGCGCAGTGGCAGCTTGTTGATGATGTTTTGCGCCGTGCCCGACGTTACCTGACACCTGATACTTGGACATTTGAACGTTTTACTAACGCGTTGTCTTTGGCTGCTGAGCAGTACAAGCAAAGCCATACATTTGGTAAAAGTGGCACCGCATTCATCAATGCCATCATCGAGATTGCCAGTGGTGATACAAAACCTTTCACCACTCAGCGAGATCTCCCTACGCAGCCTTTTGTTCATGCTGAGTTATCTGCAATCACGCCTGAGCCGAAGCAGTTAATCAGTTTTGATGAGTCCTCTGGGCAGTTCATCGAAGTATGCCCAGTCCCAGAGGATTCGGCAGATGAAGAGGCTGATGAGGCGATTTACTTACTGCCGGTTGATGCAACCGATACGCAGGCTCAGCAAGAGCTAACCGGGCGTAGTTTTTACCATCAGCAAGCTGAAACGTCCCATTACTTACCCTGGAGCTACTCAAAGCTTTTGCCGCCTGAATGTTTGATGGTAGAGGAGTGGGTGGCCCGTCAGCTGACACACCCGGATGGACAAGAACGATTGGGTGGCGCGTTAGTGTGGGTCGCCATCCGTTTTTCTCGGACACTCAGCCAAGTGCTCGCCATGAAGGTGGGGGATGATGTTCAAGGATAGTGGTCTTTATCCTCCAACCTCCAGCAAATGCACCGTCTATCGCCGCGTCGACGTAATGCCTGGCAGCCCGATATCGCCGCACAAGCTTGTCTAGCAGCAGTTCACGAACAGCAGTCTGTTGGTCTAATCCCCGAAGTAAGAGAGACGCTTGTAGTTAGTAGCCAGCCATTAATCACCCCAGCATCACTGGCAGAAGTGTGGCAACGCGTATCGCCAGCCCAAAAAATTGAGGTGTGGTTCAATGAACACATGAGCGCTGTATGCCCTCGTGTGACTAGCGGCAGATTGGCTGAGGCATGGGGTCAAACTGTTTTTGATGCGTCAGGCAATCACCATTTCGCGAGGATGTTAACGGCCCACCCCAATAGCGCCTTACCTGGTGCTTGTAGCTATGCTAGCTGGGATATTAATGCGATTGAACAAGGGCTCGCTTTACCGTATCAGTTCCAGGGCGCAGAAACGTTACAGTCGACGAACCAAGGCAGTTTGCTGGTTCCTCTTGAAGCTGAGCTCAATAGGGCGATTAGCAAAGCAACTCATCAGCTCAACGAAACGTTAAACGGCAATGATCTGGTGCGTCTACATAATCAGTGGACCAGCTACTGTGTCATGGCACTTTATGCGTCAACGGGCAGCCGCTACCTGAAAGACCCTTTTGAAAGCCCACGGTTTTTCAACCACGACCTCCCAGCTGTGTTCATTAATGATAAAACGGAAGGTAGCGGTGCGCGCAATGGCCGTATGGTGCCACTGGCCGATAAAGCGCTTGAGTTTGTCGAGGCTTATCTCTCGTATCTTCAGCGTCTCGCTGACCACTTGTTGAGCACCCATCCAGTAGTCGCGTCGCGAATTAACACGTTAGTAGAATTGCCTGCGAAGGCTGAACAGCCACTGTTCTTCTTACTCGATGAGTCGCTCAATTGGCACTCTATGTCAGCGACAGATCTACCCGGTGTCCCTTTATTTGATTGGCCACTACCTCCGAATTTGTTCCGTCACCGACTAGCACAGCAATTACCCTTATTAGGCGTCGATAACGAAGTGGTGGATGGTTGGCTGGGGCATGCGGAAAAAAGTGTCGCCACCTATAGTGACACCTCGGCCCGGTGTTGGATGGACGATTGGAAGGCTTACCGTAAAGAGGTCAACGAACTCTTTGAGCGGCTGTCGTTTGATTTGCTAGCACCACCTGCCTCCTTGCCCGTTGCCGCCGTGAACGTATTGCGGGATTCAATGCCATTTCCCCGGATGTTTGGTCAGCGGTTACGCGAAAAAAATCGTCGCTTGGCAACACGCAACGTCATCAGATCAGCGCTTAACGATATTGAGCTGTTTTTAAGAGGGCGTGATATAGCCGAACTGTCAGCGGATGAGGTCAATCAACTGGGGCGGCACATGTTGCTTCAGCAGGGAAAAACGCCTTATCCCTCTGCAGCTTTAAGGTTTAGTGTGCTGACACGCAGTTTAGAGCGGCATGAGTCACCGCATCGCCATGCGTTTCAGCGCCGTTACATCCCGATGTTGCCAGAAAAAACGCTGATTCATGAACAGGCGCCGGCTTACGCTGCATTAATGGCGCAGCTAATGCAGTGGGCACCGAAGGTGCGCCCTTACGCAACGCGAGCACACTGTTCGAAACGCCAGGCATTAGCGCTCGGTGCGCTACTTTTATGCATTGAAAAACGCATCAGTTACACACGTTTGTTGAATGATGTGTGTCAGGGGGACAACTTTCGGCTGTTATATCATCGTAAAACCTATTATTTGGAGTATAGCGAGCTCCTGGATAGCACCGACTGGCAAGCTCCCGTACAGCGCCATGCGGTGTCCTACCATGTGGCATCGCTCTTAAGCTATGGACAACAGCTAACATCGACAAAAACGCTCGACGATCTTTGGACGGTCCCAAAACAAGCGCCTCCGTTGCCTGAGGCGTTTATCCAGTGCTGTGAGGGTCAAGAGTGTATATCGATCCAGCAGGTACTTGAGCAGGCGGCCGCTATTGTCGATCAAGCCAATCTTCTGGAATTGCCGGGCGTCGTAGCGGGTGCCCTAGCAGGGCGGATAGTGGCCACCAGTCTTCCTATGCAAGCGCATATGCGTATAGTGCACGGCAAATCGCTGATATTCCCACCGCCAACTGTCAACACTGAGGATTCGGAGTTCTCGGCAGCATTGCCAGCGCTATTACGAGCTAATGGCGATAAACATGAGCTGCAGCAACAGGCGGTACTTCTCTTTAAAGAGGTGAAACAACTTTTATTAGATGCCTATGCCAAGCCGCAGGCAAAAATAACGGCAAAATCACTGGAGCAACTGGTCACACAGCGAAATGGTAAGGTTAGTAGCGCCATCATGCTGTTGGTCATCTGGATCGCAGCGGTTATCCGAAGGGGCAAGGGAAGAGCGGGAAAGCGCTTTAAGCCGTTCGAAAGCAGTAGCATTCATCGCTACTGGGGGACGTTGCGTAAGCTATTTGAGGAACTGGCGTACGGTGTCGATTTGATGGCGCTCGGTAGTGAAGAGGTCACTGCTTTTTATGCGGGGTTGATTGATTATCAAGAAAACCAGCTAAGCGATATGAGCTATTTTAGCCATCGTCTGCGCTCTTTTCACCGCGTAGCTGCCGCTCATGGAGTTGAAGAGCCGGATTGGGGTGAGCTACCCGTTGCAGAGCAAGGGCGACACGTGCGTGCTGAAGTACTCTCAGAACGAGAATACCTCGAGACATTAAAGCGGATAGAAGTATCGCAACGAGATCCGGATATTGGGTGTTTACTTCAATTTGTATTGCTATGCGCGTATCGCTTTGGCTTGCGGCTGGATGAAGCGAGGGGATTACTCAGGCGAGATTGGTGTAAGTCTCATGGCTACAGTTGGGTACTGGTTCGGAATAACCGTTATCGAACGCTCAAAAGCGAGGCTGCTCGCCGAGCTGTACCGCTTTTGTTTTCTCTCGACGCAATAGAGCAACGCACTATCAATGCCGTGTTTAACCGTCATGATGCACTGTTGGGCGGGGAAGCAGCCACGCCACTCCTCGGTGAGATGCGTAAGGGTAGCGTCGAAATAGCGCTCAGTGCTTCAGCCATCAGTGCTGCTGAGATAGATGCATTGCGTCACGTGAGTGGCAGCCCATCACTATCACTCCATCACGCGCGCCATGCTTTCTACAATATAGTGGCGGCCTCTCTGCTGCAGCTAAACACGCCTGTGGCCACAAAAATAACCCAGCATGTAGACAGCGCTCATCTGCGTCAGATGGTGATGGGGCAACAACATCACTGTTCGCGTCGCGTGATGATGGGATTGGCGCGCTTAATGGGGCACCGGCAGCCTGCAACAGGGTTACTAAACTATAATCACTTGATTCTAGAATGGGCGGATGCGCTGACGCCTGTTAAAGGAATCAATGGCAGTATTCTCAAAGAAACCATAAAACCACAGGATTTTAAACGTTACACGCCAGCTTCTGCGATACCGCAAGCGCTTCCTTTATTTCACGAACCCACACCGCATTTATTGATGAAAGCGTTGCGATTAGGCGCGCTAAGGCAGAACGTGCGGCGAGCGAGTGAGGCGTTAGGATTGTCTCCGGGTCATGCTGCTATTCTTGAAGATGTTGTTAAGTTGGCTGAAAACAATATGCGTTTCAAAATGCGGGGAAAAGACCAATGGGTGACGTCGCAAGACTATCCCTTGGGATTACTGCGCAGTATTAGCGACGCTGCTTGGGATCGGCTGCTTGAACACACTAAAGAAATAGATAGTGAAACTTTAACGACTAATGAGGCACTAGAACTCAATGAGCTAGCTGGCCAAGTTGGCCGGCACCGACATCTATTGATGAGTGATGCGAGGCACGTGGCAGTTATCGCTCTTACTATCAAAGCATTTAAAGTGTCCCCATCCAACTATGTCATCGCTGGAAAAAACTGCAGCGATGACGTAAAGCGCATGCTGCACTCGTATGGGTTGAAAGAGATAAGTGATACGAGTGTTCAGCTAGATATATTTGAAGTTGTAAAGGGTGGTAGAGAGATGAAGTATCAGCAATATGCCGGGCTGCTACTAGGTAAAAATGAACACAATATTGTTAGAAGCCGGTATGAGTTGGCAGTCGCTTACATAGTGACTGCCACTTATTTGTATATGAATAAAAAGTAGTTTAACGCTAGCTAGATTGCAGCTGAAAGTTTTTGTAAGGATTGTCGTCGCTCGCAATGGAAAGGGTAGACAATACATATGACTTTTGTTTAGTGGGGCCTTTAGGGTTTTCCAAACGTTCACCGGTGTAGTATAAGATGTGGTTATTAACTTTTGCAGAAGCTAATGTCATGATATGGTCAGCATGACTGGAGGAGAGCGTAAAAGGTGTGCTTGAAACTTTATTAGTTGAATCGATATTATAAAGAGAGATTGTATTGCTGTGTTCATCATATCCTGCTGGTATAGCATAACCCTTCACTGGCGTCGGTTTAGGTGTTGCAAACGTTGGTGCACAATACTGACCGCTAACTAGGATTTCCACTTTTGGCTGTTTTTTGTTATCTATTTCAGGTGATACGGTAAACGGATGCTTAATAGGTCGTGCATTTTTTTTATTAATGAATTTTTCAGAGTGTTCTTTAATAAACTCTTTGTCTCCTGAAGGATTTTTATCTGTATGGAGAATGCTTAAAATATCTTTTTGCGTGATGACGGAGTGCGTTATTTCGTAAGCTAAAAGTGCAAGTTTATGTGTAAGCGCTTCTTGATTGGGCTGGTTGTCTAAAAACAGCATGCCAATATATTTATTTTTATGCTCACCTTCTGTTTCTATGAAAAATTTATTTTCAATTCGAGCATCAATTTCTGCTTCTAAGCCTTCAATATATTTTGATAAAATATCCTGTAAGTGAAAGGTAAAATCTTTTATTTCAGTATTTGCCAAGTTGTCGGGAGTGCACTCAATTCCATTGCTATATTGAATTTTTATAGCATCTTCTAGCGAAACGACCTTTATGATAAGGTTTTTAGGGTACTTAAAGTGAGTTTTGTTCTGTTGTTGTGACATGCTTTTCCTCAACATTGTTAGATCTTAAAGACTACACCTCTAAACTAAGAGCTAAGGTCAAAGGAGGTATATTCTGTTCATGCGAACTGTCATTCTGTAATGGCTTTATTTACGAATAGAAGATGTCTCTAATTAAGGCTATATATACATACAGTTGAAGTTAGCAGCTGTACGATGCTCTCAAAAGACAAAACAACCGCATTTTTTCATGCTATTTCACTAATTTAGCATTGGTATGCTCGCTTGGGGTGCTAGGTACATGATTTCTCCTGGGTACCTTTAATATAAGGGCTGAAGGTGTCTAAGAAATATGGGGCGATTCAGTTTGAGCCATCGAGAAACGGCATCGCGGCGGACCTGCAATATCTCACTGATCTGATCGATGGTATGGCCTTGATCACTCAGCAGAATGGCATGCGCGCGCCAACATAGGGCGCGCTTCTCACCATGGT
>LGOV01021207.1_pt2 | contig 12343 bp, 11 predicted proteins | sample 469881 | NCBI WGS metagenome assembly LGOV01 (sample SAMN03857199, study PRJNA290197) | marine sediment metagenome | biome: marine cold seep biome; feature: cold seep; material: marine sediment; isolation source: sample #5579, elevator 3A push core 41 containing 12 cm of sediment... ...
TTAAGCTTAACGAACTCGACCTGGGTCATCCTCTATCCACCTTTATCGCAATAAGGTCAAGACAACAGCAACTACGCCTTAGCGAAATCGTAACCGCGATCAAGAGCCTGCAGGTTAGCGGGAATAAATCGCTTATTTCTTTCAGGAATAACGATATCGAGAGCCTGTTTGATGCTGTCGAGATTCACCATGGGATTGAGAGCCAGCAGCGCTCCAAGCATCACCATATTTGCCAGTTTGACATTCCCGACTTCGGTCGCAATTTCATTGGCAGGGATAGCCAGCGGAGAGATGTCGCTGCGTTGATGGTCGCTATCATCAATCAAAGAACTGTTGTAGATACAAAGCCCGCCGGAGCGAATCCGAGAATAATACTTATCCATTGCATTCTGATTTAGAAGCAAGACATTACTTGGCTCCCCAACTACTGGTGAACCGATTTCCTGATCAGCCACAATGACACTGCACATAGCCGCGCCACCACGCTTTTCGGGACCATAGACTGGGAAAAAGGAGGCGTTTTTGCCTGCCTCAATAGCAGCATATGCCAGCAAATTGCCGATAAGCAGAATCCCCTGACCGCCAAAACCAGCCATAAAGACATCTTCATTCATTTGTTTGTTATCCATGCAAAGAGTCCTATTATCGAAGCTTATCCTTGTGAAACACTCAGATCTTTAAAGGTACCAAGGGGAAAACAAGGCATCATTTCCTGGCTGATCCGCTCGTTTGCGTCAAGGGCAGAGACCCCCCAGTTAGTTGGGCACGCCGCAAGAACCTCAACGAAGGCAAAACCGGCCCGGTTCTTCTGCATCTCAAAGGCCTTTTTAATTACCTTGCCGGCCTGAGCCACCCGCTTTGGAGCGTCAACAGAGACTCGTGCGGAAAAATGCGTACCATCAAGCAAAGCCAACAATTCGGCCATGCGGATAGGATTACCATCGGTTTCAAGATCACGGCCGTAGGGGGTAGTTGTTGTCACCTGGCCACCCAGGCTGGTGGGTGCCATCTGACCGCCCGTCATGCCATAGGTTGTATTGTTGACAAAGATAACGGTAAGATTTTCACCACGGTTGGCAGCATGGATAATCTCGGCAGTGCCGATGGCGGCCAGATCGCCGTCACCCTGATAGGTAAATACAATACTATCTGGATGAACCCGCTTAACCCCGGTAGCCACCGCAGGAGCCCGGCCATGAGGTGCTTCAACTACGTCAATATCAAAGTATTCGTAGAGCAGAACACTGCAGCCAACGGAAGCAATCCCGATGGTCTTTTGTTGCAACTCAAGTTGGTCAAGGGCTTCAGCTACCAGTCGATGAACCGTGCCGTGATGGCAACCGGGACAAAAGTGACTGGACACTGGTTTTAGAGAATGGGGACGCTCAAATACCGTAATCATACTGTCGGCCATAGTCAGTCCTTATAGTGCTTTTGCAACTGTTCGAAAAGCTCTTCCGGGGTCGGCAACGAACCGGTGCCACCGGGACGGCCGTAAAAACGGACATCGGCTTGGCGGTCGACGGATAATCTTACATCCTCAACCATCTGGCCGTTGTTGAGCTCTACGCAAAGTACTTTCCCGCACCGTTCGGTGGCTTGCCGGAAAATTTGTTCTGGAAAGGGAAACAGGGTAATAGGTCGAATCAAGCCAACCTTCAACCCGGATTGCCGGGCCATACTAACAGCAGTCTTGGCAATACGAGCCGTACTGCCGAATGCGGTAATGATCAGCTCAGCATCATCAAGGCCGATCGTTTCGCAACGCACCTCACGGTCCTTCAGGTCCTGATAGCGACCGTGCAACCGCCAATTGTGAGCTTCAAGAGCGCCATCAGCCAGAAACAGAGACTTGACGGTATTGCCCTGAGTACGGCTCCCCTTGCCAGTTACACACCAGTCCTTAGCCGGCAGTTCGCCTAAGGGCTGATAAGGATGAGGGACAAGAGCCTCTTTCATTTGGCCAATCATCGCATCGCCAAGAATCATAGCAGGCATGCGATATTGATCGGCAAGGTCAAAAGCAACCATGGTCAGATCGTATAGCTCCTGAATGGAATCTGGAGCCAACACGATCAGATGGTAGCCGCCGTGGCCGCCACCCTTAACTGCCTGAAAATAATCGGCCTGGGATGCATCGATTCCGCCAAGGCCAGGCCCGCATCGCATCATATTTACAATAACAGCAGGCAGTTCGCTGCCGGCCATATAGGACAGGCCTTCAGCTTTAAGGGAGATACCGGGCCCCGATGAAGAAGTCATCACCCGAGCCCCGGCTGCGGAAGCACCCAATACCATATTGATGGCGGCTACTTCACTCTCTGCCTGCAAAAAAGTCCCCTCAATCAAAGGTAACTCACGGGACATGTATTCAGGAATTTCATTTTGAGGCGTGATCGGATAACCGAAATAATAACGGCAACCAGCGGCAATTGCGCCGATGCAGACCGCTTCGTTGCCCTTAACAAAGAGCCGTTTATTCAAGAGTTCCTCCAAACTGCAAAGACCAGGCTTGCTCGTTGAACGCCTGCTGACCTCGCATCAATCTTTTTTGGGTAGATAGACAGAGATTGCCCCATCGGGACACATGCGGGCACAAGCTGAGCACGCGGTACACTTTACTTGGTTGGCATCACTGATCTGGGCCAGGGGATAACCTTGTTTAGTAACCTTTTCACCCAGCGTGATCAGCTCCAAAGGGCAAGCGATAACACACAAACCGCAACCCTTGCAGAATTCTTCATCAATGACGAGTTTTTTCAACGGATGATCTTCCTTTGACTAGCGCAACACAATACTTAAACTAGCGAATCATAACAAATCTCGGGAAATTTAGCAAACACAGGATCAATCAACGACTAATATATATCTGCAAAACAAAGCTTATGCGCATGCTAATTTAATACCGCACAAAGAAGGATGGATAATCTCCCTGTTGATTCGTGACGTCCGTCTGCACCCTTTTTGTGTAAACCTTTCCTCCTACGGGTCGTCAGAAATACAAAACTAACGCACTAAAAACAGGAGGAAGTTATCATGAAACAAAAAAAGGTATGGTTAGGCATTATGTTCTGCTCACTTTTAGTCTGGACCGGTAATGTTTTTGCGGCTGGACCGGTGTCCCAACGTCAGGCCCGCCAGCAACAGCGCATTGAACAGGGTGTCCGCAACGGCAACATTACCCGCCCTGAACTAAAACAGCTTAAAAAAGAGCAACGGCATATTGCCAAAGTTAAAGGAAGGGCACATCGTGACCACCGCATTACCCGCCACGAAACAAAACGCATCAACCGCTTACAGGACCGCGCTAGCAAGAATATTTATCGTTACAAGCACAATAAAGCTAAACAAGCACGAATGAATCGTCATGCCCACAAGCGCCATAACAATTATCCAGCAAGGCGTCCCCATCGCCACTGCAGCGTCGATAAGTTTATTGGCAGCTCAATCAACGGGATGATTACCCAAACGGGGATTTCCCTAGCCTGGAACATCGTCCTCGATTAACCAATAAACGATCAACAAAACATATCCTAAATACACAAGCACCACTCTTGCCTACATGGCAGGAGTGGTGCTTGTGTAAATATTTCAATTAAATTCCAAACTGNNGTGATGGGCTAGAAATTTTCAAGATGGGATTAGGATAGCAAAATTAATGCCGTCATTTTTGAAGATGACTTAGACGCTGTCGGATATCCGAGTCATGAGGGGTATGCATGAGAATTTGACGATAAATTTCAGCAGCCTTAAAAGTTATTCCAAGACGCTCGTAGAAAAGTCCAGAAGCTTTCATATATTCGAGGTTTTCAGGATATACCCGACCTCCGGCCAATACTGCTGCAAGTGCCTCCTCATATTGGCTCCTCGACTCAAAAAAGGCAGTCAATCGCCAGACAACATCAGGTTGGAATATATCGTCGATCTGGATCAAATGCAACGCGGCATTATAGCTGTCGAGTGCCTGTTCTGGTAAATCCTTTTGCAGCAAAAAATCACCGTAATCGACAAGACATCGAGGATGGTCAGCCAAAATTTTAGCGCCTTGCAAGGGTGAAAAACCCTGCTGATCAAAAAAGTATAGCCAGTTCAGAGTTTTTGATGGATCTTGGGCGAGGATTCTACCAACATGAGCAAGGGCATCTGTTTGTCCTCCTTGGATCAAAAGACGGCGAACAAAATCGGCCTGCATGGATTGATTTCCCCTATCGCTTTGCAAGCCGTGGTGCATCATTTTAATGGCCAGATCCCCATGGCCAGCATCGGCCATATATATACCTAAACGATATGACTCAATACCTACTAAGGGGTCGAGACGCAAAGCTTTGGCGAAGCAAGTCATCGCAGTATCAGTCTGGCCGAGTTGAATCAGACGCCAACCAAGCGCCCAACGATAGGCTGCATTTAAGGGATCAAAAAACACAGCATGAGACAAAAGACGGCTTTGAGCATCTCCGTTTAATGGATTTTGAGCTATTTCCTTAGGCGAAGCCTGAGCCTGAGTAAACAGCCCTTTGGCCAGAGTATTTCCGCCGAGAACAAAAACAGTAACAACTAAGATGCAGGATGTCAGCAATCTTCCCAAGGGTAGACGCCAATCCGCCAGAACAGGGACAAAATCTCTGTCTGCCGATGTTTGATGGGTCGCCTGAGATGACCCTACGACAATACCTGCAAGCACAAAAACGTAATACCATAGCCATGAAGGAACAGACACTCTCAGGGAAATGATCACACCTGCAAAAGCAACGAGACCACTGAGACTTCCGATAAAGAGATAGATGGCAATTTTATTACGGCGCTTACGCCATTTGGGCCAAGAATGGCGCAAGAAAGAATATACGAACCAGATAATGCCTAGTATGAACGGTAAGCCCCCTTCTATCCTGCCCTGCCGTAAAGGGGCTATTCGAACAGGGTCTGCCGCCTTGGCGGCTTGTTGATCAACGCGGTGATATATCTTCGAAGAAGTTCCAACCCCCGAGCCGGTGAGAAAGTAGTTACTTGTCAATTGGCTTACAACTGAATCATCCGTCTTGGAAACGGACGCCACCGGTCCAGGTTTTTGCGGTATAGAACCACTATTCAGACCTAAGACCAAGGCTAACAAAGCCACTACCATGAAAAATACTATATAAGGTACATCCTTCCGGATCTTTCGTTTTGCAATTACCAATAAGCCCAGTACAGCGAGAGCGCCTAGGTAAAAAAACAAAATTTGCCAATTCAATAAACCGATACCAAAGGGGACTACCAGGGCGGATAAAGCTATAATCAAAAAATGATCTTGCATTGTCATCTGCCAATAGGTGCCAATGCGCTCTAGCCACGAACCATAACGAGCGGCAGGACGAAAAGCAAGCAAGGCTGAGAGCCCCAAAGGGCCCAGCATCAGCATCAGCAAGGCGATAGAGCCCAGGTCCAGATTCAGAATAGCAGCTAGTTTATGGCCTGGAGAAATCACTTTTGGTATCAGCAGAACAAGCAAGCGCAAAAATATCATACCCATCGCCAGCCCGCCGACGATCCCTGTTAGCCAGAGGACCCCAAGTTTGAAATCCCCCCTATTGTTAAAAAAGCAGAAACTCAAAAAATAACAGGCGCTGCCGGCACACAGGATAAGAATAGCTTGCAGAGTACCTTGGGGATTCAAAGACAAGGGAACCCATAGGGACGGAGAGAGAACTTCAACACTCTGGTGGTAGATCTGCCAGGCGTGTGGGGAAAAGATCTTGATCAAAAATAACGGCATAGGGATCATTTGCAATAATCCCCAGCCGATCAAAAACAGCAGGGCGCCTAAACCTGGCGGCTGGGAAAATGGTCCGATGCCATGCCCACTGAACCACAACCAAGCACAGAGCGCGATCAATGGGATAAGCAGTAGTGCTCCGCTTAGCCATCCCACCGTCCAGAACCCAGATATTGGTGCCAGTAATAAAACCAGAGCCAAAAGTGGTAGCGGAACTCTATCCATCCAAGCTCCTTCCAGCCAGAACTGCGGCAGGATTCAATGTAACCAACTTATGTGCGGCTTGTTCACCAATAATCGCGGTAGCAGCTTCAACCCCTTCCGACAGAACAGGACGTCTATGGGTCGCTGAATGAGCATCACTGGCAAGAAAGTGCACCTGTCCCATCTTTAAAAGATATGCAGCACAATCCTTGGAGTCCTGCCCGAAATTCCCTGTCAGGCTCCCGGCGGTAACTTGAACCAAGCAGCCGGCATCCACCAGGCTGAATAAGCGTTCCGGTTCCCGAATAATGGTAGGGTTTCGTTCGGGATGGGTAATAATTGGAAGCAAGCCAGCAAGCAGCATTTCAAAAACCATTTGATTGGCATTCATCGGCAAATGGCTATGGGGAAATTCGAGCAAGAAATACTTCCCACCATTTATGGTGTAGCGGGCAATTTCCTGAGGAGGCAACATGGCACTAACATCAGCCCCAGTCAGAATATCCAACGGGTAACCCCGTTTTTTCAGCACTGTGTTTAATTCCTCCACCTGCTGGAGCAGAAACTGGGGCAAATGCACTTCACCCTTAATATGCGGGGTAGCGACAATTGTGCTGATGCCATCTGCAATAGCAATCTCGGCCATGGCCAGAGATTCTTCCAGGCTGGAAGAACCGTCGTCTATAGCGGGTAAAATATGGCAATGGATATCAATCATTCTCATTCAATTCTAAAATTTTGTGGCAACAGAACTTTTATCTTGATCCTCGCCATAATAATAATCCTGATGATAATACCCACTTGCTTTGGCATCGAAACCGTTGATCACTAAGCCAAGTATACGTGCACCCATATCATCAAGAAGCTTGCGCGAGCGTTCCAACAGTTCGTAAGTAGTGACCCCTGATTTACTGATCATAATGACCCCATCGAACAGTCGGGAAAGGATACGAGTATCTGCCACCGGCAAGATGGGCGGCGAATCACAGATGATAAAATCAAACTCTTTGCTCATCGAATCGAGTAGAACATTCATGCGATTTGACGTCAGCAATTCAGAAGGATTCGGGGGAATCGGTCCAGCAGGAATAATGGCAAGTTTGGGCAAGGGTCCCTTTTGAATAATATTGATATCTGCAGCACCTGCCAAGTAACTGCTCAGGCCTTTGACATTACTGATTTTCAGCATTTTGTGAAGACGCGGCTTACGCAGATCGCCTTCTATAAGCAGCACCCGATTGTCAGAGTGGGCCAAGGCGAAGGCCAGGTTAACCGACGTTGTGGTCTTGCCTTCTCCCATGCCGCTACTGGTCAAAAGAATCTTTTTGGGTGGGCTATTGGGGAACGAGAGCTGTATGGCAGTCCGAAGAGCCCGATAACTTTCGGCAAAAGACGAATGCGGATCGTCCCAAACTGCATGGTCAAGACTTTTAGCGGGATCGCGCCAGAGACTGACCGTCGTCAAAACCGGTATGCCTGACCTGGCTTCAACCTCTTCGGGGTCCTTGATGGTATTGTCGAGGTACTCCAAGAACAAGATCAGGCCCAGCCCGCCTAAACCACCGACTATCGCCGCCAGCAGCAGATTCATGGCTACCCAAGGACGAGCCGGTTTGGAAGGAATGGTAGCTTCTTCAACAATCCACAGATTTACAGGACGGGTCTCTTCCGTAATGCTCTTCTCTTTCAATTTCAGCATCAACGCATCGTAAAGCTGGCGGTTGGTATCGACCACCCTCTTTAACGCACCATATTGAATAAACTTTTCGCTCAGTAGCAGCGCTTCGGTTTTTGTAGAGCTTAATTGGGCACGCAAACTTATTTCATTGGCCTGCGCCAACTCATATTCGTTCTTTATCGATTCAACAAGCCGGTCAATTTCCTGATTTCTCTTACGATTCAAAACCTGAAGATCGCCCTTAACCTTGACCATCAAGGGATGTTTCGGACCATATTTATTGGATAGCTCCATGATGCTCTTTTCGGTTCCCAAGATTTGAGCACGTATGGCCTGCAGCGCTGGATCGACAGATATGGCGGAAATAGTGGTGGCGGCTTGATAGTTATGTCCAAGCTTCCGGACTTTCGAATAAAGCGCTTCCAGTTCCTTGCGTCGTGATTGTGCGCGGACCAACTGGATATTTATTTCCGAAAGTTTTTCAGGTGTGACAGTCATGCGATCTTCGATAGCAACGATATTATTATCTTTCATATATCGCTGCAATTCCAACTCGGAATCCCGTAATTTTTGTGCCTCTGTCTCCGCCTTTTTGGTCATCCATTGAAGACTGCGCCGGGTGGAGGCGAGTTTCATTTCGAGAGTTTCTTCAATATAGGCTTTAGCTGTGGTGTTGGCGATCAAGGACGCCAGCTCTGGATTTGGCGAAAGGTAGCTGATATCAACGATGCGTGTTCCCTCTACTGGCCTTACCCGGATTCGTTCACTAATGTTTTTCACAAGCATTTCATCTATGGCAAGGGAAGCCTTAGCTTCCTCCTTGGCGTCATCGGACTTGAATATATCTTTCAATTGCCTTGGAATTGCTTTTAGTCCTGCCAGCACAAAACTAAAAGGAGATCCTTTCTTCGAAACTTTGCCGATGAGTGCATCGTAATTTTTTTCCAACGAAAGGGTCTCAACTACTCGTCGGGCTACCGCCCGACTCCGGATCAACTGAAATTGAGTCTCATAAAAGACCGGATCGTAGGAACTGCGTCGATAGCTACTGGTTAGATCATCACCTTCAACCTTTTCGATCATGACTTTGGTCGACCCCTGGTAGAGAGGTGTCATGATGAACGTAACCATTGACGCAAGCGTTACGACAGTAAGAAAAAATACGAACAGGACATGACGTCGTTTTTTAACGACTCTAATAAAATCCCGTAGATGCAGTTCTTCATTTTTAATCGGCATAATTGAATCCTCTGTTGCCCGAGAGTAGACAAAACTCTATATTTCAGAAAAAACTCTCTGGAACAACGATGACATCCTCAGCCATTATCGGCGTATGTAGGGGTACCTTTTTCAAAACCACTTCCCTGTCTTCGACTTTTCGTATGACCTGTATCTTCCTTTGTGCAGCCAGTTCAGTGAAGCCGCCGGCCATGGTAATGGCTTTAATCACCGAGGTTCCGTCCTCTAGCTTGTAGGCAGCCGGTTTTTTGACCTGACCGGTTACATAAAAAACCCCAGCCCGCGGAACGAAAACACTGTCGCCATCCACAATGGTGAGATTGGACGCGTCTTCTTTTTTTTCCATAAGGCTTTTCAGCTCAACGGAAATAATCTCATCAATTTCTGGCTGATCCGGATTATCCCTTTTGATCGTCACGAAACCTCCGGCATCAATGGTCAAGCCGCCAGCCTTAGAAATCACTTCCATAAGGGAAGTAGGCCCACTCAACTCATAAAGCCCTGGAAGTTTCACTTCACCCATGATCACTGTTTTTTGGCTGCGAAATTCTTCTACAAAAACCGAAACCTGGGGATTGAGAAGGTAGCCTTTTGACAGCTTTTTCGCTATGATATGCGCTACCTCGGTTACCGTATGCCCATCAATCTTCACTTCTCCGACCAGTGGAAAAAGAATGGTGCCGGAACCGCTTATGCGGGCGATGGTCTCCAAATCTGGATTGTCGTATACCATCACCTTAAGGACGTCCCCCTCGCCGACCCGATAAGCAATATTACTGGGAGGGGCAGCAAAACAGGCGATACACAGTCCCATCAGCAACGACACTATTGTTAAATATATCTTCATGATAAAATCTCCCGCCCCCTATTGAGATCAAAGAGTAAAAACCAGGTTCAGATAAAGTCTATTCTTATCGTAATCCTTAACTTGGACATTGGAATTTCTCTTTTCAAAGGAATAACCTCCAGCCAAAATGAACCACCTGGTCAAGGTATATTTTAGGTCGATTCCGGCACCGTAGTAATCGTCGGTGCGCTGCGCGAGGGAACCTGACCCTTCGTAATCTTCATTTCTGTAGAAGATGTCGGCTGAAGCAAGAAACTTGGCGGTCATACGCTGAAAGTAACGCAACTGAACTTTGTGAGAGAGGATATAATCGGCGCCGGGAGAATCTGTTTCGTTGGCGCGCCGACTTCCGCGCAATTCAGCATAAGTTTTAGAGGTAAAGCGATGCCGGAATTGTATTTCGGCAAGGAAATTGTCGGCATCATTCCGCTCGGGATCATCAAAATCTTTTGCCCCATATCCCATCATGGCCCGCCAGCGCGATTTTATAGTTTGCAGCCATTCTAGGCCTAGATAGATTTGGTGCTCGTCGCTGTCTGAAAGCACGTCCTTGTCGTAGTCAATAGTAATGAAACTGTATCTAACAAAGGCAGAAGTCTTAGGCAAGAAACGATAAAACATCATGCCGGAGAAACTATTGTCATCCCGGTCACGATACTGACTCTCATCCGAATCATATTTGAGTTTGTAAAAGGAGTAATCGAGCTCAGCGTTGGTTTTGGAGCTGATTTCATAACTGACTGCGGTATTAAAAAGGTTGGATTTGTATTTATCGAGGGAAGTGGTTGGCCCGCTGCCTGCGCTATCGTGATCAAGTTCATAAACATCAAAGAGTTCTACCGAAAGGCCGCCGCGGAAATTATACCGGAAATAGCCCTCTCCCTTCTGGTTGACCTGATCTTCCTCATCAAAACGATCATGCCGCAAGATATCGGCCTGGAAACTGCCGTATGCTTGAAGACGCGTGTCCCCCTTGGAGCGGAATCGGCTCAATTCCATACCACCAGGCGCAACATTTAGAGTATTGAGACGCACCATCTGATATGGGCTGGCAGGCAATGAAAGCCAGATTCCCGGGGTAATGCGGGTAACAAACTCACTCTGGCGGTTAGATTCCCGTTCGTAAAAGTTGTCGGTAAAAAATTCTCCTACAGCCAGATACGGATGGATGTATCCAGTTTTTCCACCGATGATACCGCCAATATTAATAGCACTTGTTCGCTGTTCGAAAGGGCTATTACTATAGGTCAGGGCCGGAACAATTTCAGAGGCTTGAGCCTCAACTACCACTTCCTCCGCCAGGGCAGAATGCAAACCGGACAATAGCAGCAGTAAGAGCAACCATCCAATCGACCATTTCATATTTTCCCTCCTGTTCAGATTATGACCTGTATTTCTAAGTCGTTTCAAAACCAGAAACTAATTCAAAACATTTGGGCCGACAGCGCTCACCTTGTCGACTTCCGAGCTAACAGCCTTGCTTACCTCACTGGAATATTCTTTTCCCAGTTTTGCACATTGGAATTCAGGAACGATCTCTTTTAGAACCCCGATCAGCGATTCGACATCAGCATTTTTGAGAGCTTCCAACAGCAAATCATTTTCTTTCATCAAAAGCTCTTCAGAAAAACTGGTAGCCTCCAACACCCGAATTTTCTCGTGTTCGGTAGCTTTTACACCCTCACCAGCGATAAGTAGCTCTTCATAAAGCTTTTCGCCAGGTCGCAGACCGGTAAAGACAATCTCTATTTCTTCGTAGGGACGACGCCCGGAAAGTCGAATTAATTCCTCGGCCAGACGAACAATTTTGACAGGCTCACCCATATCAAGCAGGAAAATTTCACCGCCGTCCCCCATGCAACCAGCCTGCAACACAAGTTGTACCGCTTCAGGTATGGTCATGAAAAATCGTGTGATTTCCGGATGGGTCACTGTGACTGGCCCGCCTTTAAGAATCTGCTCCTGAAAAGTCGGGATGACACTGCCATGACTCCCAAGAACATTGCCAAAGCGCACGGTAGTCGCCTTGGTGCGTCCTTTGCGCACTAGATTCTGCACATATATTTCGGCGACCCGTTTGGTTGCACCCATGATATTGGTCGGATTCACAGCCTTGTCGGTAGAAATCTGCACAAAGTGCTCGGCGCCTACTTCCACACTGGCATCCACCACATATTTACTGCCCATGACATTGTTCTTAACCACCTGAAGAGGGTTCACCTCAGACATGGGAACATGTTTGTAAGCGGCCGCATGAAATACGACTTGCGGTTTATGTTCCCAGAAAACATGCGACACCCTGTTTTCATCGCGGATATCGCTTAAGCTCGCAGTGATCTGNNTCGGCATTTTCAAACAATATCAGGTGGGCCGGTCCGAATCGTGCCACCTGATGACAGATCTCACTGCCTATGCTACCCGCAGCGCCGGTAACTAGGATACGTTTGCCGTGTAGATAGCCGTGGATCTCGTCAACATTGAGTCGGATCGATGGTCGGCCTAGCAGGTCTTCCAATTGAACAGAACGACACTGCTGCAAAGAAACCTGTCCGGAAATAATATCGCCAATAGCTGGCAAAATTTTGGAGGCGATCTTGTTTCGTTTGCAGAACTCCACAATTTT
>LGOV01016830.1_pt2 | contig 12326 bp, 10 predicted proteins | sample 469881 | NCBI WGS metagenome assembly LGOV01 (sample SAMN03857199, study PRJNA290197) | marine sediment metagenome | biome: marine cold seep biome; feature: cold seep; material: marine sediment; isolation source: sample #5579, elevator 3A push core 41 containing 12 cm of sediment... ...
TACACTGATTTTGAACTAAACGAAAAAGCGACAACCAGCAACGCATCGGGTTCTGTTTACGCTGGCCATCTTTATGGCTCATGGTCACCACAGTCACATGATGCGATCTACCTGCAATCAACTTTAAGCATCGGCGTTACCAACTCTGAAACCAATAGCAATATACCCTTTTTAGGCAGAACAGCCACCAGCGACCACGATGCAATCTATTACTCGGCCTTTATTGGTGGTGGCTACAAACAACAGTTTAACAATTGGACTCTTGAGCCACGGGCGGGGTTTGAGTACATCAACCTCAATGAAGACAGTTTTACAGAACATGGCGCAGAAGCCGCCGCCCTCGCTATCCACTCAAAAGATTCCGATGCATTGGTAAGTTCACTTGGATTTGAAATTAGCCACACCTTTGATCTGGGCAATGGGTCATTAGTGCCTAGCTTTCGTGCTGATTGGTTTCATAATTTCTCCGCGCAGGAAGAAAACACCATCGCCACCTTACAAAACGGTGAAACGTTTCGTGTCACTGGTCGTGAGGCCAGCAAAAATGCCTTAGAACTAGCTGTTGGATTAAAAGTACTCGTGAGTGATACGCTACATGGCACTCTTGATTATCAATACACGCTTGCCGACAATCAAAATGGAGCCCATTTATTGAGTACAGGTCTTAGTTATTGTTTTTAAAGGAACCCAATGGGCTGTGAGCACAATGGATATCAGATTTTCATCTCTTCCTGGCGTTTAGATTTACGACATAAGAAGACCAGAACAGTTTCACTCTCTGAACAAACTGAAGTGACAAGGAGAAAAGAATGATCACATTCATTTGTGCAGTGATCGTATTACTGGCTGCATATTTCACTTATGGACGATTTGTCGAAAAGACATTTGGCGCCGACCAAAACCGAGTAACACCTGCAACGACAAATGCAGATGGGGTTGATTATGTTCCGATGAACACGATGAAAGTCTATCTCATTCAGTTTTTGAACATTGCTGGATTAGGACCGATTTTTGGTCCAATTATGGGCGCACTGTATGGCCCCGCTGCATTTTTGTGGATTATCGTTGGCTCTATTTTCGCTGGCGGTGTACATGACTACATGTCAGGGATGATGTCAGTTAGAACTGGCGGTATAAGTATTGCTGAGATATCGGGCGATTACTTGGGTGAATTCAGTCGCTATGCGATGCTGTTTATCAGCGTGATACTGCTACTTTTTGTTGGTGTTGTATTTATCGTCGGCCCTGCATCTCTTTTAGCAAACTTGACATTTGACACCTCAGGTACGGGTGTATTTGAGGGTACAATCTTTGGCAATAAATCCTTTTGGGTTGCAATTATCTTTGCCTACTATTTTGTGTCAACCATTGTTCCAGTAGACAAAGTGATCGGTAAGGTCTATCCATTTTTTGGTGCAGTATTGATGTTCATGGCCGTTGGTGTTGCTGGGGCGATGATTGTTGATGGACTAGCGATTCCAGAACTAACCGACATCGCGAGAGTTACCCACCCTGCTGGAACTCCTGTATGGCCAGCACTTTTCTTCACCATCAGCTGTGGGGCTCTGAGTGGTTTTCATGCGACTCAATCACCGTTGATGGCCCGAACCATAAAAAATGAGACATTAGGTCGTAGAGTCTTTTATGGCGCAATGATCACCGAGGCAATCATCGCGATGATTTGGGCGGCAGTTGGTATGGCGTATTTCCCTGAAGGGCTCAATGGCCTAAGTGACGTCCTAACTCAAGGTGGCCCAGGTCTTGTCGTCAATAAAGTGGCGGTTGGCTACCTAGGCGTTAGCGGTGGTTTGCTCGCTATTCTTGGTGTTATTGTTGCCCCAATCACCTCGGGTGACACAGCATTTCGTTCTATCCGTTTGACCATTTCGGATCGATTAAAGATGCCGCAAGGGAAAATCATCAATCGTTTGATCATTGCTGTCCCTATCTTTGTTATTGCGTTCTTGATCACCAAAATTGGTTTTAAATCGATCTGGATGTACTTCACATTCTCGAATCAATTATTATCGACATTTGTCCTTTGGACAGCCACCGCATATCTTTACCAACATGGACGAAACTTTTGGATTTCGGCAGCACCGGGAGTATTCATGACGGCGAGCTTAGTTGGTTATATCTTAACAGCAAAAGAATTCCCCTTTGGTTTATCTCAGGAAATTGCCGTTAACAGTGGATTTCTGACGGCTGCTGCTGCGATGTTGCTTTTGATTAAAATGACCGTTATAACAAAAAAAAGTAAACACAACGATTCATGCAAGAGCTAACTTATTTACCCCTATGTGTCAGGATATTTTTCGCCTCAATTTACCAGGTGCGACTTCTCCCTGTATCCAAATGGACAAAATCTGATTTTGCATAGTAGCCCACACCACCGGAACGTAGATTGGCAGCGACATCTCTTAGGTTGCACGTGGAGAGGTTTCTGATCCTGATATCTATGGCCTGACCTTTCATGTGTAGGCTTTTTTTAGCCACGCCGGTGCTGTTACCTTGCAACAGTTGATTGGTTTCAGCTGAACGGTATCCTGATATTACCTCGATAATTCCATCATTATGAGTGCGTGTTTTTACTGCACTGATAATGTCCAGCAGTCCTGAGTCAATTGGATGAATTGCACCGGTGCGGAAATCTCTTAGAAATGTATTTATTTTTGCTTGATTCGCTACAGAGAGTATTCCCGGTACATGATTTATCTGTAGCTGCTCTCCGGTATGAGTATGGAAAAAAGTGAGCGCTTGCATTGGTTCTCTGCTTGCAAACACAGCAAGGGGAGAGGTAAAGCACATTCCAGCCATCAACAGGCCAGATCGTTTAAGAAACTGGCGTCGATCTATTTTTGTATTCTTTATGATAATAAGTTTCTCCGTTTGTTAATTACAGATCGGTATCAGTTAACCACGTCACCTGAGAAAAGTGCCTGTCCTAGTTTTTTATCCCGATCATAGAGGTCACTGCTGAAATAAACGAGGCCATCCCCACCTACCCATGTGGTCTGATAGGTAATATGTACGGGTACTGGTGTCTCAGCTACGACCACCTTTGTTTCACCCTGTTGGATAATTTCTTCAATTTCGCCTCGATCCCAACTTATTTCTCCATGAGAGAGGATAAATTTCGCAAGCCCGAGAGGGTCACTGACCCGAATGCACCCATGGCTAAAGTCCCTTTGTTTCCTTTGAAACAGCTGCGGATTGCTTGTCGCATGCATATAAACTTCATACTTGTTTGGAAAAATAAATTTAACATCGCCCAGAGCATTCCAAGGTCCAGGGTCCTGTCTCAGCTTAAAGAGTGATATCTGGGACTTGGAAATGGTGGCCCAGTCCATAGTAGTGGAGTCCATCTCTATAGCATCAGCTTTCCAGCTGGGGAAAAGACGGATATGTCGTTTTACCAGATGCAAAGGGTCATTACGAAGGCCAAGTAGCTCCTCATCTTGAGCAATACTGGGAGGAATATTCCAAAATGGATTAAACGTGACATACTGAACACGGTCACTGAAAACAGGCGTTTGATTCTGCTGTTTCCCAACAATTACCGGAAAATTGAGTTTCATCTCCCCGTGGTCAAATCCGCTCAAGTTAAAGCTGGCAATGTTAACCAGAATGTATTTTTCCCCTAGAGAGTGCGCCTGCCATCTCCAGCGGGCCATATTGATCATGATTTTGCGCACAGCCTCATCTGCTGATATATTCATGGCGGCAAGAGTTTCGGGGCCGACAACCCCATCGGCATTCAGTCCGTGACGGGTCTGAAATTGTTTTAGGGAGGGCATAAGGGAGTATACGTATAGTGAATCATCCGTTACCGACACCATGAGATCCCCTGTCACGTCAAGACGCTTAACAACAGCGGTAACTCTATCACCACGGTCCCCTGGCCGGATGAATTCCCCCTGGGGTATTTGATTCCACCCTCCCCGTTGAACTAGTTCATGATAAATTTTAAGTGATTTTTTTAAATCGGTATAATGGCTATGGCTAGGCGGTAGTTCAGCGAAAAACACAGAAAGGTTCTTTGCCGCAAGAACCTTATCAACCGTTGCCAGTGGGTCAAAATCAGCGTCTCCAGCTTCGGCAAACAAAAGAGGGTCAATATCCCGAAGTTTAATTTGCCCACGACTGATATCATGGACGTATTTAATCAGGTTAATGGTGATAAGGGTATCAAGCTGAGCAAGTTTATCAGGCGCCAAGGAACCCCATAACGCCATCATTTCATTGACACCATAATCGGTCGGACTCAATCCTTCGGTATCACTATTTTTTAACGTTTCAAGGATTTCAACTGCGCTTTTACTCGGTCCGCGAGAAGAGACCCACAGGGAAGAACGTCCATTTTTCTGATAGATATCCAACAGGCATAAATTACGGGGGACAGATGAAAGCTGCTGGTCTTTAAAACTTACGAGATCGAGGGAATAGCACTCCAGATATTCAGCCATGGCTGGTGCCAGCGGGTCCGTGACATTATCGGTAGTAGCTTGGCACGGGGAAATCATAGCCATCACGATGAAAACGGCTAGAACAGGGATGAGGAAGAACTGGTGACGTCGCCCCATTTTACTCCTTTTCGCTGTATCCACGATCTCTTTCCGCATACAATAGAATACCTGTGAGGGAAGTGACTTGGTTGCAATAGACAATTCAAAAAAGAGCTTCTGGAGCGCTCACCTTTTTAAAGCAAACGTAACAGAGTTGAAGTCTAATCAAGCTACACAACATAACCCAAACAAGACAACAAAACCACCAAATAAATTTAATATCATTTTAAAGTGACAAGATCAATGAATAAATTATTTTATTCCATAAAGTCACCTCCGATAATTTTGACCTCCCCCTATATTATGAAAAAGAGAGTCGCTACCCAAGCTAATTGGACACAAAAGGTGAATTCACTTTCGAAAGGTAGAGGTATCAAGACATTGTTGACACAGTAGATAGAATCCAACAATATCGTGCTCAGCGTAATCAGGAGAATTTGTTTCCGCCTAACACACCGTTGGCCACAATTAAATAAGATGGTCTCGCAAAAACAAATAAGATGGCTAAGCAAAAATTTCGTCCCCCAAGGCGTAGTGGTTGTTCAAGGGNNAAGTCTTGAACAAACGCTGCAACGCAGGTGGGCGGACTTTTTGCGACGCCATCAAATAAAGGGATTGCAAATTTATCATGACATTTGAAATTAAAGAGAACCTGATTAAGACCAAAGTTTTAGCTATTGGTGCCAGCCCCCGAAAGGGTGGTAACTCGGATGCTCTTCTCAAGCATTTTTGCGCCGGTGTGAATAATGCTGGAATTGAAACTGAGGAGATCCAACTAAGGGATTGTCACATTACACCCTGTATCGGCTGCGAACTTTGCCGTAAAACGGGTAAATGCTCTCGATTTGATGACGACATGATTGCTATTTACAATAAAATCATCGCGTCACGTGGGCTTTTTTTGATTTCACCTGTGCACAATTACAATGTTACGGCATGGATGAAAGGCTTCATAGACAGGCTCTACTGCTTCTATGATTTTGCGGAACCTCGCCCAGGCCACTGGAGCAGTAAGCTGGCAAACCAAGGGCGAACAGCCGTTGTCGCAGCCGTAGCCGAACAGCTGGACAAAAAGGACATGGGCTTCACTCTGGAAGCGATGCAAATGCCACTTGAGGCCCTTGGCTACGAGGTTAATCAGAAGTTTCCCGTTTTGGGAATTTTTGAAAAAGGGAAAGTCGCGGATCGACCAGAAATAATCCGTACTGCTGAAATGTACGGTGAAAAATTGGNNCCCAATATTTAATCAACTAAATACTTGATCGACTAAAAGTAGTAACCAATGTTTATGTTGAAGCGAGTGGTGCGCTCATTATAATTATCACTAGTCCCTGCAGAATCAACCATATTGCCACCGGAGAAGATCATGTTCTCGCCAGAGATGATGTCAAAGTAAGTGTAGACCGGACCTGAGGTCACCATCATGCCAACAACATTTTGCCAGATATCTTCGAAGCGACTTTCGTCTGGGCTGATAATGGTGTTGTCAGAATAAAAGGTAAGATTACTTACTGGGCCCCAATTAACTGGCAGCGAGTAAGACAGGTTGAAGATACCGATATCGGCATCGGATGGTGCTCCCCAGCTATAGCCATAGCAACCGAGGGTGATGATATCGTCATCGGAACCTGCTGGATTATCAACGTTGTATTGATAGCTGACATATTCTAACTGCAGGTTAAACGGCCCATAGTTGCCGTTAAGATGTACCGCACCCGCCCAATGCTCACCCATATTGCCGGTGTTGTCATTATAGATGCCACCGTATTGACCAGAAACACCGATTTCGCTACTCGCATTTTCGCCATGCTCAAAAAGGTACGCAACACGCAGGTTGCCCTGATTGCTCTCTCCGTTGCCTGCACCCTGCGAGCCAGCATAGCCGTCTTTATTGGAACTAATTACATCCACAGAGTAGCGCTCGGAATTGCTGGCATCGCCAAGCTCGCCATTTTTATAAAACGCTGCTGTAATAGATAGTGGACCTGGTGTGTAAAGCAACTTGATGCCCATGTCGTAATCATCTTCAAGACCTACATAATAAGCACCACTGAACCAAAAGTTGTGCGAAGCGTAGGGTTGCAAGCCAAACGGAACCTGCTGAACACCAATTTGGCCCTGTAGGTCATCGGTAAAATTGTAACCGATATAGCCATGGTGAATAGTATTGAAGTCATATTCTGGATAAAAACGATATTGAGCCGACAGGATCATATCTCCGATTGAACCATTCAAGTCAAAACGAAAGGTGTCAAAAGAGAAATCTCCACCCTTATCTTGACTGGCATCGGACCAATCTTTAACACTATATTGTGCACGCACGGCACCGCCAACTGTAATAGCGGGCTTACTGGCCGCTACAACCTCTTCAACGATTTGTCTTACGCTTGCGGTCTCTTGCTCAGCAATTGCGACATCTGCTGCGGGTTGTTGCATTGCATCTTGGTCGATCAGTTTTTGTTCGAGCACGACCATGCGCTGCTTAAGTGCTTGCAGTTCACGTAAAATTTCATTGTCGGCTGCGAATGCGCCACCGCTGATTAACAGCACTAGCAATGTGGGCAGGATAAGTTGATAGCAAACTTTCTTCATTAGTTGTGTCTCCATTATTTTACTATTAATGCAAGTAATATTCTGCGAATGTTTTTCCACTGGCCATCCCAAGGAACTTACGAACAGATCTCTGGGGCCTCAACTGGCAAGTGGTGTCGAATAATTACCACTGCGAACGATTTCATCTAGTTTTGCAGCAATCGACTCGGCCTATTTAGGCAGCCAAGCCTGCACGGTCTCAGGATGTTCGTTGATCCAGAGGACGGCGTTGTCGTAAGGATTGCTATTTTCCTGTTGATTCATAACCATGACCTGCTGTAGATCTGCTGAAGACCAGTGAAAATTGTCCAACACCGCATAAACCTCAGGCATTTCAGCTTTTAAGCCTGTACGTACGATGGTATTGATATCTTCGGCGCCGCCATAGATGTTGAGCGGATCCTCTAAATATTTCAGTTGCCAGCGACCAAACATCCAGTGTGGAGTCCAACCCGTGACTGCAATCCATTCTTTATTGCGGATTGCATCTTTAAGTGCAGCTGTCATTGTTGCACCAGAGCCTTCGATTAAACGAATACCCTTGAGCTGATAATCCTCAATAACTTTCTCTGTTTTCATCATGAGACCAGCACCGGGGTCAATACCGACAATGCGATTGCTAAATTTATCCTTGGTATCGTTCATCTGTGCAATGGTGTCGATTGTTACATACTCAGGGACAACAAGGCCAATACGCGTCCCGCTAAGATTGGGGCCAAGATCTTCAACTTTTCCTTTAACACCCTCGAGGTACGTGGCGTGAGTGGTTGGCAGCCAAGCCGTAGTAAAGCCATCCGCTGAATCTGTCGCTACCGCTTGCCACATCGCTGCTGCTGAAACCGAGACCAACTTCACATCGTAGCCTAGCTTTTCTTGCAACACGGCCTTCATCACATTGGCAGAAGCTGTGGCACATGACCACTCTACGTACACCAACTTGACCTTACCTTTGCTCGCTTCGGCTGGCTGTACGAATACGCCGACGAGTATCGCCAAGAGTAAACAAACCGTTGAACTAATCATTCCTAATCTTTTTTGCATGGAACTCCTCCTCCTGATAAAAAAACAACCTGATCAGTATCAATCTTCCGCATCGACCTTGTACGTACCCCCTTCATGCCCGCTAATGCGAGTAACCAGAGATTTTATATACGTTCGCCATTCCCGCCTTCGCGGGAGTGACGAACTATTTGGCAATAGTGGAAGATGAGTGCTAATCAGGAAAGACAAACAGTAACTATGCAGTTAAATCCATTCCAAGAGACATAAGAGCCTTAGCAAATAGGAAGTGAAACCATTTAATTCGTACTGCTAAATAGTTACCAAATAAACTAAACAAGATGGTTCTTATTGATCCGCAGATTTATTGCGGCCCAATTTGCTGGTAAAGCGGTCGAGAATCATGGCGAGAATAACAATGCCAATTCCGGCTTCAAAGCCTTTACCGGGTTGTAACCGTTGAATCGCCTTCCAAACTTCACCACCAAGGCCACCGGCACCGATCATAGCCGCGATGACTACCATAGATAACGCCAACATGATTGTTTGATTAACTCCAGCCATAATAGTTGGCAGCGCGAGTGGTAATTGTAATTTTATCAGTTTTTGACGGCGATCACAGCCATAAGCATCGGCCGCTTCCACCAGTTCAGCTGGGACCTGACGAATACCCAAACTGGTGAGACGAATTGCTGGGGGCATGGCAAAGATTACCGTAGAGAAAATTGCGGCAACAGGCCCCAAACCAAAAAACGGAATGGCTGGGATCAGATAAACAAACGCCGGCATGGTTTGCATCAAGTCTAATAGCGGCATAATCACGCGATGGGCTCCATCATAGATTGCGGCTAAAATACCTAATGGAATACCGATGGCCACCGCTACAACGGTAGCGATGAGCACCAGAACCAATGTTTCGATGGTGGGCTCCCACAACTGTAAGTTGTCTAGAAAAAAAAGACCCAGCATGGTTCCCAATGCCATTCTTTTACCGACAGCTTTATAGGCTCCAACAGCGACCACCAAAATAAACAACCAACTCGGAATAAGGAGCAAGCCGTCCGTGGCAGCTTCCATGCCGGTGCTCATTATTTCACTTATAGCCTTGGTGATCCATGCGAGGTGATCCGTCAGATAATCCAGTAAGGTATCAATATATTTAGCTAGCTGAAACTTGGGAAAATTCATTGCGCCATCCCTTCACTTAGGGTTTCGGGGGCTTGTTCCAGCTCTAATCCACCTTCAGCAATTCCTGCTAAGAGGGAACCACGTACCACAACACCCAGCAATTTCCCAGCTTCGCTTACCACAGGTAAGGGTAAATTAGCATCCGCCATGCGGCCAATAAGATTGGTAACCGGTTCATCTGGCGTTGTGGTTGGAATGTCGCGCAAAAGTATGTCCTTTGCCATTTTTTGACCTGATTCTAGCGCATCTTTACAAGACTGGGCCGTTACCAAACCCTGCAAAGTTTTGTCTCGATTCACCACAAAAATGGAACTGATTCCCACGTCGCGCATTTTATGCAGCATGGTGCGCACTCCATCTTTAGGATAGGCGACCGTTTTAGCCCGCACCATCACTGAGCTGGCGGTGAGAACCTTGGTCATATCAACGTTTTCGACAAAACGGGAAACATAATCGTTAGCAGGTTGAGTCAGTATCTCCTCAGGGGTACCGATTTGAACGATCCGGCCATCTTTCATCAGAATGATACGGTCGCCAATTTCCAGAGCTTCATCCAAATCATGGGTAATAAAGATAATGGTTTTTTTAAAGCGATCCTGTAATTCAACAAGCTCGTGTTGCATATCACGCCGAATGAGGGGGTCTAGAGCGCTAAATGCTTCATCCATTAGTAGGATGTCTGGGTTCACCGCTAACCCTCTGGCCAAACCAACACGCTGCTGCATGCCACCAGAAAGTTGCCCAGGATAGCTGTCTTCCCATCCTTCCAAACCGACTTGCACGAGTGCCTCGCGTGCTTTAGCGACACGTTCGTCTTTGGCAACACCTTGTATTTCAAGGCCAAACTCTGCATTTTCTTGAACAGTTCGGTGGGGGAACAAGGCAAAGTGCTGAAATATCATGCCAAACTTTTTCCGCCTCAGATTGCGCAGATCAGTGCTGTTCAGCTTTGTGATATCGCAATCATCAATAATAATTTCCCCATGACTGGGTTCAATCAATCGATTCATACAGCGGACAAGAGTAGACTTTCCACTTCCAGAGAGTCCCATGATAACGAGTATTTCACCGTCATAGACATCAAAGGTAACATCAGCCAAGCCAACGCTTTGTTTCGTTTTTTCTAGTATTTCATCTTTACTTGCACCTTGATCTAACATCTTCAAGGCAGTCTCTGGTGAAGATCCAAAAACTTTATATAAATTATGCACTTGCATTTTAGGTTTTATTATCTCTGGACCGGTGTCCATTTAGTTTAACTCCTTACTGTAAGCCTGAATCTGATGTGTATCCAGCGATAAGTAGCGTAAGTTCTATAACAATGATCAAATTCATGAACTTACTACTATGAATCAAAAACATATCGATGAAATCAGGTTTTAGTTGTTTGTATATGTAGTTACTGTAAATGTTTATATATATATATAGTAGTATTGATACTGTAAAAATAAATACTGGTCTATGACAAGCAGGAAAATGCACTGCGAGTTATTTATTGCTACATGGTGTACATGTGTCAAGGATTGAACAAAGGGAATAGAACTGCTATTTTTATGGAGAGAAACGTGTAGGATTTTTTATGCATAAATGACAGGGTTTGTTCAATGAATCTCGTTGCTTTTTCCTTTTAGCAACTTGGTTAATATTGTAGCGGTTAACTACAATGTAGTAGCAAAACTTTGATTACCTAAACATATCCAGCCATACAATGTCAAATTTGATTAAATATTTTCGGTACTACAGCTAAGAAAATCTCCTCAAAAGAAAGGTACTTACAGTAGTTTATTTATTTTTTATACCCATGAGATAAAGAGAATAAATAAATGGGCCAAAGCCAGAATGAATGCCCCAGTCTTTTTTTAATTATCTATCGCCTTACTGATAAAAAAATTGCTATCGTTCAAATTTCGCGCTACAAGCGCAACGTAAACTCACCGAGAAAAGATAAAATCATCAATAGAGGCAATGTAAGGACACGGAGATGCAAGAGCTAACCTATCTGGCGGGATACCCGCAACAATGGACGGATCAAGTGAAACAGTTAATCGCTGAACAGCGATTGGCAACGGTTCTGCTTAAAAAGTACCCACGCGCTCACGACATCAAAACAGATAAAGCGCTGTATGAATATACGATGAATCTTAAGAATCAGTTTTTGCGTAAAACGAACCCACTCAGCAAGGTGGTATTTGACAACAAGATTGATGTGATCCATCAGGCTTTGGGGCTGCACACCTTTATCTCGCGTGTTCAGGGATCGAAACTTAAGGCGAAACATGAGATTCGTGTGGGTGTGGTATTTAAGACGGCACCTGAAGAGTTTTTACGCATGATCGTGATTCATGAACTGGCGCACCTGAAGGAGAAACAGCACAACAAAGCGTTTTACAAACTGTGTTGCCACATGGAGGACAGCTATCACCAACTTGAGTTCGACATGCGCATGTATCTCACCCAACTTGAGCTTTTTGGCGCCATCTACCTATAGAGGTATACCTACAATTACAACCCACCCCGAACAACAATGCCGGTTCGGAGTGGCCTCCGAACCGGCTTTAGTTATGCTAACGACAATCAGTCAAATCCAATAACCTGCTAAAAGTTCCAGAATTCATCAATCTCATCATCAGTAAAATCCCACACGGCATTGTGAGGTGGTACCGGATCGGATTTAAAGAATTCGGGCAGGCGATCATGCTTATTATTGAAGCCAGCATCAATATTGAACTGATGCTCGATCTTCATCACTTTTTTACCCAACTCGGTGACATCGTCACCGGATAGCTCGGTGCCAAAGCGAGCATTAATCATGTCGATCAAGGCGGGCAGGCAGGCGGCATCATCAAGGGCGGGAAAAGCGATAAAAATGCACATACCGGTCGAGTCAATCGCAGCAGTAGCAATTTGCAGGTTACGCGACAGCTCGACCTGACCAACCTTACTTAACGGATCGACAAATTCACCAACACCGAGAATATTGGA
>LGOV01022678.1_pt1 | contig 12316 bp, 13 predicted proteins | sample 469881 | NCBI WGS metagenome assembly LGOV01 (sample SAMN03857199, study PRJNA290197) | marine sediment metagenome | biome: marine cold seep biome; feature: cold seep; material: marine sediment; isolation source: sample #5579, elevator 3A push core 41 containing 12 cm of sediment... ...
GTGTACAGTAGGAAGAATTGATATACGCATGTCGATTGTCTTGTCGTCTATTTGCATTTCAACCCTGCCATCCTGAGGATTTCTCTTTTCGGCAATATTTAATCCTGCAATAATCTTTATCCTTGTGACTATTGCAGAGTGTGTATTAATAGAAGGAGTCATGACCTCCTGAAGCTGGCCGTCTATTCTATATCTAATCCTTACAATGGTATCAAAAGGTTCTATATGAATATCACTTGCTCTTGATTTTAGTGCCTGTTTGATAACCGAATTTACTAGTCTTACAACAGGAGCCTGTCTTATGGCTTCAAGGGATTCCTCACTAATATTGCTTTCTATACCATCTTCAGAATATTGCTTCGAAAAGTCTTCTATTGCTTTTTCAGCATTTTGCTTGCCGAAAAACTGATCAATGGCACCACTGATATCCTTCTTGCTTGCAAGGACAGGTTCTATCTTCAGTCCTGTTGCAATTTCGATATCATCTATGGCATAGATGTTGAGAGGGTCATACATGGCCACTGTAAGCTTTTTTGTATTTTCATTGATATTAACTGGTATTGCAAGATATCTTCTTGCAAGGTTTTCTGTTATTAACTTCGGTATTTCTGGTTCTACTACATTGTTCTGAATGTCATATCTTTCGATTCCCATCTGCTGTTCAAGTGTTTCAATAATATCTTTTTCATTGACCCAGCCTTTTTCCACAAGAATCTCACCAAGCTTCTGTCCTGATTTTTTCTGAAGGGTAAGTGCTTCGTTTAGCTGGTCATTATTTAATTTTCCTGAATAAATCAGTAAATCCCCTAGCTTCATTGCTTTAATTTTATTTATCATATGATCATCCTTTTATGAATTCAGTTAATAAATACCCATTAAAAAAATATATATTCAAATTACATTTAATAGTAAATTTGAATATATATTTATATGATACCATATCTTATATGAAAATAGAATAATAAATGGCGAATGACAATAATTTTATGACCACATTATTAAATTATTGATTTTATCTTTGTCACCATGAGGTCTATTGCTACGAGATTGTGGCCTCCCTCAGGAATGATGATATCTGCATATTTTTTTGTAGGCTCTATGAACTGTTCATGAGCCGGTCTTACAGTTTGCATATACTGGCTGAGTATGGAGTCTATTGACCGTCCCCTATCATTTATGTCTCTTATTATTCTTCTTACAAGTCTTATATCGGAATCCGTGTCCACAAATATCTTAATGTCAAGAAGGTTCCTAAGACGTTCGTCATAGAAGATAAGTATTCCTTCCAGAACTATTATATCCCTTGGTTCAACACTTATTGTCTCTTCTTTCCTGTTGTGTATTTCGTAGTCATAAACAGGCTTTTTTATATCCTTTCCAATTTCAAGGTCCTTAAGGTGCTCTATTAAAAGGTCGTTGTCAAAGGCAAAAGGATGGTCATAGTTTGTCTTGCATCTTTCTTCAAATGAAAGATTGCTCTGGTCCTTGTAGTATGAATCCTGTTCTATTACAGTGAGACTTTTGGAAGGAATTGCGGTTTTGATCTTTTTAACTACTGTTGTTTTTCCCGAGCCGCTTCCGCCGGTTATTCCTATGAAAATTGGCTTCTTCATATTAACTCCTTTTCTTCACTACCCGCCTTAAAATGTACCAGGGTTTAAGTTCTCTGTCTATCTTTAGCTTAATGAGTTCCTGTGCATGAGGTGCAGATTCTATTTCCTCATCTTTACTATTATACATTTTTTCAACTTTGAAATCAAAGTGTCTTATGTCTGGTCCGAAAATTTCTATTTCGTCACCTACAGAAAACTTATTTCTCTGCTCAACAAGTGCAATACCATTTTCACTGTCGTATTCTTTAACCAAGCCAATAAAGTCATACTCTCTTATATATGAACTGGAAGTATAGAGCTGTCCGTCTTCTCTTGGATTTCCATAGTAAAAACCTGTAGTAAAGTCTCTGTGGGATGCTTTTTTTATTTCATCGTACCAGTATCCGTCAAATTCCTTTCCTTCAAGAATGTCATTCAGAGCGTTCTTGTATGACCTTACAACTGTAGCATTGTAATAAGAGCTTTTCATTCTTCCTTCTATTTTGAAGCTGTCGATTCCTGATTCAACAAGGTCCTTGATATTATTAATCATGCACAGGTCCTTTGAATTGAATATAAAGGTACCATTTTCATCTTCCATAACAGGAAAATATTCATTAGGTCTCTGTTCCTCTACAAGATTATATTTCCATCTACAGGGATGTGAGCAGTCTCCCAGGTTCGAATGCCTGTTGGTCATATAGCTGCTCAAAAGACATCTTCCAGAGTATGAAATGCACATTGCACCGTGTACAAAGGTTTCCACTTCAAGGTCATCCTTCTTGTTTTCAATTATATTGTTTATTTCCTCAAAGGTAAGCTCTCTTGCAGGTACTATTCTCTTGACACCCATGTCGTACCAGAAGTTGGCAGTCATGTGGTTTGTAGTGTTTGCCTGGGTTGACAGGTGTATTTCCATTTCAGGAGAAACAGTCTTGACTACGGACATAACTCCAGGATCTGCAATTATCACAGCATCAACTCCTGCTTTTTCAAGGAATTTAACATATTCTTCCAAACCTTCAAAATGACTGTCGTGTGCTATTATGTTTAGTGTTATATATGCTTTTACTCCTCTGCTATGGCAATATTTCACCGCTTCTTCTATATCATCATGGTTAAAATTCTTTGCTCCCGCTCTCAATCCGAATTGAGGTCCAGCAAAATACACTGCATCTGCACCGTATTCAACTGCCATCTTCAGTTTTTCAGGATTTCCTGCCGGTGCTAAAATTTCAGGTTTTTTCATCATATACTCCTATTTTTTCAGCTTCATAAAGTCTAAATATTCATATCACATTGAAGCATTGTGATATGCGTTAATTGTAATCTTTCCTTTGCTTTAGAATAACTGCTTACACAGTCAACGAGACTTAGTCTCTTTCTTGAAGCTAATGGATACTCCGTCTCCCATTGGAAGAATTGATGTTTCCAGTGCTTCGTGTTCACTTATATATTTAAGGTATAACCTCATTTTTCTTACTATTGTTCTTTGTCTTCTAACTACAAGGTCATCTGTAGCTATCATTCCCTTGTATAGAACATTGTCAGATACAATTAGTCCTCCAGGCTTAAGAAGATTCATGCATCTTGGAAGAAAATCCATATACTTGCTCTTGGCAGCATCAAGGAAAATCATATCGTATTCACCTTCTATTGAATCAAGTACTAAAAGAGCGTCTCCTTCCATGATTTCTATGGGTGTAGGAGGATTATAAAGGTCAATGTTTGATTTGGCCTGATCTATGAACAGCTTTCTTCTTTCAATAGTAGTGATAAGTCCATCTTCAGAGTCTATGATTTTAGACATCATAATGGAAGAATAACCCACTGCTGTACCAAGTTCTAGTATTCTTTTAGTTTTTGTCATTGTTATGAGAAGTTTTATTAGCTGTCCAACTTCCTTATGTACAATGGGTATTTTGTCCTTCTCACATTCAAGCCTGAATTTTGCCATTTCATCATCATTTTCAACTATGAGGCTTCTAAGATATTCAGGTATGTATCGTTTATTTATTAGTTCCATATTTTCACCTAGTCTATATATTTTCTCTTTGCATCAAGGAAGTCATCATAGTTGTCGGTGAAATAATGAAATCCATCTCCCTTTGCCAAAAAGAATAAATAATCCGTATCTTCAGGATTTAAGGATGCCTTAATCGATTCAAGTCCAGGAGAATTTATAGGTCCTGGAGGCAGTCCTTTGTAAATATATGTATTGTATTTTGATTCTATTTCAAGGTCATCATAGGAAAGTCTCGGTTTTCTTTCTCCCAGTACATACTGTATTGTAGCACAAGATTCAAGTTTCCACCCACGTTCAATTCTGTTGTGAAAAACTGAAGAAACCAAGGGTCTTTCTGAATCTTCCAGAGCTTCCCCTTCTATAATTGATGCCATGGTCATTATCCTGTTCAAGTCAATAGTGTCGTCAAGACTGTCTACTATATATGTATCATATACTAACTTGTATCCATCCAGAAACCTTCTTATCAATGTTTCCTCATCTGAATCAAGGTATACATTGTAGGTTTCGGGATAAAGATATCCTTCAAGACTTTTTATGTTTTCATCAATAAGAAATCCATAATCACTTGAAAAATAACCTACATCACTGCAAAGGTTTAGAAATTTATTGGTATCAATTGGAAACTGGTCCTTTATTTCCGATGCAGCTTCTAAAAGGGTAAGTCCTTCCCTTAGGGTAATGTTTATAGTTGCATTAACATTGCTTCCATTTTCAAGAAGTATACAAATTTCTTCAAGACTCATGGACTTTGACATTTCGTAGTCTCCAGCCTTAAACTTTGAACCTTTATTGTTTATCTTCAGATATATTTTATAGGCAGTTTGGTCCTTTATAAGTCCATTCTCAAGGAGAATATCTCCTATTCCTTTTGGTGTTGTACCTGAAGGCACTGATAAGACTAGAGTGCTGCTGTCAGTCATATCTATAGGTGTTATATTGTTCTTATAGTAATTTGACGCTGCAAACCATAAAGCTATGACAATTACTGCTAGAATCAGAATTGTTTTTGCAGATTTTTTCATAATCTACCTCTACGTTTTAACAGAAGTGTCCTAGGACACTTCTGTGTGAGTTGCTTGTTTGCGTTCTTGGCAGCTCAGGAAAGTTTCCTTCGCGCATAAAATTCGTTTTACGAATTTTTGACTTCCATAATTATTGGTAGTATCATAGGTCTTCTCTTTATTTCATTGTAGATGAATTTGCTCAGCGCGTCTTTTATTGCAGACTTTATGCTGGACCATTCCCTTACATTGTTTTCAAAACATTTTTCCAGTGCAACCTTAACAACAGCCCTTGAATCAACCATGAGGTCTTCATTCTCTCTTACATATACGAATCCTCTTGAGATTATGTCAGGTCCGGATACTACTGTACCTGATTTTCTATCAATTGTAACTACAGCTATTATTAATCCGTCTTCAGAAAGATGCTTTCTGTCCCTAAGAACTATGTTTCCAACATCTCCAACTCCAAGTCCATCAACCATTATGTTTCCAGACTGAATCTTTTGACCGAGTTTCATTTCTTTTTGGGTCAATTCAACCATATCACCTGTATTTATAACAAGAATATTCTTATTTTTTATTCCCATTGTTTCAGCAAGTTCAGCATGTTTCTTAAGATGTCTCATCTCACCGTGTATAGGTATGAAAAATTTAGGCTTTAAAAGTGCAAGCATAAGCTTGTGTTCTTCCTGCTTTGCATGTCCCGATACATGTATATCATACAGCTTGTCGTAAATGACTTCAATATTTTTCTCGTACAACTGGTTTATTACCTGGCCTATTGATTTTTCATTTCCAGGTATTGGACTTGCTGATATTATAACAGTATCTCCTTCACGGAGCTCTATTTTACGGTGATCATCTGCAGCCATTCTTGAAAGTGCAGCCATAGGTTCTCCCTGGCTTCCAGTGGATATGATTACCAGTTCCTTGTCCTTATATTTGTTTATGTCATTTACATTTATTATCATCTCAGGATTAATGTCAAGATATCCAAGGGTTGTAGCAACATCAACCACATTGAGCATGCTTCTTCCCGATATTACTATTTTGCGTTTGAATACTTTGGCAGCATCAACTATCTGCTGGACCCTATATACATTGGATGCAAATGTTGCAACCACTATACGTTTTTTTGCCTTTTTGAAAAGATCCATGAAATTGTTTGTCAGTGAAGCTTCGGACATGGAATATCCAGGACTTTCTACATTTGTGCTTTCAGACAAAGCTAAAAGCACTCCCTTTTGGCCATATTCGGCAATTGTATGAAGATCTATTGGCAATCCCTTTATAGGTGTTAAATCAACTTTAAAGTCTCCTGTATGAAAAACCACACCGACCGGTGTTGTTATTGCAATACAAGAAGCATCAGGTATACTGTGGTTACTTCTGATGAAGTGAGCCTGAAAACATCCTAGTTGTATTTTATCGTCATGGCTTACAACTTTAAGGCATTTATTGTCGATACGATGTTCTATAAGCTTTTTCTCAATAAGACCAATTGTAAGCTTTGTGCCGTAAATTGGAACCTCTAATTTTTTTAACAGATATGGAATAGAACCTATATGATCTTCATGTCCGTGGGTGATTACTATTCCTCTAATTTTTTCTTTGTTTTTTATCAAATATGATATATCCGGTATAACAATATCAATTCCCAACATACTATCTTCTGGGAACCCCATACCACAGTCTACTATCATTATATCATTTCCGTACTCAAGTACTGTGATATTCTTGCCGATTTCACCCATTCCTCCAAGTGGAACCAGCTTTAATTTTTTGTCGTTTCCTTTTTGCATTCTTTCCTCCTATTTTTGCAGTCACTACAAATACCGTAAAACTTCAATGTATGATTGTGTATATTAAAATCGTATTCATCTTCAATGATTTTCTCTAGATCCTGGAGCAAGTCGATTTTAACCTCTTCGATCTTGCCACAGATTTGACACACCAAGTGGTGGTGTCTGTGAGATTCATCTTCAATATGACTTAATTCAAATCTACTACAGCCATCATTAAAATTTAATTTATAAACAATATCAATTTTTTCAAATAATTTTAACGTTCTATAAATTGTAGCAAGTCCGATTTCCGGATGCTTTAACTTAACTATTTCATATATTTGTTCCGGGTTAAAGTGTTTTCCTTCATTGGAATCTATTATTTCGAATACTACTCTACGTTGTGTAGTTAATTTGTAACCTGCATCGTTCAGTTTTTCTTTGAATATTTCAAAATTTGTCATATCGCACCACTCTTATTTGATTTTTATTATCACTAAGAGTTTATTATTAAATGACATTTTTGTCAAATGGTAATTCAAATCAATTGACTATGTTCTAAATGAGATCGTCAGCCATTCCTTCATATATCTGAATAACTTCCTCAAGTTCCTCGTCATCATCTATCATGATAAATACAGGTTGTCCGTTGTTTTTTTCAACCCTGTATATCATTCCCTCTTCGCTGTCGGGATATCTTAGAACTGCATATTCATCCTCGTCCAGATGGAAGGTTGCAAGGATTTCAATTTTTTCCTTTTCTCCATCATCATTTATAAGTTCTATAAAGTTGCTCATTTTTTCACTTCCTTGTCTAAAAACGTTGTTAATATGTTTACTGCCGCCATTTTGTCTATGACTTCCTTTCTTTTGCTCCTGCTCACATTGCCGCTAATGAGTATTCTTTCAGCCATAAGGGTTGTAAGTCTCTCATCTTCGTATATGATTTCCTGTTCAAACTTGTAGCTCAACTTCTTTACAAAGTGTTGTACCTTTTCAGCCTGTATTCCAATTGTTCCATCAAGTTTTTTAGGTAGTCCCACCACTATTGATGTCACTCCATATTCTTCTATTATTCTTTTAAGTTCTTCAAAGTCCTTTCTGTAGCTGACCCTTCTTATTGTCTTTATTCCCTGTGCAGTAATATTTAGAGGATCGCTGACAGCTACTCCAATGGTGCTGTCGCCTACATCCAGTGCTATGTATCTTTTCATATAATTCCTCCTTGCTACTTAATGCATCGTTCCGTTATTATGACTAACAGCTCCCTACTCCGTCGGCACAAGCAAAAGCACTAAACACCTTGAATCGTTGGTGTTTAGCCACCGGTACAACAATTCTGTTATGTATATATGTTATTGTTGATACCTATTAGTCGAGACCTCGCTGTCATTCATAATAACTCCACTGGTACGAGTTATATCAATATCATAACTTAATATTTAAATATTCACGTACTCGAATTATTCTCCTAAATTATCTTGATACAAAAATCCTTGCATACAGAAGCACAGTAACTACAAAGGACGCATTTATCCATGTCTACAATGCATTTACTGTCTTTTATACTCAGTGCATTCTGCTGGCATCTTTCTACACACTTACCGCAGCCTGTACACCAATATGCAATTTTTAATTTTCTCTTTTTATTGTTTATCCTGTCTTCCAAGGATACTTCCGGTTCTTCATTATGCACTACAGAAAGATTGAAGTCAATTTCTTCTTCATATCTCATGCCAATTGCAGTCCAGTCAACAATTGATGATTCAAATGAAAACTTAAGGGCATCTATTGGATCTTCAGTCAGATGTCCACCACCAAAGGGCTTCATGGAAAGTATACTCTTTCCTCTTTTTTTGGCAAGGTCAATGCTTTCAATCATGTCATCAATGCTTCCGTCTACTATGCCAAGACCCTTTTTGTTGAATATGGGATGCATGATGTCTATTTCATCCTTATGCGAAAGATTTCTGACTGCATTGTGAAAATGTGTAGATATACCGAAATGTCTTATTGTTCCTTCTTCCTTGTATCTAAGAAGTCTTTTCACCGCATCGTAATGACCTCTGAAGGTATGTATGCTTTCCTGTTCATGAAGCATGAATATGTCAATATAGTCAGTATTCATTTCCTTCAAGGCTTTCTCAACACTCTTTTCCGCTGTTTCTTCAGACCATGCATATGATTTTGTTGATATTATTATGTCTTTTCTATCAACTTTTTTCAGAAGTTCCCTGAAAATATCATAATTGTTATAAAGCTCTGCAGTATCAAAAAAATTTATGCCTCTTTTATATCCATAGAGAAGAAGCTCTACCTTCCTTTCCAATGAATAATCACACTGAAGAGGACTTAGGGCTAAAGTTCCGTAACAGATTTTTGAAGCTTCTTTTAAATTCAAGATTTCATCTCCTAAAATTCTCAGGGCATCGAGCCCTTCAAATTATCTGACGTTCAAGAAAGTGATAATTCCTTGATACCAGAATTATCTTGAACGTCATGTACCAAAAAATAATATAGCAGTATTATAAAAATACTGCTAATTATATTTACTCATTTTTTAAATTTTCCAAATAATCTTTTAGTATTTCTTCAAGAAGCTCATCTCGTTCGACCTTCATTATTATGCTTCTTGCATTATTATGACTTGTAATATAAGTAGGATCTCCCGATAATATGTATCCAATAATCTGGCTTACAGGATTGTATCCCTTCTCATTCAATGCATTCAGTACGGATTTGATAACTTCCTTTACTTCATTCACATTATTCAATCCGAAATCAAATTGTGTTGTTTTGTTGTCTTCCACGATTACCACCTCTAGACTTATTATAATTAAATTTTATAGATAATTCAATCTATTTTATCATACCTTTGATTATTTCCAGTGCTTTGTTTAATGCTTCATCAATTTTTTCAGGGTTTTTGCCGCCGGCTTGAGCGAAATCCGGTCTTCCACCGCCACCGCCACCAACAATCTTGGCTGCTTCCCTGATTATATTTCCTGCATGAAGTCCTTCCTTAACAAGAGGCTTTGCAACAGAGGCTATCAATAGAACCTTTCCATTGCTTTCCGCAGCAAGTACAGTTACAGAATCGGAATACTTGTCCTTGATTCTGTCTGAAAGTTCTCTCATTTGATCTGCATCGGATTCTCCAAGGTTGTTGAGGAAAATCTTTATATTTCCTTCTTCTATATAGTTGTCAAGGATATTGCCAAGTTCAGCTCTTACAGCTTCACTTTTGTAATTATTAATTACTGCATCCTTTTCCTTGCTTTCGGCAATTATCTGATTTATTCTATTTTCGATATTTTCAGGCTTTGTCTTCAACATTGATGCCATTTCAAAAGTCTTATCCCTGTAGGCATTTAGATAATCAAAGGCATCCATTCCGGTCAATGCTTCTATCCTTCTAATTCCCGAAGCTATACCAGCTTCGCTTACTATCTTGAACAGACCTATTTCCGAAGTGTTGTTTACATGGGTTCCGCCACAAAGCTCTCGGCTGTAGTCTTCAACACTTATTACCCTTACTTTCTCACCGTATTTGCTGTCGAATAGTGCGGTGATTCCAGAAGCTTTTGCTTCATCAAGAGTCATGCTGGCAGTTGATACTGCAAGATTTTCAAAAATCTTTTCATTTACAAGCTTTTCAACACCTTCAATTTCCTTATGGGTCATTCCTTCAAAATGCGAGAAGTCAAATCTAAGTCTTTCCTTTTCTACAAGTGAACCCGCCTGGTTTACATGGCTTCCAAGAACCTGTCTCAATGCTTCATGAAGAAGGTGTGTAGCTGTATGGTTTGCAGCAATTGCATTTCTTCCTTGAACATTAAAGGCTACTTTTACCTTGTCTCCAGTTTTCAGTGATCCAGAATTAACCTTTACATGATGAAGGAAGATATCATTATTTGCCTTTGTTACATCTTCAACATGTGCAGATACACCTTCTCCTGCCATAAGACCGCAATCACCTTTCTGACCGCCGCTTTCAGCATAAAGAACTGTTGCATCAGTTACTGCAAATCCCTTGTCTTCTATAGACTTCACTTCATTGTATTTTTCATCGTAAAGCTTAAGAATTATCGCTTCTGCTTCTTTTTCAGTATATCCTCTGAATACTGTGCTGTCCGCATTTTCAATTTTGAAACTGCTTCCAAGCCATGCTTCTCCTGCAGATGAATTCCTTGCTTTTCTAGCATTTTCCTTTTGCTTGTTCATGAATTCTACAAAAGATTCTTCTCTTACAGTAAGTCCTTTTTCACCGAGGATTTCTTCAGTCAACTCAAATGGGAATCCATAGGTATCATAAAGTTTGAAGGCCTGTTCGCCTGATAGTTCTGTTGTTCCCATTTCAGCCATTTTTTCTGTATATGAGTTAAGTATTTCTATACCCTGGTCAATAGTTTTGCTGAACCTGTCTTCTTCTATTTCAATTATCTTGTATATCTGGTCTGCTGAATTGGAAAGCTCAGGATAGGCTTCTCCAAACATATCTATAACCATCTTTGAAATAGATGCTATGAAATTGTCCCTTATGCCAAGAAGCTTGCCATGTCTTGCCGCTCTTCTTAGTAGTCTTCTGAGAACATATCCTCTTCCTTCATTTGAAGGTATTACACCATCTCCTATGAGGAAGGTTACTGCTCTTGCATGGTCTGTAATTATTCTTACTGAAATATCAATTTTCTTGTCCTTGCCATATTCAATACCGCTTATCTTTTCAACCAAATTAATAATTGAAACAAGGGGCTCTATTTCAAAAACATTTTCCTTGCCCTGAAGGACAGCAGCCATTCTTTCAAGTCCCATTCCTGTATCTATGTTAGGGTTTGCAAGTGGATGGTATATTCCCTTTTCATCCTTGTCGAATTGTGTGAATACAAGATTCCATACTTCCACATATCTGTCACAGTCGCAGCCAGGCATGCAGTCAGGGTCTCCACAGTCATATTCAGGTCCCCTGTCGAAGTAGATTTCAGAACAAGGTCCGCTTGGTCCAACTTCAAGTTCCCAGAAGTTGTCTTCCTTTCCCAGTCTTACTATTCTATCTTCTGGAACCTTTATTTCATCTTTCCAGATTTTATAGGCTTCGTCATCTTCAAGATATACTGAAACCCATAGTTTGGTATGGTCTATTTTCATTTCAGAAGTCATAAACTCCCATGCCCAATTTATTGCTTCTCTTTTGAAATAGTCTCCAAAGGAAAAGTTTCCAAGCATTTCAAAAAACGTACAGTGTCTTGAAGTATAACCTACGTTCTCAATATCTCCTGTTCTTACACATTTCTGGCATGTAACCATTCTAGTTCTTGGCGGAGTGTCAGCTCCTGTGAAAAACCTTTTGAGTGGTGCCATTCCTGCGTTCACAAGCAACAGAGTATTGTCATTTTTAGGAATCAACGGAAAACTATGTGCTGCCAGGTGGTTCTTGCTTTCAAAAAATTCGATAAAGCTTTTTCTTATATTGTCTACGGAATATTTGTTCATCTTATCCTCCATCTATGTAACTCGTCTATAAACGAATCAATCTCTTTAATTAATTATGAAGATAAACTCGTCAAGTGGACGAGTTTCATTAAAATTATAATTAAGGGAGTTCAATATGTCAACCTTTTCTACATATCAATATTTATTATTCCGCCGCCTATAAGTATTTCGCCGTCATAAAATACAAGGGATTGTCCCGGAGCAAGGGCTTTTACAGGTTCCTTGAAATTAACAATCAAGGTTTGTCCTTCTCTTCTTATTGAAGCTTCCGCCTCTCTTGCAGAATATCTTATTTTACACATCAGTGGTTTATTTTCAATGTCATAATCGTCAAATACAATATTGTATTCTTCAAGAACACAAGAATCCTTGTAAAGGTCCTTCTCAAGGCCTAGAACTACATTATTGTCATCT
>LGOV01021163.1_pt2 | contig 12310 bp, 10 predicted proteins | sample 469881 | NCBI WGS metagenome assembly LGOV01 (sample SAMN03857199, study PRJNA290197) | marine sediment metagenome | biome: marine cold seep biome; feature: cold seep; material: marine sediment; isolation source: sample #5579, elevator 3A push core 41 containing 12 cm of sediment... ...
AACACGATCAATGCTTATACCTATGTACGATCAACTAAAAGAAAATGCATTAAAAAATGGAGCATTAGGGTTTTCTATTTCAGGATCAGGTCCTTCAGTTTTTGCTTTGTGTAAAGGTTTAGAAAATGCTGAAAATGTTAAAAAAGCATTAGTAGAAACCATTGAGCAAACAAATCTTTTGTATAATATTCATATATCGAAAGTTAACACAGTAGGATGCAGAATAATTGTTTAATAGTTGAGGTGTTTGGCGTTAAGTCCTTAAAACAATTCAACAAAAATCAACTCAACAAAAAACATTAAATAATGATATACCACAGTACAAGAGATATAAATAATACTGTTAGTTTTAAAGAAGCAGTAATAAAAGGACTTGCAAGCGATGGTGGTTTGTTTGTTCCCGAAAATATTGAAAAACTTCCACAATCGTTTTTTGATAAAATTGATAATATGACAGTTGCTGAGTTGGCTACTCAAGTGATGAAACCTTATGTAGGAAATGAGATTCCAGAAAAAGAATTAAAGAAAATTTTGGAGGAGGTTTTAAGTTTTGATTTTCCTCTTGTAGAAGTTGACGAAAATAGATTTGCTTTAGAATTATTTCATGGACCTACACTTGCTTTTAAAGATGTTGGCGCTGGATTTTTAGCTAGATGTTTAGGATATTTTTCAGATAAAAATAAAAAAGTTACAGTTTTAGTAGCAACATCAGGTGATACAGGAAGTGCTGTAGCAAATGGATTTTTTGGAGTAGAAGGTACTGAAGTAGTAATTTTGTATCCTTCAGGAAAAGTGAGTGCATCACAAGAAAAACAGCTTACAACTTATGGCGGTAATATTACTGCCCTTGAAGTAGATGGTACTTTTGATGATTGCCAGCACATAGTAAAACAAGCTTTTCAGGATAAAGACTTAAATAATCATCTAAGCTTAAGTTCTGCAAATTCAATTAACGTAGCACGTTTTATACCTCAAAGTTTGTATTATTTTATTGCTTTAGGACAGTTTATGAAAGGGGATAAAGATATTGTAGTGTCGGTTCCTAGTGGAAATTTCGGAAATATACTTGCGGGAATTTATGCCAAAAATATGGGCTTAAAAATTGATAAATTTATTGTTTCAAATAATGTTAATAACCCTGTTGTAGAGTATTTAAATGGAGATGATTTCAAAACAAGACCATCTATACATACAGTATCTAACGCCATGGACATCGGAAATCCTAGTAACTTTGAAAGGTTACAATTTCTTTACCCTGAAATTGATGATTTGAAAAAAGTAGTTGAAGGATATTCATATACAGATAAACAGACGTTAGAAAGTATAGAAGATATTTATAACCGTACGTCTTATTTGCCAGATCCACACGGAGCTGTTGCCTATTTAGGCCTTAATGATTCAATCAAAGACGATAAAAATACTATAGGTGTATTTGTTGAAACGGCTCACCCTGCAAAGTTTATCGAAACTTTCACAGATGCTCAGAAAGAAAATTTAGATATACCTGAACGGCTTTCTAAATTTATGGATAAAGAAAAAGTATCTATAAAAATGGATAACAAATTTGAAAGTTTTAAAGAATACCTATTAAGTAGGTAACTTCATATCCGTTTGTCTCTTTTTTGTGATTATAAACTTTTAAAGACAAGTTTTATTGTGGAAAATTTGACTGATAAATGAAATAATGCACCCCTCTAAAGCGAATATTATATAAATATCAATATTCGCTTTAGAGGGGTGTTTTTTTTATTGCATTGATTGTCTTAAAATTATTTTAATTTAATTTTGTTTGTAACTTCGACTAGAAATAATTTAGACATATTTATGAGCATTAAATTCAAAGAATTAATTGATTTTATCAAAAATTACGGAAAAGGTAGAAATTATAAAGTCTTTTTAGTCTTTGTACTTATATCAACTGTTTTCTGGTTGTTGATAAAGTTCTCACAACAATATACAGCATTAGTATCTTTTCCTGTAAATTATATTTCTGTACCTGAAGATATGGTTTGGGGCGAAATAATCGAAGATGATTTAGAGATAAGTACAACAGCAAGTGGTTTTCAACAATTGAGTTACGCTTGGAGAGGAAAGAAAATTAATATTGATGTTTCTAAATTGAGAAGCCTTGGAGCTGATCAATTTTATTTGCTACCAAATGAACAAATTAGTTCAATAATTCAACAGTTTCCTAGTAACTTAGTTGTAACATATCGTAGTCCTGATACTCTTTTCTTTGATTTATCAAGAAAGATTGATAAAAGGGTACCTGTTATTTTGCATGATAGTTTATTTCTTGCAAAGTCGTTTCAGTATATGGATAAAATATCCATACATCCCGATTCTATTACTTTAAGTGGTCCTTCATCTATTGTTTCTAAAATAGATAATGTTGAGACACTGTTATATGCAAAAAGTGGTATTAGAGAAAGTAGCTTCGATAAAGTTGGGCTAAAAAAAATTGATAATACAAAAGTGTTAATGTCTACAAATTTTGTAAATATTGATGTCAGAGTAGAAAAATTTACGCAGAGTAGTTTAATTGTACCTATTGTAATAGAAAATGTGCCAAGTGGTTATTTATTGAAAACATTTCCTGATAATGTAAAAATCACGTTTAATACCGGATTGAGTAATTTCAAATCAATATCATCTTCTTCTTTTAGAGTTGTAGCTGATTATGATAAAATGAAACAAGGAAATAACCAATCAATACCTATTGAAGTAGAATCGTTGACAGATAAACTCGAATTGATAAAAGTAGAACCTTCTGCGGTTGAGTTTTTATTGAGAGAAATAGATTAATTAATACGTAATTATGTTAGTTGTAGGTCTTACAGGAGGTATAGGTAGTGGTAAAAGTACAATTGCAAAACTTCTAGAAAAATATAGTATCTCTGTTTATTATTCAGATGATAGAGCAAAATTTTTGATGCAAAATTCTCAGCTTTTAAAAAAAGGATTAATTCTAGAATTTGGTAATGAAGTGTATAATGATGATGGTCTAAATCGTGAGTATTTATCTAAGATTGTTTTCAATGATAAAAGTAAATTAGGGATATTAAACTCTCTAGTTCACCCTGTTGTAGCGAATGATTTTGATAGTTGGAAAAATAAACAAAACACCAAAATAGTTGTAAAAGAGGCTGCTATTTTATTTGAATCAGGAGCATATTTAAAATGCGATTTAAATATTAATGTGAGTGTTGATGTTGAAGAGAGAATAAAAAGAGTTGTTAATCGTGATGGTGTTAGTAAGAAACAAGTACTAGCTAGAATAAATAATCAGTGGACAGATGAACAACGTAATAAACAAGCAGATATTATTTTAGAAAATACAGATTTTGATCTGTTAGAAGATAAAGTAAAACAGTTAGTGAAACAGTTAGAAAAGAAAAAAGAGGCATAGCCTCTTTTTTATAATTAAGTTCAGGTTTAATTATCATTCTAATAATAATAGTGCAATAGTATTAATATTTATGCTAGTAAGTAGTTAAGTGCTAGTTAAAGTTTGTTAACGAAAAGTTAAGTATATAGTTAATGAAACTGAATAATATACATTTGTAAGATGACAAAAAGACTCTACATAGGATTGATTGTACTAATGAGCTTCTCGCTAGTAGGAATTGTTGGCTTACAAGTATATTGGATTACAGAGTCAATAAAAGTTAAGGAAGAACAGTTTTCTCAGCTTATCATTCAATCTCTAAAAAGTGTTTCAACTGATTTAGAAACTATAGATAAAATTAATTTTGTTGAGAGATTTAAAAAGTCAAATTTAGAACTAGCAATTAATAAAGAAAAAAGTGAAGAATTACTTACTGGTGTAGAGAGCAGAAGGAAATTATCAATTATTGATGATAAGCAAATAACATTAGATGCTGAATACCTAGACATAGAGTTTATTATTAGCAATCAAGATTCTTTAAATAGAACAGCGTTGTTAACAAAAAAAAGAACAATTCCTGCTGAGAAAGTAATTATACATTCTGAATTTATTAATTCATTGAGTTCAAGCGATAGTATTAGTACATTTCTGATAGCTTTATTAGAGGGTAAATACGAAGAACTTGGTAATAAGATGCCAATCAGAAAACGTGTAAGTAAAGCCTATTTAGAGCAACTCCTATCAATAAGTTTATCAGAAAATAAAATAAGGACTCGTTTTGAATATGCTATAATGAGTAGCGGATTAATAACACCAGTTTATTCAAAAAGATTCAAACAATCGGGAAATGAATATGTAGTGCCAATTTTTTCAGATAAAGATGGTAAATCTATTTATGATCTTTATGTTCAATTTCCCAATAAACGAGATTTTGTATTATCATCAATGTGGATGATGCTTTTCTTTTCTGTAATATTTACTCTGATAATTGTTTTTACATATGCAGGAGCACTTTATTTAATCTTTAAACATCGACGTACTTCAGAGGTAAAAACTGATTTTATAAATAATATGACGCATGAGTTAAAAACTCCAATAGCTACTATCAACCTATCAATTGATGCAATTAGGAATCCTAAAATTCTGAATGATCAAGATAAAATATTAAGATATATAAAAGTTATAAAAGATGAAAATAACCGTATGCACCAACAAATAGAGAGTGTATTACGTATTTCCAGATTAGATAGGAATATGTTAGAGTTATCAAAAGAACATTCAAGCATAAACGAGTTGGTTGAAGAAGCTATAGATCACCTCCTTATTATTGTAGAAGATAGAAATGGAGTAATAGATTTTGAATTAGAAGCCGAATACGATTCAGTAAACGTAGATGTTTTGCACTTTGGTAATATATTAGTAAACATACTTGATAACGCAAACAAATATTCTGTAGAAGCTCCTCAAATATTAGTAAAAACTTACAACGAAGGTAGCGATGTAATCGTTGAGGTGATAGATAATGGAATGGGAATAAGTAAGGCTGCTCAGAAAAAAATATTTGATAAGTTTTTTAGAGTTACTAAAGGCAATATTCACAATATAAAAGGGCAAGGTTTAGGTCTTGCTTATGTAAAACAGATTGTAGATTCTCATCACGGTATTGTTGAGGTTGAAAGCCAAAAAGGAAAAGGGAGTACTTTTAGAATACGAATGCCGATTTACCAAAAGAAAGATGATAATGGTTAAATAAAACCAAAAGTTAAAATATTATTGAAATCATATAATATTTTTAGCTTATATTTATTCACAGATAATTAGAAAAACATATTTTTTTTGAGTTTTTTTATTTTCTACACTTAAATATTCAAAAATAGAATTGTAAAAATTTTGATAATGAGTAAAAAAAATAGGCTCCTATTAGTCGAAGATGATCCAAATTTTGGAACGGTACTTAAAGATTATTTAATGCTAAATGATTATGACGTAACCCACGCAATTGATGGTAACGACGGTTTGGTTAAATTCAAAAATGGAGAATACGATTTAGCAATTCTTGATGTTATGATGCCTTATAAAGATGGTTTTACTCTAGCTAAAGAAATAAAGGAATTGAATAAAAACATGCCTATTATTTTCTTGACAGCAAAATCAATGAAAGAGGATGTTGTTAGAGGTTATCAAGTTGGAGCTGATGATTATTTAAATAAACCTTTTGACTCAGAAGTACTATTATATAAAATAAAAGCAATTTTACACCGTAAAGTAGATACAGATGACAATAGGTATCAGCAGTTTGAATTTGTTATAGGAGATTATCAATTTAATTCAAAATTGAGATTTTTAGCATTAAATGGAGAAACAAAAAAACTATCACCAAAAGAAAATGAGCTTCTAAAGCTTATGTGTATATATCTTGATGATTTAATGCCTAGGGAGTTAGCCTTAACACGTATTTGGAAGGATGATAATTACTTTACATCAAGAAGTATGGATGTATATGTTGCTAAATTGAGGAAATACCTTCAAGGCGATGAAAATGTTGAAATAATTAACATTCACGGCGAAGGATTTAGATTAGTAGTAAGAAAGTAAATAATTAATTATATAAAAAAAACTCCAGAAGTAACTTCTGGAGTTTTTTTATGACATAATTTAAAAAAAAGTAAGTTTTTCTATATAAGACTCAATTGCAATTTAATAACTAAATCTTCAAGTAGTGCATTCTTCTTTAGCATAAATTCATACTTCTCTCTACTTGAATATATTTGTTTTACATCTTCCATTTTTGTTATTGGAGTTTCAAACTGAACTGAGAAATTATTAAGTTTTTCTCTAATGTATTGTATTAATTTTACATTTTCAGATTCAAATTTTGCAAATAGAGTTTGGTTTAGAATGCTACATATAATTGTATTATTTTCTAGTTTCGGATTTTCTCTAGTCATTGCAGAATACAACAATTGGTCGCCTTTATTATTTAGTAACTCAGCGTAATCGTACCAATGTTTTAGCATTTCATCATAAGTAAAGCTATCCTTTGGCATATTGCTCAAATCAAGCTCTACCTCTTTTTTATTTTGTTTCTTCTCTTCAAAATGAGAACTTATAGATAAGCTAGATTTTCTTCTTTGCTTCCTTGTTGGAGTAGAGTTTCTTTTTATACTTATGCTCTCCTCTATATTATAGCTTTGCGCAGGTTCACTAACAACTGCACTAGTGTTATTGTTTTGAGGGTATTGGTTTTGTGGAGGAGTAGTTTTAGTAACCACCCTCGATATATCAAAGCTAGGAGCTTTTATACGGTGTCTAGATTTTTTTTTTAACCCCGATTTCGGAGTTTATAGAAGCAAGCTGCATTAATGAAATCTCGACTAGTAACCGTTGATTCTTACTAGATTTGAAATTTATATCACATTCGTTGGTTATTTCTAAAGCATTAAATATAAAGTTTTGGTCACATTTCTTTGACTGAGATAGATATTTATCTTTAGTGTTTTTCCCAACTTCAAGCAGTTGCAAAGTACTTTCGTCTTTAGAAACTAGCAAATCTCTGAAATGCGACGATAATCCTGAAATAAAATTATGAACGTCAAAACCTTTATCTAATATTTCGTTTAACTGATTTAAAACTCCAGGTATATTACTCTCTAAAATTAAATCAGTTGTTTTGAAATAATACTCATAATCTAATACGTTAAGATTATCGGCAGTATCAGAAGCAGTGATTTTATTTCCAGAAAAACTTACAACTCTATCAAACATTGATAATCCATCACGCATAGCACCATCAGCTTTTTGAGCAATGATGTGTAAGGCATCATCTTCGGCATTTACATTTTCTTCTTTGGCAATTTTGTGTAAATAATTCTTAATATCTATAACGCCAATACGTTTAAAATCAAATATTTGACATCTTGATAAAATAGTTGGGATTATTTTGTGTTTTTCGGTTGTAGCCAAAAAGAAAATTGCATGTGCAGGAGGTTCTTCAAGTGTTTTTAAAAATGCATTAAAAGCTGACTGTGATAACATGTGCACCTCATCAATTATATAAACTTTATATTTACCGGTTTGAGGGGGTATGCGTACCTGATCTGTTAAATTTCGTATATCATCAACTGAATTATTAGAGGCAGCATCTAATTCAAAAATATTAAATGCAAAATCCTCATCTTCCGATATATTTTCACTGCTTTCCTGATTTATTCTTTTGGCCAAAATACGTGCGCAAGTAGTTTTACCTACACCTCTGGGTCCTGTAAATAGTAAGGCCTGTGCCAAATGGTTATTCTTTATAGCATTTTCTAACGTGTTGGTAATGGCCTGTTGCCCCACAACATCACTAAATTTTTGCGGACGATATTTTCGAGCAGATACTATAAAATGTTCCATTGTTTATAAATAAAAATAATAAGATCAAATATAAATATTAACTATAGATCTTATCGTATAGATCTTTGTATTTCTTCAAAATTTCATCCCTTTTTGGTTTAAAAGTTGGTGTGAGTAAATCATTATCTACACTCCAAAAATCGGGGGTAAGTTCTATTCTTTTTATTGTTTCCCATTTACCAAATTTTTCATTTCCTTTATCAACTTCCTTCATTATTCGTTCTTTAACTTCAGTTTTTGCAACAATTTCACTAAAGGATTCTCCAATATCAAGATTATGACGTTTTGCCCATCCTTTAACAAAATCGAAATTTGGTTGTATTAACGCAGCGGCCATTTTTTGTCCTTCTCCAACTACTAAGATTTGTTCAATAAAACGTGATTGTTTCATCTCATTTTCAAGCAAAGCAGGAGCAATATATTTGCCACCTGAAGTTTTAAAAATTTCTTTTTTCCTTCCTGTAATTTTTAAAAACCCTTTGGCATCAACCTCTCCTTTATCGCCGGTATGAAAATAATCACCCGTCATAACTTCAGCAGTTCTTTCAGGGTCTTTATAATAACCTTGCATCACATTTGGACCTTTTATCAGGATTTCTCCATCATCAGCAATTTTAATTTTAACATTATCGATTGCTGTTCCTACCGATCCAACCTGGAATAAATTACCTTTATACATATTTACTGATACAACGGGAGAAGTTTCGGTTAATCCATAACCTTCCATTATCTGCATTTGAGCTGCAGTAAAAACCCTTGCAAGTCTGGGTTGTAAAGCAGCACTACCGGAAACCATTGTATGCAATTCGCCACCCAATGCTTCTCTCCATTTGCTGAAAATAAGTTTATTGGCAAGTTCTAATTGTTTTTCGTACCACCATCCATTTGCTCCGTATGGTTCATATTTTAAACCTAGTTCAACAGCCCAAAAGAAAAGGCGTTTTTTTATACCTGTAAGATCAGCACCTTTTGCGATAATACTGTCATAGATCTTTTCGAGTAATCGTGGAACAACACTCATAAAATGTGGCTTGATCTCTTTTAAATTATCCGGTATTTTCTCAATGCTTTCTGCAAAATAGATTGAAATTCCACTTTGCATATACAAATAATGCAGCATTCTCTCAAAAATATGGCATACAGGTAAAAAACTTAAAACTTTTGTTTGTCCTTCAGTAATTGGCAAACGAGGCTTGCTATCTAAAACATTAGTAACAATATTGTTGTGGGAAAGCATTACCCCTTTTGGAACGCCGGTAGTACCGGAAGTATATATTATTGTAGCCAGATCATGGTGTTTTACTTTATCTTTAAGTTTTTCTACTTTAGCTTGATTATTTTTATCTTTGCCAAAATCTAAAACTTCTTTCCAATTCTTACAACCAGGNNNCTTTTAAAGTAGGTACTTCATTTTTAATTGCATTCGCTTTTTCAAATAATATTTCATCAGAAAGGAAACAATATGTTACCTCAGCATGATTAAAAATATATTTGTAATCATTTTGACTGATCGTAGGGTAGACAGGAATATTTACAGCTCCTATTTGTAAAATACCAATATCTAAAATATTCCATTCAGTACGATTTGTTGTAGAAATTACAGCAATTTTATCCTTTGGTTTGACTCCTAACCTCAATAAACCCCTGCTAATAGCGTTGGCTTTGTTTACAAATTCTTGACTTGATGTTGCAACCCATTTACCATTGACTTTGGATATCAATGATTTTTCAAGGTTATATTTTTCGAGTTGGATATTGCTCCAGCTTTAATTTAGAACGATTTCTATTGCCATAATATTTTATTTTACTGCAAAATAATTAATTTGGTTGAATTACAAAAAGTTTTTTTGAATAAAATCTTAGATTTGAATTAAACGCTACTCAATTCAAATGTTTATCTTTGCATTTCGAAAAATCGAAATTAAATAAAAAAATAAAAATGAAAATATCATACAATTGGTTACAGCAATTTCTAAAAGTAGATCTTGATACCAAAATAGTTGGTGAAATTCTTACAGATCTAGGTCTAGAAGTTGAAGGGATAGAAACGTTTGAAACTGTAAAAGGTAGTTTGAAAGGTATTGTTGTAGGTGAAGTTTTAACTTGTGAACAACATTCAAATGCTGACAGATTAAAAGTAACAACAGTTGATCTGGGAAATGGAGAGCCTGTGCAAATCGTTTGTGGTGCTCCTAATGTTGCCGTTGGTCAAAAAGTTCCTGTAGCAACAATTGGCACAACCCTATTTTCTGAAAATGGTGAAAGTTTTAAAATAAAAAAAGGTAAAATCCGGGGCGAATTTAGTCATGGTATGATCTGTGCCGAAGATGAATTGGGTTTAGGTAAAAGTCATGATGGCATTATGGTTTTAGATGAAGAAATTAAATCAGGTACTGCCGCTGCTGATTTATTTAAAATAGAATCTGATAAAGTTTTTGAGATTGGATTAACTCCCAATCGCGCTGATGGAATGAGCCATTTAGGTGTAGCTCGAGATTTGCGAGCCGGATTATTACAACTAAAAAGTATTAAAAAAGAATTGTTAACTCCATCGGTAAGTGATTTTCACGTTGATGAGCGCACTTTTAAAATTAATATTGAGGTTGAAGATAATAAACTAGTACCCAGATATGCAGGGATTACTATAACTGATCTAACAATTGAAGAATCACCAAAATGGTTGCAGGACAGGTTACTTTCGATAGGTCTAAAGCCTATTAATAATGTGGTTGATATTACCAATTTTGTTTTACATGGTTTAGGGCAACCTCTGCACGCATTTGATGCCGGAAAAATTAGAGATAATAAAATTGTAGTTAAGAATTTACCCACCGGAACAAAATTCACTACACTCGATGGTATTGAAAGAGAATTACATAAAGATGATATTATGATCTGTGACGGAGAAGATAATCCTTTATGTATTGGTGGGGTTTTTGGTGGAGAAACTTCCGGTGTTACCAATAATACGACTAAGATATTTTTAGAAAGTGCTTATTTTAATCCGGTTTCAATTCGTAAAACAGCCAAACGACATAGTTTAAATACCGATGCATCATTTAGATTTGAAAGAGGGATCAATCCTGATACTGTTGCTTATGCTCTGAAATATGCAGCAATTTTAATTAAAGATATTGCTAAAGGAAAGATTGTATCAGATGTAATTGATATTTATCCGGATAAAATTGAAGATTATCAAGTACACCTCTCATACGAAAGGGCGTATAAATTAATTGGTGAAGAGATACCTGCTGACACTATTAAAAATATATTGGCTTCATTGGATATTAAAATTAATAATCAAACTGAATCCGGATTAGGATTGACCATTCCTTCTTATCGTGTTGATGTTACCCGCGAAGCTGATATAGTAGAAGAGATCTTACGCGTTTATGGTTATAATAATGTTGATACTTCAGCAAAATTAAATACTTCGATTTCATTTTCTGACAAAGTGACTAATGAGAAGGTTGAAAATATTATTGCTAATATTTTAAATGCTCAAGGTTTTAATGAATCAATGGCAAATTCTTTAACCAAACCTGAGTATGTTTCATTATCAGAAAATTTAAAGGAAGATCATAGTGTTATTATGCTTAATGCTTTGAGCAGTGATCTGGAGGCAATGCGTCAATCTTTATTATTTGGCGGACTAGAATCTGTTGCCTATAATATCAACCGAAAAAATAATTCGATAAAATTATTTGAGTTTGGAAAAACATATCACAAATTTGAGAGCGGATATTCCGAACCAAAACACCTATCGCTAATTGTAAGTGGAAAAAGAACTCAAGATACATGGAATGTAGACGCTAAAGTTTCTGATTTCTTTTTTGTTAAGGGAATAGTTACATTATTACTGTCTAGATTAGGCTTTGATAAATTAAAAACTTCAGCAACTAAAAATGATATTTTTTCTGAAGCGATTTCTTTGGGTTTTGGGAAAATTAAATTGGTTGAATTTGGTACTGTAAAACAAAACATTTTAAAAGAATTTGGTATCAAACAAGAAGTGATCTATGCAGATTTTAATTGGGATATTATTATGGAGAATATCGATAATAAAGATATGAATGTAAAAGCTTTATCAAAATACCCTGAAGTGAAGCGTGATTTGGCTTTGCTTTTAGATGATGAAGTAAAATTTTCTGATCTCTATAATGCTGCTTTTCAAAGCGAAAAGAAATTATTGAAAAATGTAGATCTTTTTGATGTTTATACCGGTGATAAATTACCAAAAGGCAAAAAATCTTATGCTTTAAGTTTTGTTTTACAAGATGAAAATAAAACTTTAACTGATAAGCAAATAGATAAGATCATGCAGAAATTACAAGGTACTTTTGCCAAACAGTTTAATGCAGAATTGCGATAAACAGGCTTAAGATTTTGAATATCTCCTATCTTTGTAAAAACCTATATCATGTACAAATCTGTAATCCGAAAAACACTTTTTAAATTTGATCCTGAAGATGTACATCATTTTACTTTTTCAATATTAAAAACATTTTTTAAATTTCCTTTTTCCGG
>LGOV01005443.1_pt1 | contig 12301 bp, 12 predicted proteins | sample 469881 | NCBI WGS metagenome assembly LGOV01 (sample SAMN03857199, study PRJNA290197) | marine sediment metagenome | biome: marine cold seep biome; feature: cold seep; material: marine sediment; isolation source: sample #5579, elevator 3A push core 41 containing 12 cm of sediment... ...
GGCATTGGCGCAGAGGAAGCACGTGAAAAATTTGGCTTCCTTCTTGATGCCCTCGAATTTGGCGCACCACCTCACGGCGGCCTCGCATTTGGCCTTGATCGTCTCGTGATGATCTTAACTGGCTCAGATTCAATTCGCGACGTCATCGCCTTCCCGAAAACCCAGAAGGCCACCTGCTTACTCTCAGGTGCCCCAAGTGAGGTCGAGGAGAAACAACTACAGGAGCTCTCTATTCGCTTGCGCATGAAAAAAAAGGACGTTGCGCCGCAATAAAGTGGTGCAACAAAAACCAACCCTTTTCCCGTTCATAGGTAAACATGGTGATCCTGTTTCTTCGTCGTATCACAATTTTATTTGCACTATTCTGTGCAACTGGCCCACTGGCCAGTTGCACGGCAACGCAAAAAACTAAAAGCATCACCAGTGACAGCGTAACTCCCACCATAACCACAGCAACGCCTCAAGTGGCAACGGACAAGTCAAAAGACAAACATCACAACGTCACGGCTCAGACAACCCCAACAACTCAGCAACGTATCGACCAACTTAAAAAAGACCAACTACAAGCTTTCACTAAAAAGTACACCTACTCTTCATCAGCCACCATTACCACCACAGCTCCGCAGCCAGTGACTATCCGTAAGCCAAAAATCCACAAAAAAGCACTCACGGAATATACCGTGCAATCCGGTGAGAATCTATATTCCATCGCAGCACGAACAAACATTTACCACGAAGGACTACTCTGGCCACTTATCTACCAAGCAAACCGTGACCAGATAAAAGACCCTCAACAAATATTCCCAGGTCAGACTTTAACCATTACGCGAAAGCACGATAGCAGCGAAAAAGAGAAAGCCCGCGAAACAGCACGAAATTCGGGAATATTTCTCCAACAACATGACAGCTAACAAAGCACCCCATTATTCGCAAGATAGGGGATAAAAAACCCATCAGATTTTCACTTGACAGCTTTTACCCTTTTGCATACTGTATACAGCGTTTAGCAACGATCTACATCTGACCTTTATAATTTTATATTGAGCGTCAATTTCATCTAAATCTAAGTAACTTTTTGAGTTTACTGTTTAGATGATTGAATATCCCGTGCTGGAGTGACACGTGTTGCTCCCGCTTTTTATTTCAATTGATTGTTTGAAGGAGAGAGACATGGCAAGAGCAAAAATTTCATTGATCGGTGGCGGTCAAATCGGTGGTGTTCTAGCACAACTTTGCGCACTTCGTGAGTTAGGTGATGTTGTACTATTTGACATCGTTGAAGGATTACCACAAGGTAAAATGCTCGACATCGCTGAAGTTGCACGTGTTGATGGTTTTGATGTAGACCTTAAAGGTACTAACAGCTACGCTGACATTGCTGGTTCTGATATTGTTATCGTTACTGCAGGCCTACCCCGCAAGCCAGGCATGAGCCGCGACGACCTACTTGGCGTTAACGCTAAGATCATGTCACAGGTTTCTGAAGGCATTAAAGAATTNNTGTCAAAAAGTTACCGGCTTCCCAGCTGAGCGCGTAATGGGTCAAGCGGGTGTTCTTGATTCAAACCGTTTTTGCTCTTTCATCGCTTGGGAATTAGGCGTATCTGTACGCGACGTAAACGCAATGGTACTTGGTGGTCACGGCGACACAATGGTTCCTATCGTTCGTTATGCAAACGTTAACGGTATCCCAGTTATGGAGCAACTCGTTCGCAAGTACGGCAGCGAAGCAAAAGCTCAAGAAGTTATGACTGCAATGGTAGAGCGCACTAAGATGGCTGGCGGCGAAGTTGTTAAATTGTTGGGCAACGGCTCAGCATTCTACAGCCCAGCATCTTCTGCTATCGGCATGGCTGAGGCAATCTTGCGCGACCAAAAGCGTGTTCTTCCTGTCTGTGCTCTTCTTACTGGTGAGTTCGGCGTTGACAACTACTATGTTGGCGTTCCTTGTATTCTCGGCGCTGCTGGTATCGAAGGTATTCTTGAATTCGATCTAGACGCTGAAGAGCAAGCAATGTTTGACAACTCTGTTGCAGCAGTTAAGGGCCTCATCGATGAGCTTCCTAGCATCCTCCCTGACCTTGCAGACGTTCTTAAAGGTTAATTAAATAGCGCACAATAGGCTAAATGATCACAACAAGGGCAATGGAAACATTGCCCTTGTTGTGTGTAACGCGCAAAGGATTAACAAAGACTTACTCTTTAAGCCTCCCTAACGCTGTTTTAGTCGCGCTAAATAGAATCGTATACAATTTTGACTTCCAATCTATATCTACTTGCATAGTACGTAGAGTTAATGATATATGATTCGCGATTGGTAAGTGACGATGTTTGATTGCTGCAAATTGCAGCATAATTTCTTAAAACATCTCTTTTTTTTACAGGAGACAGTATGGCAGAGAACGCAAAACTCATGAGTGCTGAGCAAATTGTCGTAAAATTCACCGGTGATTCTGGTGACGGCATGCAGCTCATCGGTAACCAGCTTACCGCCCTTGCAGCATTGGACGGTAACGATGTTAACTCCCTTCCCGATTATCCTTCTGAAATCCGTGCCCCAACCGGTACGATTGCCGGTGTTTCCGGTTTTCAGATGTGCCTCGGCGATCACAAAATCTATACCGCTGGTGATGCACCAGACGTATTGGTTTCGTTCAACCCAGCAGCTCTCAAGCACAGTGCTCAATTCGTTAAAGCGGGTGGTATCATCATCACCAACTCTGACTCTTACACTGAAAAAGCTCTTACTAAGGTCGGTTACGAGAGCAACCCTCTCGAAGACGGCAGCTTGAACGGTTATGACGTCAAGGCTATCCCAATGTTCACCCTCGTGCGTGAAGCACTGGCTGACATGGATATGCCTAACTCAGCAAAAGACCGCTGTAAAAACTTCTTCACCATGGGTGTACTGTGCTGGTTGTTCAACAAAACTCCTCAGCTCGTTCTTGAGTTCATCGAAGAGAAGTTTGGCGCTAACGCTAAGAAACCTAAACTGCAAATTGCTGAAGCGAACACCAAAGCATTTAAAGCAGGTTTAAACTACGGCGAAACGGCCATTATGTTCCAAGAGCGTTATGACCTTGGTGCAGCTCAAATTGAAAAAGGTCTTTACCGTAACATTACAGGTAATGACGCAGCAGCAATCGCGATTGCTGCCGCGGGTGCTAAATCAGGTTTGCAACCATTTATCGGTTCTTACCCAATTACTCCAGCAACAGACCTTCTTCACCTTGCATCTGAATTTAAAGATGCTGGTCTAGTCACCATGCAAATGGAAGATGAGATCGCTGGTATTTGTTGTGCGATTGGTGCGGCATGTGCAGGTAATCTTGCATTTACAACAACATCAGGCCCTGGCTTGGCTCTCAAGACAGAAGCTGCCGGTATGGCTCTGATCCTTGAAGTACCTTTGGTTATCGTCAACGTTCAGCGTGGCGGTCCATGTACAGGTCTTCCTACTAAGACAGAGCAATCTGACTTATTGCAATCTATGTTCGGCCGCAACGGTGATAGCTACATGCCTATCATTGCTGCTAACAGCCCTGCTGACTGCTTTGATGCAACCTATCAAGCAGCAAAGATTGCGTTACAATACCGTACACCTGTAATCGTCTTGACTGACGGCTACATCGGTCAAGGTAGCTGCCCATGGAAAGTTCCTACCATGGACGAGCTCGAAGACCTAACACCATATGTTAACTTCTGGAAGCCTGAAGATCATCCTGGTGAAGAGTACATGTCATACAAGCGTGATCCTGAGACTCTGGCACGTGATTGGGCTATCCCTGGAACAAAGGGCTGCCAACATCGTATCGGTACTCTTGAAAAAGATGAGACTGGTGCCGTTAGTCACGTTCCAATGAATCACCAGGTGATGACTGAAATCCGTAAAGCTAAAGTTGACAACCTAGCAAAGGTTCTTCCTGAGCTTGAGATTAATGGTGCAGATTCTGGCAAAGTACTCGTTATTAGCTGGGGTGGTACTTATGGCGCGGTTAAAGGTGCTGTTGATCGTCTCATCGCTGACGGCAAGTCGGTTTCAGGTATCAACCTACGTTGGGTATGGCCTTTCCCACCAAACTTAGGTGAGATCATCAGCCGTTTCGACAAAGTACTTGCACCTGAGCTGAACATGGGCCAACTGAGCCTCATGCTTCGCGCTAAATTCCTCGTTGACATTCAATCTCTGTCTAAAGTACAGGGCGACCCATTCCGTGAGTTTGAGATCATCGACAAAGTCAACGAAATGTTAGGAGAATAAGACCATGGCAGATACTCAACTGACAAAAAAAGATTTCGCTTCAAATGCGGAAGTAAAGTGGTGCCCGGGTTGTGGTGACTTCGCTATCATGAACGCTGTTCGTGGCGGCATGGTTGCAGCAGGTAAGCCTCGTGATGAAGTAGCTATTGTATCAGGTATCGGTTGCTCTAGCCGTTTCCCTTACTACATGGAAACTTATGGTTTTCACACCATTCACGGTCGTGCTGCAGCGATTGCTTCTGGTCTTAAAGTAGCAAACCCTAAGCTTGACGTATGGACAATCTCTGGCGATGGTGACTCTACTGCTATCGGTGGAAACCACTTCATCCACGCAATCCGTCGTAACGTCAACCTCAACTACGTTATGATCAACAATAAGATCTATGGTCTCACCAAGGGTCAGTACTCTCCCTGTTCTGACATGGGTCAAATCACTAAGACCAGCCCTTATGGTGTTATTGACTACCCCATGACACCGTTGCGTGTTGCGGTAAGCCTTGGCGGTACATTTGTTGCTCGTAGTATCGATGCACAAATGAAGCTCTCTGAAGAGATCTGCGTACGTGGTGGCCAGCACAAAGGTTTCAGCATGCTTGAAATCCTTGCTAACTGCGTTATCTACAACGATGGCGCTCACCAGCAACTCACAGACAAAGTGACTGGTGCTGACTTCTACATCGTCCTACGTGACGGTGAGAAGATGATCTTCGGTACAGAAGGTCAGCTCTGCCTCGTTCAAGATGGCTTTAAGATTAAAGCAGCCAAGGTTGCTGATGTTGCAGAAGCGGACATTCTTGTTCACGATGAGAAGAACGTTGAAGTTGCCGCTCTTCTTACCGAGATGCGTCCAGACGAAGGTCTACCTATGGCTTTTGGTGTTATCTATGCTGATGACACAAAGAAGGCCTATGATGACATGGTCTATGAGCAGCTTGAAGCTGTTAAAGCGAAGCGTGGTCGTACATTAGATCAAATCATGCAAGAAGGTCACACTTGGACTGTTTAAGTTCAAACGTTTGACTAGGTCACAAAAAAAAGGCTCGGGGATTTCCCCGAGCCTTTTTTATTTACAATCAAAACTGTTTTTTTATTCGAACAACTTATCCCCTTGCTCTATCAAAACCTTAAGTTGTGATGGCAAAACAGGCTTTGAAAACAAAAACCCCTGCATCAGCGGACAGCTTCTATCAGTTAGAAATTCAACCTGATCGTGTATTTCTACCCCTTCAGCAATCACATTTAAACCCATATTACGTGACATCGCAATAATGGTTTCGACGATCGCAGCATTGTCCGTATCATGAAGAATATCCACCAGGAATGATTTATCGATCTTTAAACGATCAATCGGAAAATTCTTCAAATAACTTAAAGATGAATATCCTGTGCCAAAATCATCAATGGCAATTCGCACCCCTAAGCTTGAGATTTCATGTAACAATTTCAACGCCTGATCAGTCCGTTCAACAAGTACAGATTCTGTGATCTCCAGCTCAAGTTGCTCGGAAGGTAAACCGCTTTCATGCAGTGCATTGAGAATCACCTCAACAATGTTCGGGTGTTCAAGCTGAATCCCTGACAAGTTGACAGACAGATCCAGTTCAATATCGAGCTCAACCTGAAGTTGTTTTAACTCTTTACATGCACGACGGAGAACCCATTCGCCAATAGGGATGATTAGACCTGTCTCCTCAGCAACTGGGATAAACTTATCGGGTGAAACCAATCCATATTCAGGATGATTCCAACGCAGTAACGCTTCCACCCCCACAATCCGCTTTGATTCCCAATCGACTTGTGGTTGATAGCAGATAAAGAATTGATCTTCCTGAATCGCATGCCTTAACCCATTTTCAAGCTGTAACTGCTTCACGGCATTACGGTTCATACTCTCGGAGTAGAACTTAAAGCTATCCCCCCTGCCCCCCTTTGCCGCGTACATGGCCATGTCGGCATTGCGCAACAGGTCATCAGCATTGGTTCCATCTTGTGGATAAATGGCAATACCCACACTACCTGACAACACCAATTCATGACCTTCTATCGTGTAGGGACGAGCAAGATTTTCAAGAATTTTCTGGGCAATATGAGGAACATTAACGGAATTACGATATCCTGAAAGGATGACAACAAACTCATCACCGCCGAGACGGGCAGCAGTATCATTTTCGCGAAAGGAATCGCGTAGGCGTTGTGCTGCTTCCTGCAAAAGAAGGTCGCCGATATGATGACCTAAGGTATCGTTGACTTTTTTAAAGTGATCTAAGTCTATAAACATCACACCTAGGTGATGGTCAAACCGTTTGGCGTCAGCAATGGCGTGAACCAGTCGGTCTTGCAGCAACGTTCGATTAGGCAGGCCTGTCAATTTGTCGTAATAGGCCAGTTGATGGATCTTGACTTCTGCAGCTTTACGTTCTGAGATATCGCGATAAATGGCGCGAAGACTATGAGGCTGATCATTTTCAAAGCGTAAACTTACATTGCCTTCGACCAACACAGGGCAACCATCTTTACGCAAAAATGTCACTTCAGCAGAATTTACAACACCACCTGATATGAGAGATTCAAACCGCTGACGACACTGATGGTGATCGTCAGGGCTTATCACATCAAAAATATTGAGCGAAGAAACTTCACTATCGCAATAGCCCAAGGTATCGCGCCAAGCCCGATTGACAAAAAGTACGCTGCCATCAAGAGCCACAGACTGGATTAAATCAGATGCATTTTCAAACAGGTCATGATAACGCTCTTGCATAGAAGTTTGAGCGTGGAGAGAACGGCGTAACCGCCCCGACCAGATACCAAGTAGTCCGCCAGCAATACTGCCATAAATACTGGGAAAAACATAATTGGAGAGATTCCAAAGATTCGCACCAAATCGAGACTGAGGCACGATTGAAAAAACAGCGAGAATGATCGCACCGGCAATGGCAAACAAACAAAAATCGATGAAGGGCCGAGAACGCAATCGACCAATAAAATATTTCATAATAACAGTCCTTGCTTAGTCGTATTAAGAACGGAACAATCATTCTAAACCAAACACCCTGCCATTGAAAGAAATTAATGGTTATTCCTTACCCCACTCCTCAAGCCCCATCCCTTGAAAACGTGGCACCCATGGTGATTTCTCCATACTCACTGGCTGAGCAGATTCCAACGGTAGCACATGCTGGACCGGTACCGCTGGTTCCATAGGCAGCACCTGTTGTACAGATGGAGCAGAAGCTTGTTCCGTTACAACAGAAGAGAGCTCGTCAACATCAATGGACTTTTCATCAACGTGTTGTTGCGCTACAGGCTGAGTAGCGCTAACAACTTGTGCCGACGAAGCTGGATTCAGCGTAGTCAGCTTAACAGTAGGCACCAAGACAGGAGTAACAACAGGGATTTGCGGTGCAACGGATTGATCCTTCGGCAAGACAGGCTGTAATGCTGGCACGACAGGAACTTGCGTTAGTGCTATCAATGCGACATTGACACCATCGAGGAGTTCTTCATCATTATTTGAATAAAAATAATCAGAAACAGCTAAAACTTTGGGTTGTTCAACGGAGATAACCTGAACATGAAAACTTTTCACAACGTCAATGATTTCACTTTCGGCGGTTAACTCTGTCTGCCTCACCCAACGACAGACAACCCGTGCTTGTGCCTGCTCGCGCTCAGCAACAACATGCCACCCCGAACGAGTCAAAACATTAACAATGTCAGCCGTTGTCACCTCATCGGGAGCCTGCTCGTGCTCAACAACCACAACAGTAATGTCTCGTGCTGACCACGAAGAATCAAAATCAACATTCAAATGACTACAACTGATGCACAAGCAAGACACAACAAGTACCATGCATACTTGAATGGCACGAATTCTACATAATTTGTTCATTGGAGTGGCTCCTTCACTTTTAGTGGCCAGGTTTCATCGATTAACTTAATCGCTTCCTGCTCTCGCAACACAACAGGCAACATCCGCGTTAACGGTCGAATCGCGCGCGGATTCTTGATCCATTTTTTTAAACCTTGAACATCCCAAGGTTGGTTATCTTTAAATGTTTTCGGGTAAAACTGGCTAAGCAGTCCCGACAAATTTGGTGCAATGTCACCGGTCCCCAAACCTCCTTGTTGCGCCGTCAAAACGCGATGACATCTACCGCAATGCTTTTCAAAAAGATTTTCTTCATCCACATCGTTTTCAAAATGGACCACTTGCGGTGGTTGCAAACCAGAGACTTGCGGCATGAAACCTGCGGCAAAGATCACATTAACAACAGCATCAACATCACTTTGTTGCAGTGAAAAATCTGGCATAAAAAAAGCGGGAACACGAATAGATGCAACCACTTCAACCGGTAAACTTTGATGATATAAACGATCTAATTCGGCCGCCAACGAGTTTCCTTTGCCCGCCAAAACATGGCAGCGACGACAGGCTAATAAATCAACGAGATGTTGTCCACGCTTTACAGCATCAGACTCAGGGAAACGATACCATGAGTGACCCGCATCAATGAGGCGGTAATGGGCCAGTTCTCGCCGCTGAGTTGTTGGATTTCCGCGATGACAATCAACACAGCCCATCGTCTGCAACGACACCTCATGGTGTTGCTGCGCGGTCAGCGCACCATGACAAACGTCGTGACAACGCAAACAGCTGGCAGATTCGGCCAAGCACTCGCTCGCCCATGTCAGGGCGATAACACCAATTAAAAGAACCAGCCGAATGACCAATTTTCGCCTCTAAAATAAAATGCAACCGCCGTCAGGCCAATAATTGCTAAAAATGTTAATACCGTTAACCAGTTAATCGGTTTTTGATCAGCAGGGAACCATTGTGCCTGCTCACTTGGGCTCACATTTGGCAGCCACGGTAATGCGCAAAATAAAATTCCAAGGAAAATGATCGGATAGATCGCGTACTTGGTGTAACTAACCACCTCTTGCGTCCAAATAAGAAACCATGCCGCACGCGAGGGATTAGGAACCCGCGACACATCGGCCGGATCAAGCAGCGGCGCAGGAAAAAGTGCGGAAAACATCACAACAACCAGAAGAATTGCTGCCATCGATTGTTTAATTAAGCGGAAAAAAACGGGATCACTTTTTACAAAATTTTTCACAGGTACGGTAACACCCCTTTTTGCTTGCGAATTTTATAAAAGTGTAAAAAACACAACATCAATGTCACCCCAGGCAACACCACAACATGCAGCACATAAAAGCGCAGCAACGATAATGGCTGCCCTACGGCATCAGGCACTAAAAAGCCATGCAACCACTCACCAAAAGGAACAACAAGGAGCAATTCCATCCCTGTTTGTGTGGCCCACAGTGCCAATTGGTCCATCGGCAACAAGTACCCCGTGTAGCCAGAAAATAGCCCTAAGCATAACAACATAAAACCGATCACCCAGTTCATCTCACGAGGCTTGCGATAAGCCCCCGTCAATAGCACCCGTAACGTATGCAGGAAAAGGAGGATCAAATAAAAATTCGATGCCGTGCGATGTAAACTGTGTAAAAAATGACCAGCAAACACCTGCTCTTCAATATAAATAATGGAGTTGTACGCATGATCGGTATGCGGTTGATAATACATCGACAACAACAGCCCACTCACCATCAACAGCATAAACAGGGTAAAAGCCATGCCCCCTAAACAGAAGGTATAGCTAATGCGTAAGTTGCGCTCAATAACCACCCGTGGAAACAGATGTTTAATAAAATCTTCAATCACAATAGTACCCTTTTACACGCGCTAGCCTGCTAAAAATGCTATCCATAAATAAGCCAATCTTTACCCTGTTGTTGTAACTCTAAGCGCGGTAAATCTTTGTCAGCTGGCCCTTTTAACACAACACCAAACCGATCAAACACACTACCATGACACGGACAACTCAGCCCTTTTGGTGTCACACTCAGAGTACAGCCTAAATGGGTACACACCAGGCTCAGGACATAAACTGTCCCCTCCTCACGAATCAAGGCAAACCGCTGTTGACGGTACACCAGAGCACCGCGTCCAGGAACGGAGTCCATGGGAACCCGAGCCAACAACGTTTTCGCTGCGGGAACGGGGGCAAAAAACTTTTGCAGAAACCATAGCCCTGCACCTGCCGCTATTGCGTTGCGGAGGAAGTTTCGTCTTTTTTTAGAAAAGTTTGCCATTTTCTCACATACAGTTCGGCATAGTTGCGATCTCGACGCGACATGCGTTGAAACCGTTCTGCCGGATAAAATGATCCATTAACAACCTGTTGCCCCTCTTGACTCCAAAAGCTTGATAAACCCAGACCGTCACGATCCGGACGGTAGATCCGTTTATCTTCAGGCTGCAACATAAAACGCCGTGGTTCATTGTGACAACTATCGCACATGACGGTACCACGACGAATGGTGTGCGGCGTATAGGCTTTCCACTCGGCAACAAGCAACCGATTTTCATCACCGACAGGCTGATTGTTTTCCATCTCGCTGTAATAAGCAATAAACTGTGGCCGAATCGGGCTGACGCGGCCCTGTTCATTTAAACCTAAAATCGGACTGTCCTGCCGCTTCAAATAGCTACTTTTTATGTATTCACCATTGTTTTGTTGCACCCGAAAAAAATTACGATTCGAGCTATTGATGGTTTGAATATAGAACGTGCCATACTCTTGCGCTGACCATGCAGCATGACAACTAACACACTCCATATTGTCTAAGTGGGCGGCAACACTGTGTTCAATCACGGTAGGATCGGGATCATGGCAATCAACACACGTCTTTGCCACAACTTGACCTGCTTGCAAACTGGCCATACTGTGGCAATCACCACAATCCATACCCGCTTCAGAATGGACATCAGGGCGCATTTTTAAATAATATTGGCCGTGATTTTGACCACCACGTTGATAACGGACACTGTCTTCTCGTGGTGCTCGACCTGAGAAATCCCAGCCAACAAAGTAACCATTGTGGCAACTCGAACAGGTCTCAGTATCAGGACGCTCTATCGCGTGACCGTCACCATGGCAATCTAAGCAACCGGTGACATGGCAGCCCATGCAATTACGCTCGAAAAACTGTGGATCAGCCTGCGACCAACTGCGTTGACAGAATTGCTGTTCAGCCGTACGCGTTGCCATCGCATGATCAAAGATATGGTCGGTCTGATCGTGACATCCAGTACACCCCTCAGCCCGATTATCGATGGCGGTCGGCGCCGCAACATCACCCGCAGTACCATGGCACTGCTGACAGTCCACCGTCGCATGCACACCAGTAACAACATGGTCATGACACTCTTGACATGGCCGACCAAGACTCGATGGTGGGTGTTCGGCATACGCCGCAACACAACTACTAATGAGCAACAGCGCTGTTAAAACATTCTTCAACACGATTATAATCCAATGGTTGTTGGTAAATTGAATCCTGTGGTTGATCATGACACACCAAGCACTGATTTACGGCTAGAATTCGGTGGACCTCGTCATCATTTAACGCCCGACTATGCTCACGCACAACGCCCGAAAACGACTGGACTTCACCTTGTTGCATCACCATATAACCATCTAAAGGTAAATTCTCAGCTTTTTCACACAGGAGCGTACTCTCAACACTTTGCCCTTCAACGACATGCTGTCCAAAGCCTAAAAATGCGGGATTGGCATGACATTCACTACAACCAACGGCCTTAGCTGCGGTATTGTGAGAATAGAACGGCGCAAAACGCAGTTGTTTTTTCCCTTTGAAGGTTGAAACATACTCTTCCATCTGCGCCTCACCATCTGGATCCAGTACGGTGACAAATGTCTGGCACCCTGGCGTTAATGGTGCGATTTTACCCCGCTGATCAAGGGCTAACGGAAAAGGATACAGAGAGCGATAATCTTCGGTCTCGCTAAAACTACCCCGCGTTTTTCGACCGATGACATAATCCATCGCCTGCTTCGACTGATCATATTGAGTATGACAACCAAAACATTGCGGGACTGCCGCCGAATGACAAGCATAACACTCCATCCGCTCATGACCGACAATCTGGTGTTCAGG
>LGOV01021892.1_pt1 | contig 12293 bp, 10 predicted proteins | sample 469881 | NCBI WGS metagenome assembly LGOV01 (sample SAMN03857199, study PRJNA290197) | marine sediment metagenome | biome: marine cold seep biome; feature: cold seep; material: marine sediment; isolation source: sample #5579, elevator 3A push core 41 containing 12 cm of sediment... ...
CTTTTAATTTTAATTTTTTAAATGAGGTTGCGTTGACATAGGGCAAACGCAATTTGAACAGCATTTGTAGCAGCACCTTTACGAATATTATCAGCAACAACCCATAAGTTAATTCCGTGATCCACACTAAAATCACGACGAATACGACCAACAAAAACTTCATCTTTATTTGTAGCATTTAAAGCGAGTGGATAAATATTATTCTCAGGATCATCCTCAAGAACAATACCAGGAGAGCGTTGATAAAGGGCTTTAATCTCATTCACATCAAAATCTTTTTTGAGTTCAACATTGATACTTTCACTATGAGAATAAAAAACAGGGACACGAACAGTGGTTGCTGTTATTTTCAAAGTATCGTCATGAAGAATCTTTTGCGTTTCATTGACCATTTTCATCTCTTCTTTTGTATACCCATTTTCAAGGAATGAATCAATATGAGGGAGACAATTAAATGCAATAGGGTGTGGATAAAAACCATTCTCGTGACCCTTGATGCCATCTTCTAAATCGGCATAGCCTTTAACACCTGAACCAGAAACAGCTTGGTAGGTCGAATAGACAATGCGTTTAATTCCATAGACATCTTGCAATGGTTTTAAAGCAACCATCGCTTGAATGGTTGAACAATTTGGATTTGCAATAATATTTTTATGTGCATCCAAATCTTCAGGATTAACTTCAGGAACAACTAAAGGAACGGTTGGATCCATCCGAAAGGCGCTACTATTATCAATTACAATCACACCTTTTTTTGCAGCAACAGGGGAGAAACGCGCACTGGTATCACCACCTGCAGAAAATAAAGCAATATCAATATCTTGATCAAAAACTTCATCACAAAGTTCTTGAACAATGTATGTTTTTTTATTAAATAAAATTTCTTTACCTGCTGATCGTTTAGAAGCCATGGGATAAAGATTTTTAACAGGGAATTTTAATTCTGCTAAAACCTCAAGCATTTTTTGACCAACCATGCCAGTGGCACCAACAACAGCAATATTATAAGATTTCATAAGTCCTCCAAAATAAATTAAATTCAAACTAAAAAAAAGCCAGTAAATAACTAGCTAAAATAACACTGAAAATTTAAAAAAGATCACTGTTTTCTTAGATAGCACCCCATCATAAAAATGATGACAGTATTATTATTATTCATAACAACCCCAGGAAGATGTTGGCAACACACAATCCTTCGGCAAACTTTCCTTTTATTACACATCAATCCATTAGCCATGGTCCGTGTAATGACTGATCAAGGTTGCACCTCTACCAAACACTATTTAATTGTCAAGTCATTGTAACAATTACAGTCTATATTTTCAAGTGTTTATTCAAAATAAAAAAAAGCAACGTATTTATAATCACTATAAATACGTTGAGATGAACAGCTGAGAAGACTGATTATTCTTTTATAAGTTCAGCAGAATCTAAAGCATTATTGACAGATTTGATTAATTCATCAGGATCAATTCCGTGAGCAATGGCGCCTTCTTCAATGCTTTCAAAACGTGCAGCCATACAACCAAAACAATGCATTCCATAAGCTTGAAAAACATTAACTGAATCAGGGTATTGATTAACCGCGTCTAATATTCCCATTTCTTTTGTAATTTTCATTTTTTTCACCTCCAAAAATAGTGTAATATTTTATACTATAAGGATACATTATAATTCTTAAGAAAAGATTTTACAAGAAAAATAAAATATAAAAGTCATTAGCTTGCTAATATAACGTTTTGGCGTTATAATAGTACGATAGGGGAATTAGATTGTAAAGGGGTGGATTAATGTGATAATTGACAAAATTATTGTTGATAACAAGGCAGGACTTCATGCAAAACCAGCCTCCCTTTTTGTTCAACGAGCCAATGATTTCAGAAGTGAAATTTATATTAAAAAAGAATCAACACGTGTCAATGCAAAAAGTATTATGGGCGTTATGATTTTGGCTGTTCAAAAAGGCGATGAGATTGAAATTGAAGCGTCAGGTGATGACGAAAAAAAAGCAGTCGAACAATTAAAGTTATTGATACAAAATAAATTTGGTTCTGCAGACGAAATTTAAGAAATAATCTAAAATAAAGTGTGAATGAAAATTCATGCTTTATTTTTGTTATTGATTAAGAGAAAATGGCATTAAAGTAAAATTAAAAGGAGATCCGATGCGAAAATTATTAATAGCAATTTCTTTTTTTACGCGAATACCGATTAAGATAAAGAACGTATCAAATGAAGAATTTTATGATAGTATGATTTTAATTCCCTTAGTGGGGCTTTTTATAGGAGTTGTATTATTTGGTGTATCACTTTTATTATCGTCAATTCATTTTATTAGTTTAGAAGCTTTGTTGATGATTGTCAGTTATATTTGGTTAACTGGAGGCCTACATCTCGACGGATTTGCCGATACAACCGATGCATTATTTAGTGCAAGAGATCGCGAACGGATGATGGTAATTATGAAAGATAGTCGTTTAGGTGCATTTGGAGCGATTGGATTAATTCTATTATTATTAACCTATTGGATGTGCTTCACTATTATCTTACCAGAATACAAACTTGCACTGCTTATTATGCCAGTATTTGGTCGGGTTGCTGCGATTATGTCGACCTGCTTTTCGACCTATGCGCCAGGTGGTGGAGGACTCGGAAAACGCTTTGTCGAAATGACAAAAGGCTATCATTTTGCGATCTATATGATTTTTATATTGATATTTGCAACCGTTGTTTTAGGTGCGATGGGCTTGGTAGCTGTACTACTTAGTTTTATTCCAGGACTGTTGTTAATGATTAATCTTCAAAAGAAAATTGGTGGCATGACAGGGGATACCATTGGGATGACAATTGAATTAAATCAAGTGTTTTTTCTTGTGATTATGAGTGTCATGATTATTAATTTTCCAATTGGAACGTATCAAATTATTGGAGCATTTATTGGATAACGAGTGTTAAAGATTTCTAAGAAAGGAATTGAATGAAAAAAACAACAAGCACGATGAATACCCAAGTAAGCTATGGGATAAAAAACTTTTTACCCATGACAAAAAAAGAAATGTTAAATCAGGGTATTGATCAATGCGATTTTATTTTAGTAACAGGGGACGCATATGTGGATCACCCTTCTTTTGGTGCGGCTATAATAGGCCGCGTTTTAGAGTCTAAAGGCTTTAAAATTGGGATTATTGCCCAGCCAAATTGGAGAGAAGACGATGATTTTAAAAAATTAGGAACACCCAAATTAGGGTTCTTAGTAACATCAGGGAATTTAGATTCAATGGTGAATCATTTTTCGGTAAATAAAAAACGTCGAAGAAAAGACGTTTATTCACCCGGAGGAGAAGCAGGACTGCGACCTGATCGAGCAACAATTGTCTATTGTGGAAAAATTAGACAATTATTTGAAAATATTCCACTGATTTTAGGAGGACTTGAAGCCAGCTTACGACGTTTTGCCCATTATGATTATTGGCAAGATAAAGTACGACGACCGATTCTATTTGATGCCAGAGGCGATTTGCTCGTTTATGGAATGGGTGAAAATGCAATCATTGAAATTGCTCAAGGATTGGAAAAAGGAATTCCTGTTGAATCCTTAACCAATATCAAAGGAACCGCTTTAATTGTGAAAAACCCAGATTATAATAAAGCAACGATCCTACCATCAACCGAAGAGGTGATGGAGGATAAAGATAAATACGTGGAAGCGACAGGATTAATCTATCATAGCAATAATGCCTATGATCCGCACATATTCTATCAACAAAGTGGGAATCGCTATTTAAAACAAAATCCCCCACAAATGCCATTAGAACAAAAAGAATTTGATGAGCTATACGATTTACCCTTTACCTATCAGGCACATCCCAGTTATCATGACAAAGGGGAAATACCTGGATTAGAAGAGGTTAAATTTAGTATTACAGCCAATCGGGGATGCTTTGGAAATTGTAACTTCTGTGCATTAGCAATCCATCAAGGAAAATATGTTCAAATGCGAAGCAAAGAGTCCATTGTAAAAGAAGCCAAACGTATGATGAGAGATCCTGAATTTAAAGGGTATATCCATGATATAGGTGGTCCAACAGCAAACTTTAGTCATAAAGCCTGTAAAAAACAAGAAACAAAAGGTTATTGTCGCGATAAAGAGTGTTTATCCCCAGAGCCATGTAAGAATATTGATCCCAGTCATGCACCATATTTAGAGGCATTACAAGCTGTTCGAAAAATCACAGGAATAAAGAAAGTCTTTATTCGATCAGGGATTCGATACGATTATTTAGCCCTTGATAAAAAAACAAATTTCCTAAAAGAACTCGTTGAATATCATGTTAGTGGACAATTACGCGTTGCTCCAGAACATGTATCAGAAACTGTTCTTAGGCATATGGGAAAACCATCCTTTCAACTGTATGAAAACTTTGTAAAGGAATTTAAACGCATTGATGAAAAATTAGGAAAAAAACAATATATATTGCCTTATTTCATTACAGGACATCCCGGATGCACCCTAAAAGATGCGGTTAAATTAGCCGAATACATACGGGATATGGGTTTTGTTCCAGAACAAGTTCAAGACTTTTATCCGACACCCGGAAGCGTTTCAACAGCGATGTATTACACCGGGGTTAATCCCTTAACACACGAAAAAGTATATATCCCAATGGGTCGAGAAAAAAATATGCAACGGGCATTGGTACAATATAATAAGCGCGAAAATTATATCTTGGTTTATGAAGCATTAACACAAGCAGGACGAGAAGATTTAATCGGATCAGAAAAAAATGCGTTGATTCGAGAAAAAATGAAACCTCAACAAAAAAAACAAACCAAAAATAAATCGCGAAAAACCGACACGAGATCCAGTAAGAATACACGAACACTGGTTGATCAAAAAAATAAAAAACAAACGAAAAGGAAAAAATAATGAAAGAAACGAAAGAAATGAAAGAAACAATTGCAGTTGGCGAGAAAGTAACCATGGAGTTATTTGATATTACCCATAGTGGCGAAGGCCTTGGCCGAGAAAAAGATATGATTGTCTTTGTTGAAGGCGGACTACCCGGAGATGAAGTAGAAGTTGAAATAAAAAATGTTAAAAAAACCTATGCCCAAGGAAAACTCCTAAGCATTATAAAAGAATCACCAGAACGCGTTAAACCAGACTGTCAATACTTTCCAAAATGTGGCGGGTGTCAATTATTGCATATGAGTTATGATGGACAATTACGCGTTAAAACTAAAATGGTTGAAGATGCCTTAGAACGTATTGGAGGATTTAAAGGAATTGAAGTCAATCCGATTCTTGGAATGGAAGATCCTAAACGTTACCGAAACAAAGCACAATTTAAAGTAGATGACAAAGGAATGGGATTTTATCAAAAAAAATCACATAACTTAGTACATATCGATGATTGTTTAAATCAGCCTGATAGTGCAGCAGCTGTGATTAAAACAATGAATGCTGTTATAAGTGATTTAAACCTTAGTTTATATGATGAAAAAACCGGAAAAGGCTACGTGCGAGGGATATTACAACGCACAAACCTAGAAGGCGAAAACATGATCACCTTGATTGTGAATGGAAAAAATCTTAGTCAACAAGAAGAAATTGTTGCGGCAATCCTAGCAGGTATTCCGAATGTCACCAGTATTTTTGTCAATATTAACCGCGAAAAAAGCAATGTTGTTATGGGAAAAAAAAGTATTTGTGTTTATGGCGCAACACGATTAGTCGAAGAAATTGGCGATCTTAAGTTTTCCATTTCACCCAACTCATTCTTCCAAGTCAATTCAAAACAAACCAAAAAACTATACGATACGGTTAAAGAATTTGCAGCATTAACAGGAACAGAAATTGTTTTTGATTTATATTGCGGAACTGGAGCGATTGGACTATACTTAGCCAGTCAGGCAAAACAAGTCATTGGGATTGAAAGTGTTCCAAATGCAATCCTTGATGCTAGAGAAAATGCAGGCTTAAACCATAGTGATAACGCTGTTTTTTTACTTGGAAGAGCGGATGTAGAAGTTGTACGGATTGCAAAAGATGAAAACATAAAACCTGACTTAGTTATTTTGGATCCACCACGAAAAGGGTGTGAAGAAACATTATTAAAAGCGATTGGCGATTTAAAAACAAAACGTGTGATTTATGTATCATGTAACCCTGCAACATTAGCACGTGATTTAAAAATTATGATTGCCATGGGCTATGAAATCAATGCGGTTCAACCAGTGGATTTATTCCCAGGGACAGGCCATGTTGAGACCGTTGTGAGTATGACAAGGATAGAAAAATAAAGAAATATAAAAAGTTAAAAATAAGGGGCTTACAAGATTTTCAGGTTGTAAGCCAGTAGTTTAGAAGCTTTTTTATTGATCAGTGAAAATATGTTAAAACAGCGGGCTTTGTTTTTGAGTGAGCAGGTTGGAAGTGATATGAATTACTGAGCTGTTTTTTGCATGGGAAAAATGCAATCTCCTAAGAAAGGATTTATAGGATGTTAAAAAATTATATTACGATATATATAATAGATATAATTGCACTTTTTTTTCTATTTGGATTATTATACAACGATAATTTTCTGAGCCAACATCGTAAAAGGTCGTTTTCATACGGGATTGTTTTTACAGTTCTTATTATTTTGTTTGAGATTGGAACGATGTTAGTTAGCGGAGGAAGTGCCGAACTGCGTAATTTTAATATTCTTTTTAATGTTCTTGGCTTTGCACTTACGCCTGTTATTCCAATTGTTTTAATCGCTATTTTTGATACAAAGATTATCCGAATGCATAATTTTTTTTTGCTGCCGACAATCCTCAATTTTGTTGCCGTTATGTTATCGCCATTCTTTGGATTGATCTTTTATGTTGATGCAAACAACTACTATCAAAGAGGTAGTATTTTTTTATTTTTCGTGATTGTTTACATTATCAATATAATATTCTTTGTTATTGTCACATTGTATGCAGGCCAAAAAAAATTTTATTCAATTAAATGGAAAATAACCAGCTTGTCTTTTTTTACCATGGTCGGCACATGTATTCAGCTTTTTGTTCCATCTGTACATTCTTCATGGCATTGTGTAACCTTGTCTTTGTTCTTGCTTTATATTTTACTATCCGAGTTTGAAGGCAGCTTTGACATACTAACTGAGTTTTACAACCGGGCGGCTTTTGAGAAAGCATTAAAACACTTAAAAAGTAAAAAAACATGTTCCGTTATCGTTATGGATATCAACAATTTTAAGGAAATTAACGACACGTATGGACATGAATACGGAGATGTCGTTTTAAAAGAGGTGGCGGCGATAATAAGAAATTCTTTTGATGATAACTGTAGCTGCTATCGTATAGGCGGAGATGAATTTTGTACTATTTGCAGAGATGCAAATCGAGATAAGCTTGAACATCAGCTTAAGAACATCACAAACGACATTGCAAAAGAACGTCAAAAAAACAGATGTTTGCCGACAGTTGCATATGGATATAGTATTTTTCAAGAAGATAAAACTTTGGATTTTAAAAAAATGTTCAAGGAAGCTGACGATCAGATGTATGATTATAAACAGCTACAAAAAAAGGATTTATAGACTTCTGGGTATATTACTTAGAGTTTATAAATTCCTTTTTTTATACTATTACGATGGAGATATGCCAATAAAGCAGTATTAGGAGAAAAAAATAATGGCTGATGTATATAAATTCAAAGTAAGATTAAAAGAAATAGAAACGATCATATGGCGTGATATAGAAATTACATCTGTTTCAAGTATGCCTATGAGTTGTACGAATAGAAGTGGAAAAAGGAGATAAACGATGGATTGGAAATATGAAAAGGAACGCATATATAGCGTTGATAAAAACAATGAATTGATGGCTGAGACGACCTTTGTTGTTAACGAAAATGAAGAGGTTAATATCGATCATACCTACGTCAATCCAACATTAAGAGGACAGGGCGTAGCCGGAAAAATGATGGAGATTGTTACAGAATATTTAAGAAAAAACGGATTGAAGGTTACATCTACATGCTCATATGCGATAACCTGGCTAAAAAAGAATAAGGAATTGTATTCGGATATACTATCAAAAAATATTGATAGTGAAGCGATTGCATGTAGAATAGATGGGAAACATTAATCAATTCCTTTTGTTGATTTTGAATCTCAAGCTAAGCCGCTAATGCAGAAGAACTCACAATTAAACTTAAAGGGATTTTTGCACTAAATTTTGTATAGACAAATAAAGGTATGATAGTAAAAAGGAAACAAGTATTTTATAAAAAAACATGTACGCTGAACATAAGGGATTTATAGACTTCTCGGTATATCGCCTAGAGTTTTAAAATCCTTTTTTTATATTCAGTAGGAATGCCTCAAAGATAATAAGTGTTTCCTAAAAGTAGACCTGGGTAATATAGCAATATATATTGAATTTAGGATATACTGGTTGTACAGATAAATAAGAGGCAGAAACAATGAAAAGACGAAAATTCAGATTAAAGAAGAAATTTAGAAATGCTGGAATTGGCCTCATAATTCTTTTTGTGACCGTAATGGTTGTGGCGTACGTAGGATCCGTATCGGATTTATCGGGGTTATTCAATAATAAGAGCGAGGAGATTGTAGTTGAGGGATCGATTGATAACAAACGGGATATCATTGTGCGCAGCGGTGAAGAAGTTGTTGACGTTGAAATACTGGAGCCCATTATTGAATATTTTAAAGTGAGCTTTAATGCATTGGCAGATTTGAAGGCCACAGATATTACCAGTTTATTTGCAGACGGTACCGATGAAAATGCACAAATCAACCAAGCAGCGTTGGATTATCTCATTGGTTTGAGATTAAGCCAAAGCAATGACGTGCACATTACAAATTATTTATGTGGCTTATCCATTACGGATGTAAGCAGTGAAAATGGATTAATTAAGGTGCTGCTGGCACAAGATTATACTTTGAATTTTGTTTTTATTTCAGGGGTAGATTCTTCAAGCAGCGGGATACAGCACATTTTTTATTTAGAAGAAAGCTTTGATGGTTATGTGATTAATTCACATACAAAACAAGAAGATGTTTTTCAATTGATCGAAATGGCGGCGGATGATTATGGCTATTCCCAGTCTATGGTAAGCGAACTGTTATCAAAGTCATCTGAGGTGGTTTCGGAACTTGTCAACGAGAAAGAAACATTTAATAATGGAGAAGTGAAGATGGCAGATGGTGCTGTAGATAATCTTTATAATGCCGAGGCTGCGATTGACTATGCGATGATCTGGGTTGATCCAGTCGATGTTATTCGCAATGAGAATGATTTCGGAAGTTATGATAGTTATGATGGTAATTGTAATAATTATATTTCTCAGTGTTTAAATGCTAGCGGAATTCCAATGGATTATATTGGAGCTTATGACACCCAATGGAAATGGTATGGCGAAACAATTAATGTGGATGAATATGCTAATGGAAGAAGTGCGTCATGGGCAGGCGTTACCGAATTTTATAGCTATGCCAGTGAAAACATGGGTTATGGACTCGAAGCTGTCGTTGATGATAATATTTACAGCGGTGTTCCAGGGGATATTATTCAATATGCAAAAAATGGGGAGTGGGTTCATTCGGTGATTATTACTCAGATCGTAAAGGATAATCAGGGAAATGTGTTGGATTATCTCATCAATTCAAATACCACTGACCGAATCAACTATCCGGCTAGTGCCTATGGTTATGCAGAGTTGCGTTTAATTAAAATCTTGGGTTGGAATGACGAATAGCTGTTTCTTTTGAGAGTGTAGGGTAAGTTGTTAAAAATGGATGATAGTCATAATAGGTCATATGTAGATCAGCAGTTTATATGCCCCTGAAAAGAAAAATAGTATTCATAATAAATAAAGGACCAACATTAAATAGAAGCTAAACGGAACCTCAAAAGAAACCCCAAGCGGACCCCTTATATAAACTAAACAATATGAAACCAAAGATTAAAAAAGAAAAAACGAAGGTTGGCGAATACGGTAATATTTTATTGACCAGGGATGAACTTGAAAAATTACAGACTGAGTTTTCCTGACACCTGGGAGGATTGGATCAAACGCTTGGATGTTGGCAAGGAAATGAAAGGTTATCAGTATATCAATGATTATGCGTCCGTCCTGTATTGGATGGAAAAAGAAGAATGGGAAATAAGAGATAAGGTTTTTCAGGAATAAATGGGCGAATTGTTTTAAGTAGCTATAGCAAAAGAATAATTTGAAGTGCAAAAGGTGAATTTAAATATAGTAATTAGTGAAATGAAAGCGTATAATAAAGAAGTGTTTATTGGGAATCAATAAGAATTGCAAAAAAATAATAAAGTCATGACTGATGCCAAATTTGGATAGTGGGATTTGTTATACTTTAAACTAAGGGCTTGCAACGAGGAAAATAGTTCCTTAATAAAATTTGCGTGGCAATGTTTGCATTGCTTGTCGGCTTAAAAAAATTGATTTCTAAAGCATAATATTAAATCGATTAGGACGAAATTTGCAAGGCATGATAAATAAATGAAAGCATGATAAAAGAAGGTGATGTATTTGATTTATCTAGCCCATACCAAAGATGGAAAAAATTTTACAGGAGAAGAAAATAGTCAGACATTAAAAGATCATCTGGAAAATGTTTCGCGGTATGCCGAATGTTTTGCAAACGATTTCGATGCTGGTGAAATAGGAGCTTTACTTGGACTGGTTCATGATTTTGGCAAATATCAGGCAAAATTTCAGGAACGAATCCGAAATAAAAGTGTCAAGGTTGATCACGCATCTGCCGGAGCAAAAGTATTGGCAGATACATTTTTAGAAATGGGTTGGCTTCATGGCATGGTAGTTGCAGGCCATCATACGGGGTTAAAAGATAGTGGTAACGGGAACAATATGGGGGATACAACTTATGCGGCCCGGATGAATAATTATCAAGGTGAAACCATCGATTTTGAAAAAGAGATAACCCTGCCTAGCTCGTTAATACTCAAAAAGTTTAATTACGACCGGGAGAATTGGAGTTTTGCCTTTGCAACCTATTTTAAAATGCTTTTTTCCTGTTTGGTGGATGCGGATTGGACTGATACAGAAGAATATGTAACAGATGTGAAACGTGAGGGGATATCCTATACCATTGATGAATTACTTAGAAAAGTAAATGCTGGTATACCGGTAAACAACGGGTCACCACTTAATAATATTCGGGCTGAGATTCTTCAAGATTGCCGTCTTGCGGCCAAAAGTGAGCAGGGTCTTTTTACATTGACGGTGCCTACGGGTGGCGGGAAAACCCTCTCATCCCTAGCCTTTGCTCTAGAACATGCCCGAAAAAATAATTTAAAGCGAGTTATTTATGTGATTCCCTATACCAGTATTATAGAACAGAATGCAGATGTGATTGCTCGAATTTTAGGGGCGGAATACGTGTTGGAACATCATAGTCAGGTTGAAGATATCGAGGATGATGTCAATCGGGATGACGATATCAAAAATAATCTCCAGAAAAAAATGAAATGGGCCAGTGAAAATTGGGATATTCCGGTAATTTTAACGACTAATGTTCAATTTTTTGAATCTTTTTTTTCAAATAAACCCTCAAAAACAAGAAAACTCCATAATATTGCTAAGAGCGTGGTGATTTTTGATGAGGCTCAAATGTTACCGAGAGAATTGTTGTCGCCATCGATGTTTGCCATATCGGAATTGGTCAGCAACTATAACGTCACAGCGGTTTTGTGCAGTGCAACCCAACCAGCCATCAGTCGGTATAAATATCAGAAGCTTAAGCTAAGAGAAATTATCAGCGATCCCCAGGGGCTTGCAGAAAAATTAAAACGGGTAAATTTTGAAGACGTTGGGAAAAAAAAGGATGAAGAAATCCTGGAAATTTTTATTGAAAATCCTCAGGCCATGTGTATTGTAAATTCCCGTAAACATGCCTATGCTCTTTATACCTTAGTGGTGGAAGATGGCCGGTTAGAATCGGTATATCATTTGAGTACGCTGATGCATGCTAACCATCGCCGGGAAGTGCTCAAAGAAGTTCGAAAAAGGTTGGACAATCAGGAAAATGTTATTCTGATTGCCACGTCTCTGGTTGAAGCAGGTGTTGATATTGATTTTCCCCTCGTTTTAAGAAGTATTGCGGGAATTGATAATATTATTCAGGCTGGTGGTCGTGCCAATCGGGAGGGTAAGCTGGAAAAAGGTCGCGTTTTGATATTTGAACCGACAAGCGAAGCTGGTAAAATTCCTAAATCGATTCTAAGTA
>LGOV01004546.1_pt3 | contig 12283 bp, 12 predicted proteins | sample 469881 | NCBI WGS metagenome assembly LGOV01 (sample SAMN03857199, study PRJNA290197) | marine sediment metagenome | biome: marine cold seep biome; feature: cold seep; material: marine sediment; isolation source: sample #5579, elevator 3A push core 41 containing 12 cm of sediment... ...
AATATTACTTGTTCCATCCTATCATAATCAAAGTACCCAACAATTTCATCTTTGCTGCAATCTAAATTTATTATCTGACCCTTTTTCATAGCTGTTACTTTCATCTTCTCTACAGTTCGCTTAAGGAGTACTGAATAATCATTATATTCAAAGTCAAATTTTATTTTTTTCGAGTCAAAATTACTGAGTTGTAATAAATCCCTTACAAGACGTGTCATACGGTCAGATTCATTATTTATTACCGTTAGAAAATGCCTTACAGTTTCTCGATCTTCAACAACATCATCTAAAATAGTTTCAACATAACTTTTAATTGTTGTTAATGGCGTCTTTAATTCATGGCTGACATTAGCGACAAATTCTCTTCTCATTTTTTCCAGTTTTTCTTCTTCTGTAACATCCTGAATAATTAGAATAATCCCAAGTTTATTATCGCTTTGATCCTGGTAAGGTGCATATTTAATACTATAAATAGATTTTGTTCCATAAACAGTCTCTTTCCCTATCCATTGATTGGTTTCTCTAATAGAATCTAATGTCACTTTAATATTAAATTTATTAATAAATTTATTATAATCTAGATTCTTTATTTGACTCTCATCAAGGTGTAAAATATCCAAAGCTCTTTGATTGATGTGAATGATTTTTCCATTTAAATCTATTGCAATCAACCCATCTGCCATCTGATTAATAATAGCTTCCATTTTACTCTTCTCTTGATGAATTTCACTAATACTTTCTCTCAATTTCGTGGTTAAAATATTAAACATTTCTGCCAGTTTTCCGATTTCATCTTCAGACTTAACTTCAACATACTGATTGAAATCTCCATTCGCCATCTTCGCTGCTTTATAAGTTACATCATTTATAGGTTCTGTAATACTCTTAGCAATTATAAATCCTAACAGTATAGTTATAACTGAAGCTAATGCAGTAGCTCTAACAATGATAATTTTATTTTGATCTAGGGCTCTATATATATCTGTCATATCATAGCGGATATATATATTCCCAATTTTTTCAGATTTATTATCATTAAAAACCGGATAAATTTTATCATAGGTTAAATTTACTCTATCAATATATTCTGCTTCAAGAGCATTCTCTGCCATACCGTGTATTAATAAATCATAATTAAGGATACTAAGTGGATCTATATAAAAATCCGCAATAGTAGATGAAATTGTACGACTATCTTTAGATAAAATAAAAATCTCTTCATTAAATCCTATACTTTTATATCCTTGCAATAATTCCGAAATGTTATTTTCTTCGCTTTCAAAATCATCAAACTGCGATAACCTCTGATTAATAGTAGTGTATAAATCATCAAGTCTATTTGATACATCTTTTTCATAATAATTTTCATAAGAATTTATAATGAATACCCCTGCTATAATCATTGCAATAAATACTAACATAAAATATATGAATACAAATCTCCAACGGATTGTTTTAAACATGTTTAAAGCCTCCTAAAGTAATACCCCACGCCTCTTTTTGTCATAATAAATTTAGGATTACTCGAATCATCTTCAATTTTTTCTCTCATTCTACGAACAGTCACATCAACAGTTCTGATATCTCCAAAATATTCGTAACCCCAAACATCCTTTAAAAGTTGTTCTCTTGTAAAGACCTGTGTATCTTTAGAAGCTAAAAAAGTTAATAGCTCAAATTCTCTTTTTGTCAATTCAATTACTTCGTCATTTTTTCGAACTTCATAACGAGCCAAATCGATAATCAGATTATCAGATTTAATTATTTTCTCATCAACATTAGATTCTTCAACAACAGTATCAAACTCTACTCTTCGTATATTCGCTTTAACCCGTGCGATAAGTTCTCTCATACCAAACGGTTTTGTAATATAGTCATCTGCACCCAATTCTAATCCTAATACCTTATCCACTTCTTCTTCTTTAGCTGTTAACATTATAATCGGAACATTAGACTTATCGCGCACTTTTCTACAAACCTGAAATCCATCCACATAAGGAAGCATAACATCAAGCAAAATTAAATCGGGATCTGTTTCCTCAAAAATTTCTAATGCCTCTCTACCATCATAAGCAGTAACAATCTCATACCCCTCTTTCAAGAGATTTATTTTTATAATATCTGATATAGTTTTCTCATCTTCAACAATTAAAACTTTTTTCATTCAAACCACTCCTACTGTTGATTATATCAAATTTTAAAAAGAAATACACGAGCAAATTGCTCGTGTATCCACTAAAAAACAAAACTTAAATATTTTTTCGGATCAATAGGAGTACCCAATTTCCTAACCTCAAAATGTAGATGAGGTCCAGTACTAGTTCCAGTATTTCCACTTAGCCCAATTTTTTCACCTTTAAATACTTTATCTCCAACACTGACATAGTACTTACTAAGATGAGCATAAATAGTTTCAATGTTTTCACCATGGTTAATCTTAATCATCATTCCATATCCACCATTGTAACCAACATAAACTACCTTGCCGCCATCAGCTGCGTATATCGGAGATCCTGAAGACATTGCAATATCAATTCCAGTATGTCTTCTATAGTCCTTATATATTGGATGAAATCTCATTCCAAATCCAGAAGTAACACGTCCCCTGCTTGTGTCAAATGGATAATCAAATGTACCCGTTCCAATTCTTGGAGGAGGATTTTTAGTCCCCTTATAAACTACCTTTGTTCTAGGACTTTTAAGAACAGTTTCAGATAATATTTCCCTTTTTACTTCAACTCCGTTTTCTTTGTAAACATTTGCGACAATTTCAAGGTCACCATAAACTCCACTTATTTTTGTTCTATAATCACCTTTATAATAAGATGATGAATCTTCATAAATCACATCATATTTAATATTCTCTGAATAAGTTGATTCTTCAATGGTCACAACTGAAATTAGTGGTTTTGGTACTATTAGACTAATTTCTTGCCCTATCTGAATTCTCTCAGGAACAACATTTGGATTAGCAGAAATCAAATTATCTACTGAAATATCATATTTCTCAGCAATAACCCAAAAGTTCTCTCCTTTTTCAACTTTATGAATCTTTCTTTCATTAGTACCTCTGACTATGTAATCAAAAGCTTCTTCTTCAGAATATATTAAATCTTCATCAACTACTCTTACTGCGTCTTTTGAAATAAAAACATCTTCTTTAAATCTCACTTCGACAATATCGGTATCATCATCTAAATAAATTGTTTTCAATCCAGACAATAAATTTTGTGCTTCCTCTTTTGTATTAAGATAACCGATAGGTTCTTCATTTACAAAAATCCCGTATTTTTGAATGTTTACTGTCATATATTTGTCAACATTATTAACTAAATATTCAATGCTAACATCATCTGCATATACTGAACCTACACCCATCATCATTATCATGATGAGCAAAGAAATAACAAATTTTAAAATTCTATTATTCATATATATATGTCTCCTTATATTAATTCAAGATAAGTATACCATAAAATTTCAATTTTAAAATTACAAGTATATTAAATTTTATAATAACCATTGATAATATGTTATAATATTTCTACAAAGATTAGGTGATATATTATGAGTTTCAAAATAAAAACTCCAGATTTTGATTTAGGAACAATAGAAATCGAAAATATTTTTATAAACGACTTTATGCCGTCTGCAGATGGAGTCTATGTAAAAGTATATTTAATGGCTTTAAAACTTGCAAAAGATTATAATGGCGATAAGAAATACGGAAACAAATCCTTATCTGCTATTTTAAACATTCCACTTACCGATGTAATTAACGCTTGGAAATACTGGGAGTCAAAATCCGTTATCAATATCATCAATAAAATTAACGACTCTAATTTTGATATTGAATTTGTATCACTTAGACAGCTTTTTATTGACAAAAACTATTACAGTCCTCAAAAAAGTCAGGATTTAATAGTGAAGTCTATAAAAGAAAATCGTTACTCGACTCTTTTTGAACGTATCAATCAAAATTTAGGTAACGAACTGCAAGCCAACGAAAGAATGAACCTTATGGAATTCTTGGATAAGAACGATACAAATGATGATCTCGTCATTGAAGCTTTCAATTCGCTCAAAAGAGGCGCATATACTAGTAGAATCAGTACAGCTAAAAAAAGGTTGTTTAACTGGAAAGATTTAAATATCAATACTATAGATGATTTGCTTAATTATAAAAGCAAAACTAGCGAAACTTATATTAACTACAAGAAAATTCTAGAAGCTTTAGGACATCCATGGGATAATCCTTCATCTGGAGATAAAGAGGTTATAGACAAATGGATAAATGTATATAATTTCGACATTGCTTCTATTCTTAAGAAAATTAAAGAAATAACCAAGAAGACAAGAAATCCAAACATGAATTATCTCGATGCTGTGTTCACATCGATTTATAAAGGCGAAGAACCTATAAAAAAAGTAAAACCCGAAACTAAGAGCACTAAGAAAAAAAATGCTTTCCACAACTTCAGTACCGATGATGAAAACAACCTTACAGAGGAAGAACTAGAAAAAATGCTCGTAAGGAATATTAAACCTAGGTGATAATATGATTCCAAAAGAATTGATAAGTACAATCCTATTTGAATACGAAAGAACTAGAGAGAAAAACGAGAAAATATATAACGAAAAAATGAGTGCACTCTATTCAACAATTCCTCGATTAAGAGAGATAAAAGAAACCTTGGAGAAATTAGGCGTACAACTTGCTTCAAAGGTTCTTAAAAGCCCAAATAACACAGAAAAAATCATTGGGGAATTTGAGAAAAAAACACATGAATTGCTTAAAGAACGCGCTTATATCATGACCGAAAACGATATTCCACTTGAATATTTNNCAACAAAAAATGTTCGTGTTTCAATCAAAAATTGGTCAATCACTTGTACAATATGTCTAATATCAAAGAAGCTATTGAAACAGAAAATTTCAGCACATTCAATATCGAGGTTTTTTCTGATTCATCTTCTGGGGAAAAATTATCTCAAAGAGATAATATTACACAAATTCTCGCTTCCATAGAAGCTTATACTTACAGTTTTTCTCCTTATAAAAGCAGAAATTTGCTTTTCTACGGTCCAACTGGGCAAGGAAAAACTTTCTTGTGTAATTCTATTGCAAAGCATCTAATGGATAAAGGGCATTTGGTTATTTATCAAACAGCCTTTAAGCTTATAGATATAATAGAGAAATACCGATTTTCTGCAAAAACAGAACTCTCACAAAATAAATATAATTTGTTATTTGATGCCGATCTTCTAATCATCGATGATCTAGGTACTGAATTTAATAATTCTTTTACCAATACAGAAATCTTTAATATCATAAACGGTCGTTTACTTTCAAAAAGGCCAACTATCATATCCACAAATCTCACTTTAAGCGAAGTTGAAAAAGTTTATAGCAAAAGAGTCTCTTCGCGAATTTATGGAAATTTTGATATTTATAAATTTTATGGACCAGATGTTAGATGGAACAAATATTAAAAGTGCTGCAATTTATGAACTGCAGCACTTTTCTTTATATTTAAAATATTTCACCCATCATTATTGTCTGGCTTCTTTTAGGACCAACTGAAATAATTTTAACAGGTACATTAATTATTTCTTCAATTTTTCTTACATATTTTTGTGCATTTATTGGCAGCTCTTCAAAAGATTTTGCCTGTGTAATATCTTCTTGCCAACCTTCTATAGTTTCATAGATAGGTACACACTCCGATAAAACATCCAAACTAGATGGAAATTCAGTTATAATTTCATTTTTGTACTTATAAGAAGTACATATTTTAACTTCATTGAATCCACTTAAAACATCTAATAACATAAGAGAAACTGACGTCATACCGTTAACTCTTGCAGAATATCTTACAGCAACTGCATCAAACCATCCACATCGTCTGGCTCTACCAGTTGTAGTTCCATATTCATGACCCTTTTCTCTAATCAAATTCCCAGTTTCATCAAAGAGTTCCGTTACAAACGGACCTTTTCCAACTCTTGTCGTATAAGCTTTAGCTATTCCAAGAATTTCTTCAATCATATTCGGTCCAATACCTGACCCAATGGCAAATCCTCCTGCAATAGGATGAGAACTTGTAACGTATGGATACGTTCCATAGTCAACATCTAAAAGCGTTCCTTGTGCGCCTTCGAGTAAAACTTTTTTTCCAGATTGAACTGCTTCATAGACCATAACACCAGTATCTCTGACATAAGGTTTGATTCTTTCAGCATATTCTTTATAATCACTAATAATTGCATCGACATCTAATGGAACTCCACCATAAATCTTTTCTATCAGGATATTTTTAAAAGTAATTCTTTCTCTTAAAGTAGTCTCAATACCCTCGCTGATAAGATCGATGACTCTTATTCCAGTCCTTTCAACTTTATCCATATAACAAGGACCGATACCTTTTTTTGTTGTTCCAATTTTTTTATCGCCTCTCATTTCTTCAGAAAGACGATCAATTTCATTATGATACGGCATTATGATATGCGCTCTATCACTAATAAAAATTTGTTCAGTATTGACTCCTCTTTCTATTAGGCCATCAATTTCTTCAAAGAATCCCTTAGGATCTAAAACAACTCCATTACCGATAATGTTTAATGTATCTTCGTAAAGAACACCAGATGGAATTAAATGAAGAGCGTATTTCTCATCACCAACAACCACAGTATGTCCTGCGTTGTTTCCACCTTGTCCTCTAACAACAAGATCCGCTTTTTTTGCTAAATAATCAATAATTTTACCCTTACCTTCATCGCCCCACTGTGCGCCTACAATAACAGCTGTTGACATTACAACACCTCTTTCTTAAAAAGTACACAATAATATTAACAGAGAGCTTTGCATTCGTCAAGATGCGTACCATTTTTATTATTTTTTTATTTTTGTTTGTGATTTAATAAAACTAATACAGTCTTTACAGATGTGCCCTCCCTTATACTCTTTTAGTTCTTTTTCTCCTCCGCAAATTTTACATTTTTTCATATCATTTACCTCCCTTTATATATATGTATATAAAAAAAGGCGTTTTGTTACAAATATTTTTCCATTTTTATGTATTTCCCATATAGTTTCCCATTTTTCTTTAAAAAATCTCGATTATCATCTTGAATTTCATCAATAATTTCTTGATTCTCAAAAAGTCTATACTCTGTTTTTATAGATGTAAATCCCAATTTTTTATAAGTATTGTACGCTCTAATATTAAATGTAGATACATAAAGATATACTTTCTTAAACTTAACTCTTTTAAGAACTTCTTCAATTGTAGTATATCCATATCCCCTAGAAGCATAATTGATATCAAAAATTACACCTAATTCAGCTCTATTAAAAAGATAATTAATATTTTTAAAAGAAATAAACCCTATTATTTGAGTTCCTAAGAACACTCCGAAAGTTCTTATTCTAAAAGCACTAACCTTATATTGATGCCAAATCTTGAAATCCGTATAATTGCTATAGGGAAAATTAAAATGCAAATATCGCGCATCAACAAATTTTCCCCAGTTCATCATTGTCTGAACATCATCAAGCTTTATGTCTCGAATTATTAAACTCATTCGCCCGGTCTTTGGAGACTGGCAAATTTAGTGTATTGGCCTAACCAAGCTAAATCGATCTTACCAGTTTCTCCATTTCTTTGTTTTGCGATAATAAGTTCACCAATATTTTTTTTCTCTGAATCTTCATGGTAATACTCATCCCTATATAAAAACATAACCAAGTCAGCGTCCTGTTCAATTGCACCCGATTCCCTTAAATCAGATAAAATTGGTCTATGATCACTTCTCAATTCCGGAGCCCTTGATAATTGGGAAAGTGCAATAACCGGACACTGCATTTCCCTAGCTATACTTTTTAAACCTCGAGAAATTGATGATATTTCTTGTTGTCTACTCTCCCCTTGCACATGTGTACTCATCAGCTGCATGTAATCTATCATTATTAAATCCAACCCATGTTCTATTTTTAATCTTCTAGCTTTAGCTCTTATTTCAAGCACTGTAATTCCAGGTGTATCATCAATAAATATTTTAGCTGTCGATAGAGATGCCATAGCCTTCGCCATAGTACTCCATTCACTTTCTTTTAGACTACCAGTTCTAATATTTTGTATCGGTATCAATGCTTCACTCGCAAGCATCCTCTGTACCAGTTGTTCTTTCGCCATTTCCAGAGAAAATATCGCAATCGAAGATTTTTCTTTTATAGCAGCATTCTGACAAACATTCAAAGCAAAAGCAGTCTTACCCATCGACGGTCTTGCGGCGATAAGAATTAAATCCGATTTATGCATGCCATTGGTCTTTTTATCGATATCAGAAAATCCAGTACTAATTCCAGTCAGGGCATTTGGATTTGCCGCCAATCTTTCAATCTCCTCAGCAGTATCCAATAAAATCTCATTAATCGAAGTTAGTCCATCTTTGTTTTTCTTTTGAGAAATATCAAAAATAGACTGTTCCGCCATTTCTAGAAGAGCATCAGCGCTTTCTTTACTGTACCCCATTTCAGCAATCTCAGTTGAAGATATAATCAATCTTCTAAGCATTGCTTTTTCTTCAATGATTTTCGCATGTGATTTAGCATGTGAAGTTAAAACACCAACCGATGTAAGTTCAGTAAGGTATTCCATTCCTCCTATCGATTCCAGTTTTATGTTTTTATTGATTTCTTCACTTAGCGTAACCATATCAATAGAAACATTCAGATTAAATAAACTGATTATCGCTTTATGAATGTGTTTATGTTGATCCTTGAAATAATCTTCTTCTGTAATAACCTCAACAACATCAATAATCGCATCCTTGTCTAAAATCATAGCTCCTAGAACCGATTGTTCCGCTTCAATATTATTAGGTAATTGTTTTAGATTTATCGACATATATCCTCCTAAAACATATTTTCTTTGCAAAATTTTCTTTTAATAATAACATATTTTGTGAATTTAATTTTTTTTATTATTAAACTTTCAATTAAATCTATTTCTTTTATTATATAACTTTTTTCTTCTTCTTTTATCAAATCTGTTGAATAAAATAATCTTTGCAATAGCATTTTCATATTTTGACTCACCGTATAACCGAATTTATTATTTAAAAAATTTATTATAACCTTTTCAGGAACTATATACCGTTCGTCTTTGTTTTCTAAATGCTCAGATATATATATAATAAATCTTAATTTATCTTTAATAGTCATCTTATTAAATATTTTTTTATATACAATGATATTATAAAGAATTCCAGCAGAAAAACAAACCAGCAATATAACAATTATAACAGAAAATATAGAATTCACATCATTATCCAACTCATTAATTACAAGAGGTTCTAACATTTCTTCATCTTTGAGTCTATTAATTTGCTTTAAGTCAGCATCTATTATCAACTCAGAAGACATATCAATATATCCTCCTTCGTTATAATAATGCGGCGTACTTTCAATAGTATGCCAATGTCCATTATAATAAACTTCAACCCAAGCATGTGCTCGGTCTGCAGTTGCTTCATAAAAACCTTGATTATTTTTTTCAATAGAAGTTATAAATCCTTCAACATACCTCGAAGGAATATTATTAATTCTCGCCATAATAGCCATAGCGGTCGCAAAATAAGTGCAATACCCTTCTTTTCCTTCAAAAATAAAATAATCGACAAATTCTAGATTGTCTGGCACATAATCCACAAAAAGAGTATATGGATAATTCTCTATCAAAAAATTTTTTATACTATGAATTTTTTCTTCATCATTAAAATAATCTTTAGTCAAAGAAAAAGCAAGTTCTTCTAGTCTTTCTGATATATCTTTTGGAAGTTGAAGATACGTATTCAAATTTGAAATTTCACTTATATTTACCGGTTTATTATAATACTCTAAATCAAAATAATCCATTCTTTTTTCAAATGAATCTCTATCATAATAGAAAACTTCATCTTCATTCATAAATACTTTATTTCTGTTCAAATCTATCGATTTAGTATAAAGAGGTGTAAATAATGTTGCTGTTTGAATATTTTTATAATATACGCGCATTGTATTTTTGTTGCTTTCATATTTATTCCATATAATTCTATTTCTATATTTTACATTCGTGCTTTTCCAGCTTTCTCCAGTGTAATAATCTTTTACAGCACCCCGAAGATATTGGCCTCCCACATCGCTATCAACAAGCATCAACATATCGTAATTTCTATCAGTTATTTTCCCTCCTAATTTAGCTCCTTCCGGTTGATACATCGTGCCCTTGAACTCAAATATATACTGATCTGCACGACTTGTGTAACCAGTTCTTAGAGAAGTAAAAACAGGCATAAATGATGAAATTTTTTCGTTTATTTTTTCAAGCGGAAAAAACGCGAATGTAATATTTGTAATTATTAAAATTATTAACGAAATGGTTAAACTATACACAAAATATCTTCGAGCTTTGAATTTTCCATTTTTATCTTTAGAAATACTATAAATAATCATACCGATAAAACCTACAGTATACGACTTCATAGCTATAAAAGAGATATCAACATATCTTATCCACTGAATCATAAAGAACAGCGGTGGAATAATAATAAGAGTTTTAATTCTCCTTTTTTCAATCAAAGTCAAGACAATAAATGTGATTATTATTGACACCATTATAAAAACTTGTTTATCCAACAGATTAGGTATTTCATGCAATTGATTTGTATAGAATAAATAAGTGTCCTCAAAATAACTAGTTACAACGTCTCCCCTAAGATAAAAATATAGTCTATCTATATATTTGGAAAAATCGCCCTCATACATTTTATAGTCCAAATGACCTATCAAACAAATAATATAACTACCTATCCCTATACCAAACAAGGTCATTGCAGTTTTTTTATACTTAAGAACTACCAACATCATTAAGTAAGTAAAAAGTGATGTGTATAGCACAAAAATATTACTATACTTAAACAACAAAGAACCACTCATAACTAATAATATAGAGTAATTCATAATCAATCCAAAAAAATTGAAGTATTTATCATTCATATTCTCCCCTCCAATTTCATCGGTATATCATCATCGAGTCCAATGATTTTATAGTTAATCTTACTACTTCTAAGATACTCGTTAAAATACTCATCGCTTTCAAGAACGATAATAAAAACTATATACTCCTTTCTTATCAACTTACTACATAATTGAATAATACTTCTTTGTATTTTGGGAAGTATTATAATTATCGTCGAACCATAACCGAGTTTACTGATATCGTTTCTGAGAAAATTAGTCATATCAATCTTACCATTTGGAGTAAACCCTATAAGATGTTTAAGAAAATTATCAAACTGTGTAATTTCCTTACCGCTCACCATTTTTTTACTATCTTTATCCAAATATGTCAATGTGCTTTCAAAATTGTTCTTCAAATAGAACTCTATCAAACTTCCAGCTATTTCGACAATTTTTTCATCTTGATCAAATAAATAATTTTTAGAATAATTATCAGTAAAACTATCTAAATATATTGCCACCTTTCCTGATGCTGATAAATCATAATCCTTTACAAGTAATTTTTCGTTTTTCGCAGTCAATTTCCAATGTATTTTCTTAAAGCTGTCTCCAGGCACATAAAGTCTTGGACTTCTCATATTTGTGAAGTCTTCAAAAACTCTTATATTAACATTGTTGTTTCCATACATTTCTCTATATGGTGTTATGAATTTTTCAATGTGATGCACTCTTGGATAAATCGTAAGATCAATTTCTCTATCGAATACAATTCTCTTACTAAACAAATTGAGTGGATCTTTTAAATCTATTTGTACTTTACCTAAGCAATAATAACCTCTATGCTTAAGTACAATCTCATGTTGAAGATTTATAAATTGATATGGCTTTAAAAAGATTCTCTTTGCTAAGTATTTTGTCTCACCCAGTCTTTTGGAGATATAAGTAGTTACTTCCGCATTCATAATCGGTATTATTCCATTATTACTTAATTTATATTCAATAATTATATTTTCTCCTACAATCCCTTTGTTAACACTAGAAAAAAATAAGTGTGATAAATTCTTTTTATTAAGCAAAACAAATATATAATTTGAAAGCAAAGAAACAAGCAATGTAAACAGAAGGAAATATTGAAACTCTCCCCCTGATATAATTGCGTTTAAAGTCAATAAAATAACTAATATTAAAATCAAACTACTTTTCTTGAATTTTTTCATCAATATCAACCTTTATAGTCCTAACTAAATCATAAACTATTTTAAATTCATTCAAACCTCT
>LGOV01012708.1_pt1 | contig 12283 bp, 19 predicted proteins | sample 469881 | NCBI WGS metagenome assembly LGOV01 (sample SAMN03857199, study PRJNA290197) | marine sediment metagenome | biome: marine cold seep biome; feature: cold seep; material: marine sediment; isolation source: sample #5579, elevator 3A push core 41 containing 12 cm of sediment... ...
CACCCTGTATATCCTATTAATCACGCCGTGCTTGATCACATACTCGATCTCCGGCGATGTTATAGTCTCCCTAATGTTACCGGTTGGAAACGTAAGTCTTTCTCGCTTACACCCTATTCCGGGCACAGGCAAGAAAAACTCCATATCAGCAATAACCAAATATTCTTCCATGTAGCGTTTAAGCTGTTTATAGCCCACATCGCTTTTAATTCCTATTAGTTTGTTAGGCAACTCTTTATTCATCATAACGGATGGATACATCGAATTCACATCAAGACATCGTAGCCTCTTCCGTTTAACGTTACCAATGAAAAAAGCTTCCGTCCGACCGCCTTTATAAGCGGCAACCTCCATTTCATCTGCCGTTTTATTATTATGTACGTAAATAGGATATTTCATGTATTTATGTTTATAAGCCGCAAATGCTTGTGCCGCCACAGTAGGTTTGAAGCTGCCGAGGTCGTTCTCATAAACGAATTCCAATAGATCGCTAATGGCTTTAACAATAATCTCCACGTCGTTTTTACAATACAGAGATAATTGTTCATCCGTAACGCTATCGAACTCAACCTCCATTTTCTTAATCCCTATAGACTCTCCAAGCGCAGCCAATGACACTTTAAAGAAGTTCAAAGTATCGACGACCATAATAGTTTTACCGGGTTTAACCCATTTCACAATAACCCGTCCGGTCTCAAACACGAAGCTTTTAATAGTATATCCCAACTTTTCCAACTCTGTAAAGCCTTTACACACCCGGAAATCAAAATCCATATTATGAGCCCAAACCCATAGTTTTGCATCGTAAGGCAGTGTTTTATCAATCCATTCCCAAACGTTTTTGCTCTCTCTAAACTCTCTCCATTTCTTCGATTGTTGTGCGCGTTTAACATCGTAATACATAAAACAGCACCACCCGAGTTTAAGTTTAAGCTCTTTCATCCCATCGTCAATGACACGTTCACAAGTCTCGGTATCAATAAATGCATGATATTTCGGTATTTCAGTATTCTCATTAGGTTTCATTATATGATAGAATCGCTCCATTTGGTGTTCTCTACCTATAATAAACCCTCACATTCTTTATTTCCTCAACGGTCAGAGTATTCTCGAGCCAGTCCCAATAATTCATAGCTTCTTCACTTTCGCTAATTTCTCGTATGGTATCTTCGATCCGACCTCTACTCTCAAGTTCATCATACCCTATTCGTCCGGTAAAGGTTGTTTCTTGTCCTGTAACGCTATCATGCCCGAAGACATCGTATTCCACCAAGAATTTCTTATGCAACTGAAACGGTGCTTTACCTAACTGACTTTCAGCGGGTTTGTATTTACGAGGTGTGCTTTTCCATGCGTCACGAGCCCTACTATCTTCATGATTGTAATGTCGCAAAGTAGCGTAAAAATCGGTTTTCCTAATACCGGGCCGTTCTTTGAATATAGTACGCCATATTTTAGTAACGCTATATCCACGGCTCTGACCTGCTTTTACCCATTGAACATTTGTTTTCAACCAGTCTAAATTAATATTTCCCATTCTTCATTCTCTCAAGCACTAAGAAGGAGAGGGTTTCACTCCCCTAGCAGATAGTGTAATTTCCGTTTTCCGATAACTGTTTTTCGTCCGTAATACCTAACAGCGCTTTTAAAGCAGCCGGTGCATAGCAAGATCATATTATCAGGATTATTGAACAGTGCTTTAGCTCTGCTTTCAATTTCTTCCTTGGTTAGTGTTTTCAATGTTATGTTATCCTTGATGTCCGTATCAAATATTTTCGGCAACGACCCGTCTTTTGAGAAATAGTGTGATGCTTTATACACTCTATGCACCATCAGGTTTTTCTTTGTGCGGCACATGTAGCATCGCCCACCGAGTTGTGTAAACAGTTTCTTGCGTTTCTTCAGGTAGTATTTTTTAGAGTAGTCCGAGCTATTTGATGGCATTTTCACAACTCCATTTCCATGTCATTTAGTTTCTGAAGCATGAATAGGTATCCGTTGACTTTTCCGATAAGCTTATTTTTTTCTTGTTTATGATCAGCGTTAAGGACCTGTATTTGAGCTACTAAAGCCTCAAGAGCTACACGATCAACAACAACCGTTGTGTACCATTCTTTGATTACCTCAATGTTGGCTTTAACGTTAAATACCAGCACACAAAACTCTTGTAGTATTGTGTTAGAGTCTTCGATAGCCTCAGACCAACCAACTTCGTAGCGTTGTAAGCTATAGTTACCTCCTTCATCCGAGTCGGTATAGACACCATTGTACTCTTTAGCAATCTTCCCGACTTTAGCACTTATCAGATACGTTAAAGCGTTCATAGCTTCTTCCTCAAGTCTTTGGTAATGATACGCAAGTGTAGACAACTCACACCGGCTTGCACACAGAGGTTGGATATTACCGGGTCATCAATGATTAAATCAATCTTCCCTAACGTGCAATATATATCAGCCACGGTATCGATAATGTCTTTAATAGTGTCCGGCTCTCTCTCCTTTTGTTCACTTAACCCGTGGCTACTCATCACATTTATTTCTTGTCTGTTCATAATTTATTCCTCGTCTTTCTTAAATACTGACACCACAGCCCTATCTTCCTCTTTCTTGAGCAGTTTCAATATGTCTTTCCTTGCAATGGTGAGCGTCCCGGTATTTTTCCCTAATAGTTCGCCTTCATCATTGAATATATTCAGATATTCGCCTGTTTTACTTCGATACATAATTAATGTCCCCAAGTTTTTAGCCATTTTCTTTTACCTCTTATATATTAAAGCTTTACACTCTATATAAAGGTTGTACTCACTTAGGTCCTAACTTGAGGTTCGGCTTTGGGATCTCTCTTTTCTTTACCGGTATTTGGGTCATAGGTATTCTGTCACTTGGCACTTTTGCCTTTTCGGTAATTTTACCGTATAATTTAACCAGTTTATTGATTTTATCACTCATTAGGTTTCACCTCCTGTTTTAGTCTGTTTGTTATAGTTCAGGATGTCTGAATCTCTATAGCCTAGACCTTTCATCCTTTCCTTAAACACTTTATCATTGATAATTCCTGTGGACAGCCATTTCATCAAATCCGTTTTAGAGGGTTGTGTAACGAACCCTAACTCTATTCGTTTCGCTTTAGCCACAAGTCTATTCTTTTTATCGGTTGTTATGCTGAGAGTGTTCAAATTACTTTCAAATCCGCCTAAATCAATTTCATGCAGCTTGAATTGGTCAGTCCATAACCCTATTAATTCTTTCTCCGTTTCATCCGCTATTTTTATGTCGACAAGCAACAATAAATATTCTACTTCGTCATCGTCATATCGTAACCCTTTAAGGTATTCGGTAGCTGTTTCACGTTTTATTTGGCCTTCTTGATACAGTTTCTCTATATTTGCTCTGGTTAAATCTCGTTCTTTAGCCAGTACGTCCCCGACCGTCCACAACGTCAAATTCTCAGCATGCTCCTCATCGTAACCTTGGTCTAGGTACGATCTTTTCACCCCCTCACGATCAATTATACCGCCTTTGAACATTCGTCTGGTATCTACCCTAGTGTAAGGATGATATGAAATAGCTTTCAATTTCTCACGCCAAAACGGCATAATGTCATTAGCCATGAATAGTGTATCCAAATCTTTATCGGTAATAACGTCTCGGTGCAGCATTTCGTAGCCTTGGTACGTAGATGGCAGCTCCCAGTGACTTCGCCAGAAATAATGTAACTCTTTGTTATCAATCCCTAAAACCGCGCCATAGCTATTTAACTCACCTGGGTATTCGTTATCGAGCCCATATTCTGTAACGTATGGCTCGTAAAAAGCTTCTCTAGTAGCCCACCGAATCACATCGCTTGGTGACGGCACGAACTTGTAGTCGTCTAGGAATGCTTTTCTAGCCTCTTTATTAAAACCCTGCCGAGCTAGTTCGTTTTCAAATTGCTGGTCGGTGAAGTATCCTTTGTATTTAAGCCTCACAACCGTACCGGGGTCTAACAACCGTACTGGCAGCGTTTTCCAAAACTCTTGTCCGGCGGCTTCCCATGCCGGTGCCGTTGCAACTGAAATAGCCGGTTGAACGGTAACACCTAGTATAAAACTTACCACGGCATTCAACCCGAACTCGCCCGATGCGGCTAACTTGTTCATTCTATCAATTTCCGTATCGGGCACGTTATACATTTTCCCAAACTCTTTTATCCACCCGGTTATTTTAGGTAACGCTACACGTTCAAGCGCCATCACACCTTCAGCCAATCCTTTAGCGATTGGATTCATCAATGCCGCCGTAAGGTTAGTATTCCCTTGAGCTGCTAATGTCGCTCTTTCGTCTTTGTAGTACTTTTGCACGGCCGGTATATCACGAACCTCTTTAGGCATGTTGTTATAGACCGTATCCATAAGTCCGACATTGTTCACTTTGGAAAGCACCCTTAAAGCATTTACTTGCATCCCTATCGGTGAAAATGGTAAAAGCTTACCGATAATATCCAGAACCTCTTTCATACCACCCATAAGCTCTTTTATACTGTCTAACGGGTTTTTAATAGTGTTTGCCACAGTATCGGCCGCTTTGCCTACTTGGTTACTCAGTATTCCCGAAAAACTCTCTAGACTGTTGTTTATTACAACTAAAGGCTCTCCGACAGCCGTAGTCATTGCGTTTTTAATGTTCGTGAGTTGTTCGCCCATATCATTTTTAAACGCTGCTACCGAAGCGACCACTTTATCTACAGAGCCTTTAATATCTCCTCCCGCCTTGACTATAGACTCCAACCCTCCTTTTATAGGACTACCGACTTTAGTATCGAGCACACCCGTTATACTGTCAATCCCGTTTTTCACGGCTCCTAACGGGTTCTTCACTGTAGTATCCAACTTTTGCGTTAATTGATACAGCTCGTTTCGCACTTTATCTATCTGATTATTTAGTGCTGTAGTAACGTCCGTTTTTATACCGTCTAACGGCTGTTTCAGTGAATTGGTTAATCCTGTAAAGAACTCTCTAAACACGCCCATTTTTACACCCAACCTTGGCTACTTGGCTACTTTGCACCTCATGGCTCATGATCATTTCTTTTATATTATCCAAAACTCTGAGCCCGTTTTTTTCCATTACCTCTTTTGGTATGACTATGGTCTTTCCGTAATAGTACTGTATTTTTACCGATCCGTCACTCCTCATATGAGCTTCTTCTATACTCTCCATTTTTGTTCCTCTTTTTACCTGAACACCCTATCCAATATCTCTTCAAAAACGTCTGCGATAGCATCTTGTATCCAAGCAACCATATCGGCCGGCGTATCAAGAATAGTAGTGATTATCTCGCCAGCACCTATCCCTAAAGCCTGTAAAAACCGTACCGAAGTTTTTTCCGAAGCCGCAAATACTTTTATGAATTGTTCGATCAAATCGTTTGCATGTTTTGCAAAGGTCTGGTTTACCCAACCCGGTAAAGCGTTAAAAGACGTTACTAACCCTGTTAATTCTATTCTCATCGGGAACACATGCTCTACTTTCAGTCTCTCAATATTCGATAGTAAACTTTCAATGCGCTTGTTAATGGAAACAAGAGTAGTATTAACTAAATAGTCAACCCTAGTGGTTAACGTTGATAAATTAGATGCTATAGGTAATATTACGGTAACTCTCAACGTATCAAGGCTATCGGAAACCAAATCCGTAATGTCGTCATACGACTTTTTCAGGATGGACCAACGTTTTTCAGCTTCTGAAGCTATAAACCATATCGTATGTTTAGCCGACCGTGTAATACCCTCTACATCATCCGTAATCGCGTCTATGTCTTGTGACAGACTCTTGATCTGAGGTATTATATAATCTCTTTTCAACGCCACTATGCTACCGGAAACCAAATCCGTAATGTCTCCATACGACTTTTTCAGGATAGACCAACGTTTCTCGGCTGCCAGTGCAATAAACCCGACCGTTTGCCCGGCTGATCTTGCCAGACCGTCAACCGAGCCACTGATTTCGTTTATGTCTCGTGCCAAACCGTTAATCCTATCATTTAGAGTAGTATGCGCATAGTTATATAAATTCGTGGCGTCTGTCCTCAACCCGCTTATTTCATTTTTTAACGTGCTGTGTGCATAATTATATAAATTCGTTGCATCTGACCTGATATTGTTTAAATTAACGTTTACTATATTGATTTTATTATCTACGTAATTACTAACGTCCAACCAGCTCTTTTTCAATATACTAAAATCGTTACGGAGCTTGGTTTTCAAGCTATTATAGAAGTCGTCTATACTGCTATAATAACTACCCATCCGGTTATCTATTTCGTTTTTTACATCAGACCATGTATGGTTTACGATACTATAGGTTGATGCTACCATGGCAACAGCCCAATAAGCCCAATTCTGGACCCAACTCTCTAACTGACTCTCTATGTACCATATCGCCTTGTCCAGAGCGTTATATATGCTGTAAAAATCCTCCCACCATGACATGCTATTTACCTCCGGCAAATAGAGGGTTAGAATTCAAAGTAGCCAAGTAACCTAGTCTTGGCAACTCGGCAACTCGGTTACTCATGACTACGCACCTCTTTTACATATTTTAAGGGTGCGTTCAATATCAACGGTTATAGCCCTTTTTACCGAGTCTATACTATACATCCGATTTGGCATCTCGACTTTACCGATATAACCGTTTTCCGTCACGTATTTAACAACTAGAGTAGCCACCGGTATTTCGCTCTCGGTTTTGTACAACCGTTTAAACACCTTTACGATTTTGTACTTCATTCTTTAGTTATTCTATACAAGCTCTGTATATATAAATCTGTCGTCTTTTTCCGTTTCCGAGCAGACCTGTAATACTAACCTATCGTCACATAACTTCACAGGCCTTGATTTACGCAACATAACCACTTCTTTTCGTTTATAATCCATGTACATGTACTTAACGAACGTTTCGTAACCGGGTTTACTTACCAACAACTTATGCGGCGTCTGCATAGTTGGTGTATCACCATTTGCTTGGTTGTAATACCCGAAATCCAATGTCTGTTGCGTTATGTCACCATTTACATCGGTGGTAGTATTAGTAACGAGATTAGCCCCTAAATCCCATATCTTGACGGTTGCACCTGCGATAGGTGTTCTACTACTGTCTTCTTCTATTACTTTGACGTCGTCGTTGTATCGCCTGTTTAACTTAGCAGCGCCTGACATACCCTGCCATAAAAATGACCAATTATCAACATCGGGATTTACCAAATTTAACGTATAGACCGAGCTTTCAAACCGTGCAACATAGGTGTTTCCTTTTAATACCGGGTTATTAAACGTTACCGTACCACTTCCGGTACTTCCTACATACATAGGGAAAGCATAGTTATGAATGGTTATCTTATCGAATGTCCCGGCTGGATATGACCAACATGTTAGCAACGTCACGGGTCTTGACATGTAAACGTTACAATATGTCATATTGCATTTATAAAGCAGTACACGCTCGCCGATAGAATTATATATTTTACCGTCCAGGGCCAGCACATTCTGAATGGCATCCACAGTACCCGTTAAAGTAGACGAATATATTCGTACATCCGGTGCTCTATTCGTAAGTGCCCCGTTTCGGCCTATACAAGCAGTGTTGTTACCAAAATTTATGCGACAGCCTAGAGACGTTATTTTCTTGCTGTCGTTCACTAATTTACCGAACCTTATATGGCTGTTAATCTCGCCTGAAATACAGAATTTTGTCCACGGTACATCTAGATCGTCGGCAAACTTTAAGGCTTGTCCTTCATCCCCGAACCCTGAAAAAAGTGTACCGTCACCGACTTTAATACATGCTGTCGAATAATATTGTGTAAGACCTTGTCTAAACCACACACCCCATCCTCCGGCAACCTCCGCGAGCCAAACATCATTTAGATTCCAATTCACGACACCGTTTAGTCCGGTTACGGATATAATGTTAGTACCCGCATTATACGTGATAGCCATTTTACTGCTCTACCCATGTTGATATACCTGTTAACCGACCGGACGTATAAGTGAAAGTCTTTCGCCATGTTGTGGCATCAAACGTTAAGTTCAAGTATTGTAGCCGCCCGTTACCGTCGTAAGACATTGAATAACTAGGGTTGTTCTTAGTCGCTGCATCCGGAGTCTCCTCGGTAAATGTTATTACATTTACACCGAGGTTCTTACTCCCGTCAAGGTTCAAATCCGTACTCTTTAAGTAATCGGCGATCCAATTCTTTATGTATACCCATAGAGCATATTTACCCGTTTCCGCTTCTTCTCTATGAGCATCTGTCATGTTTCTTGTTCTATTATATTAAAGCCAGCGGAGAGAGGAGGAAAAGAAAAAAGTCCTCTCTCCGGCTGAGGTGTGGCTAACCCATCAGCTTCATCACCTTTCAAAAACCGTTATCCCATTACATAATCCATTATCTATCATAGCTTGAAGCAGCTCGCCAAGCGTAATGCGTCCATTGTACCACTCCAAATATATCTCCCGAAAAGCTATTTGTTTTTCTTCATACTTCACCCTAAGCTCGAAAGCTATTATCTGCTCTTCCAACTCATGTATCTTAATATCTATCTCTTCCCGATTCATTTCTCTTTTCTCCCACTCTTTCTTTTCCATGTTTCCACCTCCTAGTTTCCGCTCTTCCTCTTTCCAAACAAATAACCTGCCCCTAACGTTACAATTGCAATTGCTTGCTCCACCTCACGAGTCCAGAACAGGTACACTATTCCAGCCGTTACTAAAGCAAACGCTGCTATTTCGTCTAGACAATTCTCAATAAACTCTTTCACAGCCATCTCGTTTCTTCCTCTCCTCCCTCTTTGCCACATCCCTTTTCCAAAGGTATGGTTTAAGGTTCGTTCTGCGTTAATATAAAGTTATCTATGTAAAAAGTCTTTGAAATACTGTTTGGTGTGTAAACATATACTTGTGTTTCAAGGAATTTACCCATCGTAAAGAAGTTCTCATAAAGAGGATACTGTGATAAATTAACTTCATACCTATCAAATACCACTCTAACACATTTCTCGGTTTCTATGTTTACTGCTATTTTTAAATGATGGAATAAATGCTTATCGGGGTATAAACCCAAATCTGTTAATACCGTTATATAACCCATACCCGGGATACTAACCTCTAAAATATCACTTGAACAAACCAGTCTTACGGTAAGACTTTTCCGAGAAGAACCATCATCATGAGTTAAAACCATATAAATAGTGTTATCCAATGATTCAAATGCAAAAGCAAACTCCATACCCATCTGTCCTATGCTCGTTTCTAAAAACCGTCTGCCTATTCCCGCTTTGCTGTAAATAGTTCCTCCTGTTACTGCTTTTACACATTGTCCACCGGATAAAGCCGTTTCAGATGAATAATTCACGCTACCTGTTCCACCGGTGGCTATTTCGTCCCATTTCAAGGGCGTCTTCTCAAAATCATCCCAAAAAACAATGTTACCCTCCCGGTTAAAAGTTACTATACTCCCTAAACGCGCTGCAAGCTCTCCATAATCCACCAAATTACCCATGTTCTCTAAAGCTGCATACATACCGTAATCCGGTAGCCCGTACCTGCTCATTCGCCTTCTACTCCTATGTACGTTCTATACGGTATCGGCGTCTCCGTCTCGATATTCTCCTCTCGTAACATCCCTAAACTTACGAGAAAGGCGTGATCGTAGCGGATGTCCTCGTTATAGCCGCTGGCTTTTAACATATAGGGTTCTATATGTATCCCGTAATTATCTTCAAATTCAACGCTTATGTTATCACCTAAGTAATAACCGTTTCGGTTTAGCGGGTACACTTGACTTTCGTGAAAATATATTTGTAAGCCCGCTAAACCGGCATGACCCGGTAAAATATATATCTTGACGTTTCGGATCACTCCGTAACTGACCTTCAATATCTCTTCATACGGCTCTTCCTGTGCCGTCTCTTTAGGTATTACTATCCGGAAGAAATAGTTCATTTCTCCGTGCCGATTATATAAAGAAGTTCGCCACCACCAGCACCTTTTATATATAAGGTCGCCATATCTATACCATACAATACTAGAGTGTCCCCGTTATTCATAGGATAGCTTACTTTACCACCTCTACCTACAGTTATATCAGCGCCTACTATCTTCAACAACACATAGTATAAATAAATATGCTCTTTTTCTATCTGAAACTCGTGGGTATCTCTGATTGTAATAAACTTCTCGTATACTGCTCCTTTCATCTTCTTTTTAGGTCCTCCCTTAAGGCTGTTTGTAACTTATCTAACAACCGCAACATCTCTACCATTAGACTTTCTATGTGGTCTATCTTATATAAAAGATAGAAAAACAGGGGTATGACAATTACCCCCAAAATGTATATTATTGTGTCAGACATCGGTTAGTATGGTCGCAACTGCTCTAAGAACAGTGTGTTCTCCGGTGACGTCCCTACTGTGCCAGCGGTTACATCCAGTTTCAAGCTGCCTAACGTGCGGACATCATACCAATCCTCTATTACATCTTGCATACCAAAATCAAAACAGTATGTCATAAATGGTAATAGGCCTTGGACTTCACCTGTTACTATTCCGTTCTCACCGTTTTGGATAACCAGCTCCTGACACGCCTCCAAATTCATCTGATGCAATGCCTGCACTTCCGACTGCATATACACGATCTTCTCGTAGCTTGGTGCCGGGAAAAATGTAGTGTTTGTATTCGCTGTTACATTGAACTTGAACTGTTCTCTAACCTTCGGGTAAATGTTTCCTATTATCTTGTTGTATTCCCGGGTATCCATATCCAACGGTATTTTCTTGTCCTGATTCTCGGATAGTTTAACGTTCGTGATACCGTCTCTTACCTTCTTATCAGTCGAAAACCCTCTTAGAAACATCTTTCTTATTACGTAGTCGTCCGGCATTGTTATGTATTTGTGTGCAGAATCTGTTGGTGTCCATGACTCTACTGCTTTCCTCAGTAAAAACCCTTGCGGGCTGATTGCTTTCTCATCAAAGATGTCTGCTACTATACAGTATGTCATTGCCGTTGCTCCCGCATCCATCTTGGTTTTGTCGTATTCAACGTTGAGTACCGGGTTTTTGAAGGCTGTCGGCTTGAACGCTAAATCCTGGTCCCACAGAAAACGACCAAAATCTACTGTTAGATCGAAATACGATTGCAAAGTGTCGCCTTCGGCGTAATAAGACAATGGTAGCTCTCTACGATCATAAAAACCCGCTGCCATAGCTTCGGTGCCTGTCAACGACATTAGTACATCGCTACCGTCTAACAACTCTATCTTCTTTATAGTGCTTACAGGGTGTGCAACCGGTGTCGCTACTCCTACCGGTGTGGATATATTTGCTATGAAATGGAGCCGGCTTATAGGATCTTCTATAAACAGCTCGTTTCTATCCGTACCAGCCGTACCCAAATCCTCGTCTTCTGTTATATACACTGATCTATAGTTCATCTCTACCTACCTCCGATACCACGCTTTTTCTCCATGCACTTTGACATGGCTATCTGGTACTGTTTGGATTTCTCGGCTGACTGCTCTACTGTCACATCAGGTAGACTCGCTATCCTGCTTTTAGCTTCTTCAATACATGAAGCACGCTCATCGTAACCTTCCATATACCTGTCTGTCATGTGCCCGCTTGAATCTTCCCATCTTTCGGCTGCTTTGTCTATCCTGTTTTCCCAACGGTGGTCCGCAGCCGCCTCTTTCATTCCGGCTGCCGTTCTTCCACTGTCCATCGCAGCGTTAAACCGAGCCTTCATCTTGTCCAGTTTCTTAAGCGCTGCTTCGTTCGGGTTGACAGTCGCTCCTTCCATCCCTTTCTTATGATACTTACCGGATAGCGATACTCGCTCCCGCATTTTCGATTCTACTTCATCTCTACTTTTAGTCATTCTTGTTTCCTCCTATTTTATGTAAGGCTAACCAGTTTATAAAAATATCCTACCAGTCACTCCGGCAACCTTACGATTAATAGTTAAGCTTGCATCTATATAAAAGTTTAGTAATTGGAGAGAATCTATAAGGAGTTATGTGTGAAGTATCGGAAAGGGGGGGACTAGGGTCTAAGCGATACTTTGGAATTTATAAATGGACCAAGGGAGGGGGAAAGAATGTTGAAACATGAGAGGGAGATGAGAATAAAATGGAAAATGAGAGTTAGCGATGAATGCTGGCATATAAAACCGTGTAGAGTGTAAAGCTTGAAAGGTTAATTGGGGTTGTGTGAAGGCTTGAAAGGGGTGTTTAAAGGGTAACGAAGGGC
>LGOV01012395.1_pt1 | contig 12265 bp, 11 predicted proteins | sample 469881 | NCBI WGS metagenome assembly LGOV01 (sample SAMN03857199, study PRJNA290197) | marine sediment metagenome | biome: marine cold seep biome; feature: cold seep; material: marine sediment; isolation source: sample #5579, elevator 3A push core 41 containing 12 cm of sediment... ...
AAATGTTCTTTTGATAAATAATTGAATTTACTTAATTGAAAATCTCCAGTTAGTTCTGTACTACAATTAGTACACGTTAATCTTGTTACCTTTAAATCACTTTTACATACAGGGCATTCCCCAATTACATTATTCATATGCATCCTCCTAGATTACTCTTATATCGATTTGTGCGTCTGATGAATCTACTTGTATTCTTGTGTTCTTTGAATATTTAAGCATTTTACTAATTTCGTTGATATCAAAATCTTCGTCTTCTTCTTTAACAAATCTTTTTGCTATTCTTAATCCCAATCTTGCAAAGATCATTGGAATTGGTAAAGCAAATAATATTCTAAGAAATGTATTTATACCTTTTCCTTCTTCAGGAACTGTAATTTTTAATTTTATAAATGTTGCTCTTTTTCCTGGTCTAGAAACTCTATGTTGTTTTTCAGGGTATAAAATACTAAGTGCTTCTTGTGATGTTAGTTCTCCACTTTCAATTTGTGAAAGGACTTTATCATATTTCATCTATATACCACATCCTTTTATTAATTTTCTTAATTTGTGTGTTAACTTTCTTAAGTACACCTTTATGATAATACAAAAAAAATACATTGTCAACAGTTTTATTAAATTAATTTAACTTTTTATTAATATAATCAATATTGTGATTAATTTTATTAATATTATTAATATTTCGTTTGATATAAGCTGGATTCTTTCCTTATATATAGTATTGTGTTTCTCATGGTGTATTATTAACATCAACTATCGATTAATCATTACTAAGTTTAATTTAATTGATTTAGCTGAGACAAAGTTTTACACATTAAGGTCTTTAGTACTCTTCAATAACTCAATACAATATATTCATTATAGCCAGTATTTGATGGTTTGGATGTATTATTCTTCATTATAAAGCAAGTAACAGGGTTGTATGACATGTGTGTCACATTTTTCTTGACACTTAGATTTTTTGATGATAAACTATAAGTGACAAGGTTGTCATACGGAGGTGATAATTAAATGCCAAAAGACACATTCTTAAATTTGGATGATAAAAAGAAGCAAAGAATTATTGAAGCATCAATGAATGAGTTTGCTGAATACCCGTTTAGTGAAGTTAAGTTATCAAAAATTATTAAAGGTTCAAAAATTCCTAGAGGTAGTTTTTATCAATACTTTGAAGACAAAATGGACCTATACAAGTACATCTTCGATTTATTGGCAGAGGAAAAAATGAAATACATGGGTGATTTATTACCCAATCCTGAAAAAATGCCGTTTATAGAGTTATTTGAAGAATTATACACAAGAGGTATTAAATTCGCTACATCTGATGCCAGATATGTAAAGATTACTAGATATTTATTATTATCTGGTGGAGACCTATTACAAGAAGTCTTTGGAGATAAATTAGATATTGGTAGACAATTCTATATTGGGTATATTGAAGCCGATAAGAAATTGGGTCGTATTAGAGAAGATGTAGATAGTGAGATATTGGCAGATTTAGTAATACAGTTTACCACAAATATTGCATTCGATGAGATTCAGAAAAATGATACATTTGATGTTGAAAGAATGTTTAAAAAGAGTATCAAAATAATACAAATGCTGAAGAAAGGTATAGAATAGGTGAATTACAATGTTTAAAGTAGAAAATTTGACTTACAAATACCCAAAAAATGAGGAAGATACAATTAGAGGTATAAGTTTTGATATCGCACAAGGAGAAATTTTTGGATTTCTCGGACCAAGTGGTGCTGGAAAAAGTACAACTCAAAAAATATTGATTAAAATATTAGAAGATTTTGGAGGTGTAATTACTTATAATAGTAAAGATATCACTGAATACAGAGATGATTTCTATGAAAGTATTGGAGTTAGTTTTGAAATGCCAATTCATTTCTCGAAAATGACGGCAATGGAAAATATTGAATTCTTTCTACAATTATACAAAAACAACGCTGACATTGAAGTATTAATGAAAAGAGTTGGCCTTTGGGAAGATAGAGATAAAATGGTTGGTGAATTCTCAAAAGGAATGAAGATTAGATTAAATATCGTAAGAGCACTCCTAAACAATCCAACTATGTTATTCCTTGATGAACCTACAAACGGTTTAGATCCGAAAAATGCAATGATACTTAAAGATATGATTAGAGAGTTTAGAGATAATGGAGGAACAGTTTTTATCACTTCTCATATTATGTCTGATATTGATCAATTATGTGATAGAGTTGCATTCATTGTTGAAGGAAAAATCATCGAAATGGATTCGCCAAGAAACTTAAAAATCAAATATGGAAAACGCAGTATGACACTAGAATACAAAGAAGAAGAAAAAACTATCCGAGTTGAATTCCCATTAGATGGAATTGGGAAAAACCAAGAATTCTTAAACCTTTTACAAACAAAAGATGTTGAAACATTACATAGTGGTGAAACTACACTAGAGGATATATTCATAAAAGTTACAGGAGTTCAATTAAAAGATGAACAGTAGATTAATGGTTCTTGTAAAAGGTGAACTAGTAAGACTTAATAAATACGGAGTTTTTTCAATTAGTATCCTCGTTGCTTTTATATGGGGAGCAGTATTATTTTTAGTAAATGACAATATTCTAGTTGCTGTATTACCAATGGTTCTATTACTTGATGCAACAATGATGAGTGTAATGTATATTGGTGCAGAAATGCACTTTGAAAAATCAGAATCAACAATAAGCACAATGTTAGTAACTCCAGTTACTAATAACGAAATTGTTGCAAGCAAAGTTATCGCAAATTTAATTCATAATTCATTTTCATCTTTATTAATTATTGGAGCATTCTTCCTTGCTAGTGAATTTGAATTTATTCCAAATTTAGGAATACATCTTCTATTATTATTACTTGGTGTAATCTTAACTACAGCAACATTTACAATATCAGGATTAGTATTAAGCTATTATCAGAAGGATTTTACGGGGATGTTAGTTAATATGTTTATATTAGTGATTTTCTTAATGATTCCAACAATTTTAATGATGTTTGGAGTTATTGAAGGGGCATTTTGGGAAAATGCGATGTTAATCAACCCTTTCCAAGCAGCTCAAGAATTAGTAGCTGGAGGATTTGAGTCATACGAATTCACATATAGATATTATGTAAGTTTAGGATATATGTTATTTGGTGGATTAGCGATGTACTTCTTACTTGCTATCCCAAGATTCCAAGATTATGCTGTTAAGCAAAGTGGGGTGTAACAAATGTTTAAAACTATATTAAAAGCAGAACTTAGAAACATACTTCGTGATCGCATGTATTTCTTCTTTGCAGTTTATCCATTTATCTTTGGTGGTTTAGGATATTTCTTAGTAGAATGGATTCACGATAAATACCCATTAAGTCCATGGGATGGTATTACTGCAATGGTATTAATTGTTATTACAGGTTACGTATTTGGTGCATTAGTAGCTTTTACATTACTTGATGATAAAGATGATAAAGTCTTAATGAGTTTAAAAATAACTCCAATATCAGTAAAGAAATATGTATATGTGAAAATTCTTGTTGGTATGGTGTTTGGTTTTATCTCAACTTTAATTTTAATATTAGCAACAAACTTCTTACCTGATGCAAACTTCTTAGTAATTATTGGAGTTGCATTACTTGGATCAATTCAAGTACCAAGTGTAGCATTAATCGTTAACTCTTTTAGTGATAACAAAGTTGAAGGATTTGTAATTATGAAATTATCAGGAATAGTTATCTTGTTTCCGGTTATTGGCTTCCTAGTTACAGGTTGGGTTCAATACTTCCTTGGAGTAGCTCCAGGATATTGGGCTGGTAGACTTGTAGAATTACAATTAATTGCAACAGAAACAGGTAGTTCTATATTAGTATTTCTAGCAGGAATAGCATACAATATATTGGCAACATGGTTATTAATGAAACTATACGCAAAAAGAACAAATATATAGGAGGAAATTATGCAAATTTTAGGTGCAGTATTAATTATTTATGGTTTATTTTGTATTTTAATTGGGGTCTTAAAATTACCAGCAATTTGGAATATGAAAAAATTAAGAATTATGGCAAAAATGTTTAAAGGAGATCGTAACTTACAGATTTTTGTAATTGTATGGGGTCTTATCGTAGCAGTTGTAGGAATATTAATTAGATAATACAAAGAAAAAATCACAATTCATTTGAATTGTGATTTTTTTATTTTACTTATAAAGAAGCTCTTAGTTCTAATATTATGTCTCTTGTTTCTGCAGCTTTTTCAAAATCAAGTTGTTTTGCTGCTTTACGCATTTCTTTTTCTAAATCATTTATAATTTTTAGTTTATCTTTCTTAGTTAAATCACCAAGTTTTTTCGTATCTTCTAAAATATCTAATTTCACACTTATTGAATCTCTGATTCCCTTTTGTATTGTTTTAGGGGTTATATTATGAAGTATATTATACTCATTTTGTATTTCTCTTCTACGAGCAGTTTCAGAAATGGCATACTTCATTGAATCAGTCATTTTATCTGCGTACATAATAACTTTTCCATCACTGTTTCTTGCTGCTCTACCAATTGTTTGAACTAAACTACGATTACTTCTCAAGAATCCTTGTTTATCTGCATCTAACATACAGATTAAAGAAACTTCAGGAATATCCAAGCCTTCACGCAGTAGATTTATTCCTACAATTACATCGTAAGTACCAAGACGTAATTCTCTTATGATTTCGGTTCTTTCTAGTGTTTTAATCTTACTGTGTAGATATGTAACTTTAATACCAAGTTCAATAAGATAATTAGTTAAATCTTCACTCATCTTAATTGTTAGTGTTGTGATGAGTGTTCTTTGATTCATTTTGTTTCTTTCTAATATTTCAGCAACTATGTCATCAATCTGGCCTTTTTTACCTCTAACTTCAATCACTGGATCTAACAATCCAGTTGGACGGATAATTTGTTCAACAAGATATGGTGTTTTTTCCATTTCATAATCACCAGGTGTAGCACTTAAATACACTGTTTGATGTATTTTTTTATTAAATTCCTCAAAGTTTAAAGGTCTATTATCTAAAGCACTTGGTAATCTAAAACCATAATCAATTAAGGTTGATTTACGGGATCTATCTCCTTTATACATACCTCTTACTTGAGGTAAAGTAACATGTGATTCATCAACAATCAATAAATAATCATCCCCAAAGAAGTCCATTAATGTATATGGCGTTTCACCTTCATCACGAAGTGATAAATGTCTTGAGTAATTTTCAACTCCAGAACATCTTCCTACTTCTTTTAACATTTCTATATCATAATTAGTTCTTTGAGCAATTCTTTCTGCTTCTAAGTATTTATCTTCCTTCTTGTAGAACTTGATTCTTTCTTCAAGTTCTGATTCTATTCTCTGAATACCTTCTTCTATTTTATCTTTATTGGTAATGAACTGAGTTGCAGGGAATAAGGAAATAACACTATATTCATTTAATACTTCTCCTGTCAATATGTCAAATTCTCTAATTCTTTCAATTTCATCATCAAATAGTTCTACTCTAATACCCACAGTTTTACTATATGTTGGTAATATCTCTATAACATCACCTTTTACTCTAAAACTACCTCGATTAAAGTCAAAATCATTTCTTGTAAATAGCATTTCAACTAGTCTAATTAGTAAGTTATCTCGACCAAATTCATCACCAACTCTTAAAGTTAGCATTGAATTTTTGTAGTCTTCTGGATTTCCAATTCCATATATACACGATACACTAGCTACAACTATGACGTCTTTTCTTTCCAATATAGAAGCTGTAGCGCTATGTCTCATTTCATCAATTTCATCATTTATTGATGAGTCTTTTTCAATAAATAAATCTCTTGACGGTACATATGCTTCTGGTTGATAGTAATCATAATATGAGATAAAATACTCCACTCTATTATTAGGGAACAGCTGTTTGAATTCACTGTATAATTGTCCCGCAAGTGTTTTATTATGTGCCAAGATAAGAGTTGGTTTATTCACATTTTGAATAACATGACTCATCGTAAATGTTTTCCCTGTTCCTGTTGCACCTAAAAGAATTTGCTCTTTTACACCGTTATTAATATTTTCTGTTATGTATTCAATTGCCTTTACTTGATCACCCATAGGTGAGAATCCAGCAACTAATTCGAATTTATCCATAAAATCACCTTATATTCTTAAGACTTAGTAATAGTTCTTCTTTTTCTTTATAGTTCTTCAAAGTTATAATTCTTCCTTTATATTTTGATAAATATAATTTAATACTTGGTAACTTATCTTTTTTAAAATTGCGAATAAAACCAAGAAAATCATCATCCATTTTAGTTTGATCAAACCCGGGAGCCATATCTCCTCTTGAAACTTTTAATTTTGTTCGTTTAATCGCATTTTCAATACATACGTCAGTTGGTAAATCAAATAGGATTACAGTATCACAGTATGGTAACCTTACAGGTATTGTTGAGGTGTAATTCCCGTCTAGAATGAACTGATTATTATTCTCCATAAAATGAATAAGCTTTTCAATAAGTTCAGATCTTGGAATCTGTGTGAAATTGTCAATATGATATACATAATCAAAATGAAAAACAGGATATAATAGAATCTCTTCTAGTTCCTTAGATAAAGTTGATTTACCACTACCTGGACTCCCAATAATCATTATCTTATTCATAAATTTATCACCATATCTATTTTATCATATCTATGATAAATAAAGTATGTTAAAATTTGGATAGGTGATTATCATGAAAGTACTACTTATAAGTATCAATGCCAAATATATCCACACTAATAACGCTGTCAGACTTCTAAAAGTAAACAGCTCCTATAATCCTGAAATCTATGAATATACAATTAAAGATGACATCAATCAAATCGTAAAAGACATTGAAGACTATAACCCTGACGTAATTGGTTGTAGTTTATATATATGGAATGTAAATATTTTTATGGAATTGATTGAAAAATTATCTCTTAAAAACTCAAAACTAATTCTAGGAGGACCTGAGGTTAGCTATGATCCTGAATATTTCCTAGATAATACTAAGGCTGATTTTATTATAAAAGGGGAAGGGGAAGTAGCTTTTGAATCTCTTCTAAAAGCATTAGAGAGCGAAAAAGACTATTCAAATATTCCCAGTCTATCCTATAGAAAAAACAATAACTACCATCATAATGCAATTGAAGAAGTTAAAGACCTTTCTCATATAAAACTACCTTATTACTTAGAATCAGATATCAAGCATATTCCAAATAAGATATCTTATATAGAATCATCAAGAGGTTGTCCTTACAAATGTAGTTACTGTCTTAGTTCTTTAGAGAAGACTGTTAGATTCTTTGATACTGAGGAAGTTAAAAAGGCTATATTGTACCTAATGGAAAAAGGTAGTAAAACAATTAAATTCTTAGATAGAACTTTTAATGCAAATAAAAACACACTGAATTTACTGGACTTCATTATTAAGCATAATAATAAGAGAACAGTTTTTCAATTTGAAATTACAGGAGATGTCCTAGATCCTAAAATCATCCATCATTTAAATAAAAAAGCACCTAAAGGGTTATTTAGATTTGAAATAGGTATCCAATCTACCAACGAGCAAACCAACTTATTAGTTGATAGATTTCAAAATACAGATAAACTATTCCATAATATCAATTTAATTCAAGATGCTGGAATAATCGATTTGCATTTAGATTTAATTGCTGGACTACCACTAGAAGACCTTAAATCATTTCAAAATACCTTTGACACTGTTTTTAGTTTAAAAACTAAGGAATTACAGCTTGGTTTCCTAAAAATGCTTAGAGGGACAAAAATAAGGAATGAAAGTGATAAGTATGGTTATCGATATAACGAGGTTGCACCCTATGAAATAATTAGTAATAATTCACTAACAAACAATGAAATAGAAGAAATTCATTTAGTAGAGCATATGTTAGAGTTATACCATAACAAAGGGTATTTTAGAGATAATATGCTGCAAATTATCTTATCAAAAACCTCATCATATAATTTCCTTAAGGAAATAGGTAATCACTATCTTAAATATGATTTAAAAATGAAAGGGTATCAAATCCAAGACATATATAGTAGTATTTTCCCTTTACTTAACGATGATGAAATATATCTATTAAAGCAGGATTATCTAAAAAGATCTAAGATTAAACCAAAAATCTTCTTTGAGAATGTTATTTCAAAAGAGGAAAGAAAAATAGTGTTAACTCTAATCTCAAAGAAACATGATATTCAGATAAATAAATTATATAAACATAGCGTAATAATAAAAAATACCTTTGAATATTTTTGTGTGTATTATCAAGACAACAACCACAAATCATTCACTACTAATATAAATAAAACGCCCTATTAGGGCGTTTTTTAATTAGATAATTTTATAATTGCAGCAAATACTTTTTCAATATACTCTTTCACATTTAAGTTTTCTTCAATATCTACATTTGAGTTTGCCAAAGTTAGAATACTACCTGTTACCATACTAGTAATTACTAAGTTATTCTCTTCTAACAATATTGGATTTAGTTTACCTTCCACAACACCCTTCATAAAGATGCTCATGAAACGTTCTTTGTAGAACTTAGATACTCCAGATACTTTATCTGACATTTCCTTGCGATGGTCTATATTCATTTGCTTCTTAAATCCTGGAGTAATTAGATTGAAAAGAAATCTACTACTCAATGCAATATTGAATAAAGTGTATACCTCATATTTAAATAATTCCTCAAAGTTACCTTCAATAACTTCTCTGTTTTGAATTGAATCAACAGCTTCATCAACAACACGACAAATTGCTTGTTGGAGAACTTCATCTTTCGTTTTGAAGTACTCATAAATGGTGCTTTTACCAATATTAACTTCTTTTGCTAACTGTGACATTGTAAAATCACTTTCAATACCTTGTTTTCTGAATATTACAATCAATGCATCTAATATTTCTTCTTTTCTTGCCAATTACATCGCCTCTTTTTTATTGAAGACTAAGTTAGCTGCGATTCCCGCAATTAACACAACTCCAATTAGGATAATGTACCAGTAACCAAGATATATATAACCAGAAATAGCTCCAGCAAGAACAACAACTATACCTAATAAACTCAATACATTCTTAGCATGTTCTGTTAATAAGTAATACATAATTGGAACAACCATTAAAGTAAGAACAGTAGCGTATAAAAGTCCACCAATTGTAGTAACCGCCATTGGTTGCATCATTTCAGCACCTTCACCAACTCCAAGAGCCATTGTTAATAAGGCTAATATCGTAGTTAATGCTGTCATAATGATTGGTCTTAATCTTGTTTTTCCAGCTTCTAATAGAGCTTCTTTAACTGAAAGTCCAGTTTCACGTAATTGATTTGTATAGTCTACAAGAACAATACCATTATTAACAACAACACCGACTAATACGATAAACCCAATTACAGCAACAACACTAACACTCATTCCTGCAAAGTATAGAATCGCAAATCCACCAGTGAATGCTAGAGGAATTGTAAACATAATGATTAATGGATATGTGAGTGATTGGAACTGTGAAGCCATAATCATGTATATTAATGCAATAGCTAATAGTACTGCTAATGCTAAAGTACTTAATGCTTCCATAATTTCTTCATTTTCACCTTGGACTTCAAACTCATATCCATCAGGCACTTCATAATCATTCATCACTTCATCCAATTCTTGAGCAATAAATGTTGAGTTATAATCTTCATCAAATGTAGCAGAAATAGTCAATGATCTTATTCCATCTGTATGATTAATTGTACTAAATCCTTCAACAGGTAGAACAGTTGCTACATCTTTAAGTAAAATAAATTCACCTGTAAATGATTGTCCTAAAATCATATTTTCAATACTTTCAATTGAATAATTTATTTCATCTGAATTTGAATTTGAATCATATAGATAAATATCATATATCGATCCACCTTGTGTAATAGATGTCACAACTTCTTCATTAGACAAAGTCTCCATAATTTGCATTGCAACAACTGCAGTTAAATATCCATGCTCTACTGCTTTATTTTTATCAATGGTAATTTTAATCTCATCAGCAGGAATACCAATACCGTTATCAACTTCTACAACACCTTCAACAGCTGCTAAAGCATCAGCTATAGATCTCGCTTCAGTTTTTAGAATATCTAAGTCATATCCTCTTAATTCAACTTGATACCCACTACCAGTTAACATTGAAGTTTGTTGCTGTGAACCTGAAATATCAAATTCAACAGAACTATAATTTTCTAGTAATAAATCGTTTAAAATACTTTCAACTTCTGTTGTAGACAATACTCTATCATCTTTTAATACAACACTTGCAGATGCAGCATTAGATGAACTAAACCCAAGGAATGAACCTTGCATAGAACCTAAGGTAACACCAACAACATCAACATCAGCAATTAACAAGATATCTTCTGTGATATCATCTAATACAGTGAAGAACTCTGTTGTTGATAAAGGTTCTTCAACAGGGTTACTAATAGAAATTGTTAACTGTCCCTCATCTGATGCAGGGAAGTATTCAAATCCGTTTGTCATTGCAAGAGCAATGAATCCTCCAAACAAAACAACAACTAACCCTAAAACCACATATTTAAATCTAAACGCCAAGTTAAATAATTTTTCATAACCACGTTTAGCCCAATTTACATTTTGCTCATCACTTGAACTAACTTTTTCATCTTCTTTTAAAATCTTAGAAGAGATTGCAGGTACTAAAGTTAATGCTATAAATAAACTAGCGATTAAACTATAAGCAATCGTTAATGCCATTTCCAAGAAGATTTCCTTAATAAATCCTTCAATAAATAATACTGGTACAAATACACTTATTGTTGTAATTGTTGAAGCGAAAATTGCTCCAGCTACTTGTTCTGTACCTTTTATTGCAGCATCTTTATTTGAGTAACCAAGTTTCTTCATTCTAAAGATATTTTCAATAACAACAATCGAGTTATCTACTAACATCCCAATTCCTAGGGCTAATCCCCCTAAACTTACGATATTCAATGTAATACCACTAAAATATATTAATACAATAGCAAACATTAAACTAATTGGAATACTAATTGCAACAATAAATGTTGCTCTTGCACTTCTTAAGAAGATAATCAATACGATAACTGCTAAAATCGCTCCATATAATAAGTTATTTGCAACGCTTCCAGTAGCAAACTCAATATATTCTCCTTGATCTAACAATACAGTAAATTCTGTATCTGTATCCGTCTCACTAATACCACTAAGTACATTATTTATCTCTTTCGTTATATCAGTTGTAGCAAATTCACTACTTTTTTGAATTGAAATACTTATTGCATTATCACCGTTAACTTTACTGTACTCACGTTCATTTGCATTGACAAATGTAATGTCAGTAATCTCATTCATTGAGATAGTTAAAGGATTGATAGCAAACATTGCTTCAATTGGATCTGTTAGAGGATCATATGTAGGATTAGGCATACCCGCAAAAGTAAATGCGACTAACTCACTAATAGATTCAGTACTGTCAAATTCATCTCCAACTCGTACCAAATAAGAACCATCACTAATTGTTGGATCAACAATATTTGCGTATCCAACTGGATATTCAAAGTTTTGAGCCTGCAATATTTGTCCTACTAATGCTTTATCTAACGAAGGTAATACTGGTACATCACCAGGTAAATCCTGTAGAATCCACATAGTAGCAAATTGATCATTTATTGCAGCTATTTCTAAATTTTTTGCAGCAAGAGTAGTTTCGTTTAGTAATACTTGAACTTCTGATTCGTAAGCACCACTTACACTAACACTAGCAACACCAGGAACTTTTTCTAGATTAGGAATTACTTCATCATATACATATTCAGTTAATTCCAATTGTTCCATATCACCCTTAGAAACACTCAATGACATAATCGGCATCATATCTGGGTTTAATTTTATAATCATTGGATTACCAACTATGTCAGGCATATTTGTAGTTGCCATATCCAATGTCTCTCGCATTTCGATAACTGCGCTATCCATATTCGTATCACTATTAAACTCTAAAATAATTAAAGAAAAGTTCTCTTGTGACATCGAAGTAAATGTTTTTACATTTGTTGTTGTTGCCAATGCATCCTCAAGGGGATTAGTAACAACATCTTCTACCTCAGTTGGGCTAGCACCAGGATAGGTGGTAACTATTACTGAATAAGGTAAATTCATATTTGGGAATAAATCTGTTGT
>LGOV01000755.1_pt4 | contig 12258 bp, 12 predicted proteins | sample 469881 | NCBI WGS metagenome assembly LGOV01 (sample SAMN03857199, study PRJNA290197) | marine sediment metagenome | biome: marine cold seep biome; feature: cold seep; material: marine sediment; isolation source: sample #5579, elevator 3A push core 41 containing 12 cm of sediment... ...
TTACCCATGAAATATGAGATTCCCAATGAAAGCTTTCCTTGATTTTTCAGTTTTTCAACAACTATATTCGGAAGTGGTCTATCTATTTCATCGACGCCATCAACACCGATTAATCTCAGTATTGTTCTCTCTACAGTTACAGTAGTATGTTGTTCGATAAATTCTTGAATATTTATAGCAATATTCTTAGCTGAATCTCTTGCTTCTTCCGCTAGTTTAAAATCTAAATTTAATTTACTCATTATTATTGCCTCCTTTCTGCTTTTGTAATAAATACTCTTTTGCTCTAAAAATAATTTTCTCATTCAATCCCAACATCTGTGCAATCGGGATAGCCTCTTTAGGTACTTGTTCCTTATCATCAACTCTTTCAAGAGTGAAATCCATTTGATGATGTAAATTCTCAATAACCGATTGCCCTTCAATCATGCTATCAAAATCTATATTCTTTAGTCCTCTAACTTGATAGTGAACTTTTCCCCTTGTTATTCCATCAAAGTGAGAAGTAAACACACAAATGGAATTTGAATCATTCAAATAATCAGTGATACTTCTAGAAATCGCATAGCCTTCTTGTGGATTCGTTCCTCTTGAAAGCTCATCCACGAGGATTAATCCTCTTTTATCAGATTGATTGATAATTTCAGAAAGTGCAACCATCTCACCCGCAAACGAGCTAAGTCCTAATGACATATCCTGAGTATCTCCCACTGAGATATAAATATAATCTCTCAAAGGAAATTTCACCCTTTTAGCAGGCACAAATAATCCATGTTGAGCCATTGCTGCTATTTGTCCCATCAATTTAAGGCTTACGGTTTTTCCGCCCATATTCGACCCCGTTATTACACTGGCCCCTCTTGTCAAACAAATATCAATAGGAGTGTATTCCAATCCTTCTCTTCTCAATCTATCCGCTATCGGAATATTAATGCCTTCTTCTATCTCAAAAGCATCACCCATAGTTACTTCCGGTCTGATTAAATTATAAGCTATGGCAAAACTTGCTTTTCCTAAGATAAAATCCAGATGTCCTATCCTATCGATATTTTCAAGAAATAATAAAATATATGACTTTAATTGATTACTTAAATCAATCTTGACTTTTTCCTCTTCACTTTGTTCTATTTCCTTCAACTCATTAAGTTTTTTCATCCACTCACTATAACCGTGATTCAGGTTAATTGTAAATACCACCAACCCGTAGTTTTCGGATAAATAGGCAAAGTTGTCATCTTGAACAATCTCTTCATAATGTGAATTTGATTTTGAAATTCTTATTTCACCATTTGGTCTAATCTTCAAATCATATTTCTTTGATAAAGTGCTAAATAAAACTTTTTTTTCATTTTCGATATCCTTATTCAACTTTTCAATTTCTTCTCTTGTCTCTTTCAAAACCAAAGAATAATTATCATAGATATAAAAAGTTGGAATCTTATCATCTTTAGGATCTAATATTTTTTCTACATCAAGTAATCTCTTCGGCAATATATCCAGTAAATTTTTTAGTGGAAGCAATAGATTATTTAACAATCTAACTCCAAAAGCAAATTTTTTAAGTTCAAAAAATTCAACCTCCGATAAAACCACCCCATCTTCCAATCGATTTATCGTCCCTCTAATCTCTTTTATGTCTTTTAAAACATTTCTTACCTTAGTAAAGGTCAATTTATGCTTTAAAAGGTTCTCAATTACAAGGTCCATAAGATCATACTCGGATTCTAAAGCATCCTTATCAAAGTAGGGTTTAATATCAACTTTTCTACTCTTGCCATACACACTTGAAATATTGATCTTATCAAGAATATAATCAATATCAAGTTTCTCATCTGTGGAAAATCTAAAAAACATATTACCCCCTATGATTCAAAAACATTAATTACTTTTAAGTCTTTAACTTTTTCCATTAATCTTTGTTTTAATATTCCACTGTCAAAGTAATACCCTTTTGGCGAAAAAGGATTAATAGAAACTCCTATTAAATTAATTTCATCCAACACAAATATCTTGAGTCCTTTTGCAAGTAGTTCATGATAATTATCCCTCTCGACAAACAACTTGCTTCCATCAGAAACCACAACACCAACTTTGCCATGAGTCAAATCTACAACGTCCTTTAATGTGCTGTAAGTAACTGCTCCAGGAAAAAATATATACTTCGAATTATTCTTCAAGTGATTCTTTAACTCACTTCCCGCGTTTATACCAGTTTTTAAATGAATAACATCAATCTGCCCTTTGTCATCCATAATCCCTATCTGATTGTTTTCCTTAAGAAGCTTAAAATCGCTTAAATTTGTTGTAACACTTTTTAGTCGTAAAAGATTAATCCTGTGCAAGGTTTGGTTGACAACTTGGTTCATATCTCTAGAAAGCGCCGCCCCAGTCGATAGAAAAACACCATCTGCCAAAGCAGGTGATGCACTGCTGACTCTATCAAGCGCACCATCAATGAGCACAAGTTCAGCTCCCCAATTTTTCATAATCCTACTTACTTTCTCAATTCCATGATTGCTTCTTGGTCCAATCAACTCAACTTCCACATGATTTCTCATACGCACAATGACTATCGGTCCAAAAACAGTTGTTAAATCTGTGACTTCCAACACTTCGTATCTTAGATGTTCTCTATTAAGAAGACTCTGAGCTGTTGCCACTAAAGTTCCTGGGAAAACTTCTATAGTTGGTTTTGGAGTATTAGTTACCGAATCCGTTTTCTCTCCATCATAGCCTATAGAAGTTAATCCTAGAATTGTTTTTCCCCAGTATGCTTGATCGATCAACTCATTTAGCAATGTAGTTTTACCTGCATTTTTAACCATTCCTATAAGAGAAATCGTATTATATTTTCCAATGAGTTGATCAATTAATATCATTTTTTACTCCTCGTGAACATTTCTTTTATGTCTTTCCAATTCGTTTGGCTCAATAGCGATCTTTCCACCTTTAAGAAGTTCTAAAACGCCTTCAGCTTTAACATCATCTTCCATCGGAACATAATCAGTCGGCTCAGTGTAAGTTGTTATAACTCCTTCGTAGTTTCTAAGAATAACTCTATTTGGTGATTGAGAAAGAACGTAATTTGGCATTACAGGAATCTTTCCTCCACCACCTGGAGCATCTACAACGAAAGTAGGTACTGCAAAACCAGATGTATGACCCCTTAAACCTTCAATGATTTCAATACCTTTAGATACTGAAGTTCTAAAGTGCTCGATACCGACAGATAAATCACATTGATAAATATAGTATGGTCTAACTCTTATTTTTACTAAATCATGAACTAATTTTCTCATTACAGAAACACTGTCATTGATTCCTCTTAAAAGAACCGATTGGTTTCCTAGAGGAACTCCAGCATCAGCTAATAAAGCAATCGCTTTTTTAGATTCAGGAGTAATTTCTTTTGAGTGATTAAAGTGTGTATTCAACCAAATTGGATGATACTTTTTAAGCATATTTACAAGCTCAGGAGTAATTCTTTGAGGCATAACAACAGGCACTCTTGTACCAATTCTTATTATTTCAACATGCTCGATAGCTCTTAGCTTGCTGATTATATATTCTAATCTCTCATCAGATACCAACAATGCATCTCCACCAGAAAGAAGTACGTCTCTTACTTGTGGTGTATTTCTGATATACTCAATTGCTGCATCGATTTTATCTACAGGCGCTCCTGTGTCGTTTTGACCTGCAAAACGTCTTCTTGTACAGTGTCTACAATACATAGAACATTGATCGGTAATAAGAAGCAATACTCTATCAGGATAACGATGAGTCAATCCTGGAGTAGGAGAATCTTCGTCTTCATGAAGTGGATCATCCATATCTGAAGCCGCCTTATGAGTTTCATAAATTGTAGGTACTGCTTGCATTCTCACTGGACATTTCGGATCATTTTCATCCATTAACAATGCATAATACGGCGTAATGCCCATTCTTAACATTTCTAATGTCTTATTGATTCCATCTTCTTCTACATCAGTAATATTTGCTACTTTTTTTAGAGTTTCTACATCGACGATTCTATTTCTAACTTGCCATTCCCAACTATCCCACTCTTCTTGTTTCACATTTTTATAAAGTTCTACTTCTGAAAAATGTCTCATTTTTTACGCCTCCTAAGCATATAATTCAGTATAAATTTCTCTTAACACTTCACTATCGCGCATAATTTGAAGTGCTACTTCTGCGTGGCCCTTAGTGTAGCCATTTCCGATAATCATAGTAGTGTCCATTCCAACACCTTCAGCTCCCAAAGCAGCTTTAGTGAAGCTTGTCGCCATAGAGAAGAAGTAAATCAATCCGTCATCCTTAGTAGATAAAATACTTGTCATCTCTGTGTTGTCCACGTTTACACAGTTAATTGTAACATCAGCCATTTCCCCATTAGTAACATCGCTTATCATGCCATAAACTTCTACCGGTTTTGTAGCATCGGCAATAATAATTTCATCAGCTAAATTTGCTTTTTTAACATTTCCTATGCTTCTTTCGCTATGAGCCAAGCAAATAACCTTACCATTAGGTCCAGCTAATTTCTTTGCTTCATATAAACAAAGCATACCCGATTTTCCTGCGCCGCCGATAACTAAAACTGTGTCTCCCTCTTTAACATATTTCATTGTTTGAGCTGGAGCACCTGCAACATCAAGTACAGATAATGCAAGGTTTTCCGGAATATCAGTTGGAATCTTTGAATAAATTCCAGATTCAAACAATATCGCTTGTCCTTTAATATCAACTTGATCGATATCTATTCTAACTTCTAAAATCTCTTCTATTACAAGTGGTGTCAATGAAAGAGAAACCAAAGTGGCAATCTTGTCGCCAACTTTTAAATCAGTTGTTTCTTTTATAGCGTCTCCAATTTCCTTAACAGTTCCTATCAACATTCCGCCAGATCCAGTAACAGGATTTTGATGTTTACCTTTTTCCTTAACGATATTCATCATGATAGATTTTATCTTTTCAATATCTCCATTTGCTTCGCCTTTAATCTGTGTAAAGCTTGCTGAATCGATATTAAGTGTTTTAACATCAATTAAAATTTCGTTGTCATAAATCTCCATAGTGTTGTCAATTCTCTTTGCCGGTTGAGGTAGTGCGCCCTTTGGCTCAATAACTCTATGTGTACCGAATTTACATCCCTTATTCATGAAGCACCTCCATAATTTTTTATCATTAATTATTAATGCAATTATCGTGCCATAAAAACTATTAGCTATAGGCTGTTTTAATACAAAAAAAACAAGAGTAGTGCCTAGTTTTTGGCACCACCCTTTTTCAATTTATATTGTAGTGTTTGTCTTGGGATATTTAGCAGCAAAGACGCTTTTGAAATATTCCCATTCGACACCTTCATCGCCTCTTCTATTAGTTCGACTTCTAATACTGATAATCTTTTTCTTAAGTTTAAATCACTATTATCAATGCGCTTCTTATTCCCTTTTAGATATTCCGGAATATCATAAATAGTAATCCATTCTCCTTCTATCAAGCTTATGGCTCCCTCGATTACATGTTCAAGTTCTCTAACATTTCCCATCCATGAAAAATTATCGAAAATCTCTGTGACCTCTTTTGTAATTCCCTTCACATTTCTAAAATACTTTTTATTGAATTTATTAACAAAATACTTAGTAAGAACCTCAATATCACCATTTCTCTCAGTAAGACGATTTAGATTCAAAGTAATTGTATTAAGCCTATAGAATAAATCTCTCCTTAGATTCCCCTTTTCAATCGCTTCAAAAGGATCTTCATTAACAGCTGCAATTATCCTTACATTCGCTTCTCTAATTCTCGTATCACCTATTCTTCTAAATTTACCATCCTGAATCACTCTTAATATCTTTGTCTGAAGTTGATTTGGCATAGAATTTATTTCATCCAAAAACAGAGTTCCGTCATTAGCAATTTCAAACAGTCCAGGGCGGTTGATACTGCCAGTGAAGCCGCCTTTTAATGTGCCGAATAATATACCCTCTAGCAAACTTTCTGGAAGAGAAGCACAGTTTTGAACGATAAAAGGTTTATTATTTCTATTGCTGCTATTGTGAATAGCCTGAACTAGAAGTTCCTTGCCGGTTCCAGTATCTCCAACAACTAGGACAGAAGCATCTGTCATAGCCGCCTTCATGGCTCTAGAAATCATCTTTATCGTACGTGGATCTTCAGTGATAATATCTTCAAATTTATATAACGGTTTATCTTCTGTAAACCGTTCTTCCGATCCTAAAACAACCTTTTGCAAATCTACAACCTGTTCGGATAATTTTTTCATATCGGTGATATTCTTGGAAATCTCAACAGCACCAATAATCTTTCCCCTTGAATCGTGTAATGGAATAGTTGAATTGACTGTATTTATTTCATTGCCTAGATATGTTGTATACCTTTGTTCCAAGTTAAGGATAGGCTCACCGGTTTTTAATACTTTTAATATCGTGCTATTGCTTTCATCTAATGAAGGATAAATTTCGGTAATGTGTTTCCCTAATGAATCCATTATATCGATGTCATCTAGCATAGCAGATTTTCTATTACAAAAAATTAGTTTTCCTTCATAATCCACAATTTGTAGTCCATCGCTGATATATTCAGTTATTTTCTGTATGGTTTCCCATTGAAAAACTTTCATCATACCCACCGCCAAATTTTCGTCTTATATGCCCAATTTTAAGCGCTTTCATCGATTTTGTCAACAATATGGTTAATGATTGTGAAAATTTTATTTTTTTCATAATCGGATAAGCATGTATACACCGTTTTTCTATCATATTTTAAAAAAGAATCTATTCCTTTGCATATTTTACCTTGAACAAAAAATCTAACAAAGATTTCATCAAACTGAATTTCATCAAGTAAAGCACATTCACTTTCTAACCTTTTTATTAAAAAATGAATTCTATAGATAAAATATTCTTTTTCATTACAATCATTTAATTTAAAAGTACCTTCTTTTAAATAAGACTTGATAATAATATTTTCAGGTAAATAAAAATTGATATATCCATTATATGATTTAGCACTATACAAATCGTTCTCATTATTTTTTACTAACTTCTCGCTAATATCGTCAGGCGACATTTTCAACACTTTAGATAATTTAAAAGCCACATTTGTAGAAAACACTCCAAATCTGGCTTCGTCGTTAAATAATATGTCAAAATCATCCCAATCAATATCAAATGTTTTCAAAACTATATTTTTTATGATAGTTCTCACTAAAACACCTCCACTATCAAACGATTATAACTCTCAGATAAACCTCTGATGCTCATATCATATTCAATAGTGATAATTCCACTTCCTTCTTTATTAAAATCACTCTCTAATTTCTTTGTTAATAACTCAACCTTAAAAACACCATATGGAGTTGAATAATCAGATTCATATCTCTTTCCTTCTTCAAACATCATTTCAGAAGAAGCCATACCCTCTCGTCTCATAACAATCAATTCATCCTTGACTTCTAAAGTAGTCAAACTACCTTTCATTCCTGAAATCTCAGACTCTTCATACATAATAGTTATAACATCATCGTTTTTTTGATACTCTCCTTCAGTGGTGAATTCAATTCTATCTTCTTCACCTTCCACCGGACGTATAGAGGCTGTAATTTTGACCATTTTTTTTATCATCATAATCAATCCTTTAAACCTAATTGTATTAGTTGATCTAATAGCGTAGCATATTCTACACCCTCAAATTTCCATAGTCTAGGATACATACTAATAGGTGTAAACCCCGGCATAGTGTTTATTTCATTTAAATAAATCTTTCCTGTCTCTTTATCAAGAAAAAAATCTATTCGACTAAGACCACTACATCCAAGTTCGACATATGCTTTTATTGCATACTCTTTAATTTCTTTTACTTGCATCTCTGTTATTTCAGCAGGTATTATTAATTTTGATTTACCACCATCAAAATATTTAGCTTCATAATCATAAAATTCATGAGAAGGAATTATTTCTCCAACTACCGATGCTTTTGGAGTATCATTTCCTAAAACTGCACATTCGAGTTCTCTTGCATTTATTCCCTCTTCAATGATTATTTTGTTGTCATATGAAAAAGATTCTTTAACACCTTTTTTTAACTCATTAATATTTTTAACCTTGGAGATACCAATACTAGAACCCAAATTTACCGGTTTAACAAACATCGGATATCCTAGTTCCTTTTCAATCATATCGAAATCAACGGATTGATGTCTAATTACAGTAAATGATTTTGTCACTGGCACGCTAATTCTTTGAAGCAATTTCTTTGTATAATCTTTATCCATGCAAAGTGCTGAAGCTACTAAACTACATCCTGCAAAAGGAATACCTAGCATATCAAACAAACCTTGAATTTTTCCATCTTCACCGTAAGGTCCATGAAGAAGTGGAAAAACAATATCAATACCATTTTGTAATTTTTCCATAATCAAACCAGGAATTTTATTGTTTTTATCGTCAAATTTCAAAGTCTTTAAATCGTCTTCAATCTCATCGATTGTTTCCCAATATCCATTTCTATCTATACCAAAAAGAAAAATCTCATATTTGTTTTTATCGATAGCCTTTACAATTTCTCTTGCTGTCATTATTGAAATTTCATGTTCTTCCGATTGTCCACCAAATATTAGACCGACATTAATTTTTTTCATCAAAATCTTCCTCACTTTCAGCCCAGGCAATCACCGATTTTTCTATTTCAACCACATGATCTTCAGCATGTTTCTTCGCTTCATCAGCATTCCCGTTTTCTATAGCTTCTAGAATCAAAGCATGCCAATTTTGAATATTTTTATAAGACGAAGCCTCATTGAAATATATCAATCTAAAACGATGAAATTGTTCATGAAGTTCTTTAACAAGAGTAATAAGTCTCTCATTTCTAGTTGATTTAAATATCAAGTCATGAAATTCTCTATCTTTTTTAATCATTCCTTTAACATCTAAATTTTCCATATAGTTTTCAAATTTTTCGTATGATTTTCTTAATTCCTTTTTTTCGCCAGCATTCATTCTCTGAGATGCTAAATTGGCTGCAAACCCTTCCAAGACTCTTCGTATTTCTAAAACATCTAATATCTCTTTAATGCTTACCTTAGTGACATACGCACCTTTTCTCGGAACCATAGTTATAAATTTTTCTTTTTCAAGTTTTCTTATAGCTTCTCTAACCGGTGTTCTAGATACACCTAATCTCTCTGCAATAGTATTTTCCATCAACCTTTGACCAGGTTTTATTTTCCCAATCATTATTTCGTCCCTTAAATATTCAAATACTACTTCTCCCAATGATTTATACTGATTCATTTTTATCCACCCCATTATATGATTTTACTAAAAATGTTTGTCGATTAAGCTTGCTAAAATTTTTATATGCCGCTTTAGCATGATCCAACTTTGTAAACAGCCCAAATATCGAAGGACCACTGCCACTCATCAAGACACCCTTTGCACCAAAAGATTTCATTAATTTTTTATCTTTTTCTACAATTGGATACAATCTAAAAGTTACATTTTCCAATACATTCCCCAACTTTTCAGAAATCATATAAATATTTTCATCTTCTAAAGCCTTTATCATCCCTTCAATATCAGGATGAATCTTATAGTCATTTGGAACTAAATTATTATACACTTCCATAGTTGATACAGATAAATTTGGTTTTGTCACTACAACCCAAATATCATTCAACCCTTTTATAGGAGTTAATTTTTCTCCAATCCCCTCAGCTCTAGCAGCTCCAGACATGAAACAAAATGGAACATCGGCCCCTAAATCAGCTCCTAATCTCATCATATCCTTTTGAGATAGGCCAATTCTAAACATTTCATTGATACCTTGAATTACTGTTGCAGCATTTGTGCTTCCACCCGCCAGACCAGCCGCTATTGGAATATTTTTTTCAATATATATATATACACCGGATTTTAATTTAAACTTATCAATCATCAACTCGGCAGCTTTGTAAGCAATGTTCCTCGAATTCGTCGGCAAATAAATGCAATTTGATTCAATCTTAATTCCTTTAGGAATTATTTTCATATATATTTCATCATAAAGATCGATTTTTTGCATAATCATATCGACTTCATGATACCCGTTTTTCATTTTTCCCTTTACATCGAGAGACAAATTAATCTTCGCCCTTGATTTATACTTTTGATGCATCTAACTACCCCTATCATATACATTATACAAAATACACTACCATTATACATTATGTATACAATTTAGAAAACAAAATTCAAAAAAAATAGGGCTAATGCCCTACTTTTTACTATTCATTGATTATCAATGTACCTGTTTTTCCTTCTATTCCTTCTTCTGCTTTTTCAAGAGAAGTGATTAAAGCTTTTCTTCCTTTTTTAGAGCTGGCAAACATCATAGCTGCTTTAACCTTAGGAAGCATCGATCCTGGAGCAAAATGCCCTTCGTCGATATATTGCTGCGCCTCTTCTAAAGTAAGCTTATCCAACCATTTCTCATTTTTTGTACCGAAGTTGATTGCTACTTTTTCAACAGCAGTCAAGATTATTAGATAATCCGCATCTAAAATCTCAGCTATCTTCGAACTAGCAAAATCTTTATCAATTACCGCTGGAACACCTATAAGTTTATTACCGTCTTTTACAACCGGTATACCGCCGCCACCTACAGTTATAACAATACAATCATTATCAACTAGAGTCTTGACAACTTCTTTTTCAGCTACATCAATAGGTAGTGGAGAAGGAACAACTCTTCTATATCCTCTTCCAGCATCCTCAACCATATCAAAGCCCTTTTCAGTTATCAATTCCTGTGCTTCTTCTTCAGTATAAAAAGCTCCAATAGGTTTTGTCGGTTTAACAAACGCTTCATCATTTTTATCTACAATAACCTGAGTCACTACAGTTGCAACAGGTTTTGATATATTTCTACCAAGCATTTCTTCACGAATTGCATTTTGCAAATGATATCCAATATAACCTTGACTCATAGCTCCACACTCTGGAAATGGCATTTCCGGTGTAGAAGCCGCAGTTTTTGAAGCTGTATCCATAGCTAGATTAATCATTCCAACCTGTGGACCGTTTCCATGAGCTAATGTAACTTGATGCCCATGTTGGATTAAGTCTACAATCGGCTTAGCTGTATTCTTAACCAAATTTATTTGCTCTTGAGGTGTTTTTCCTAAAGCATTACCACCTAAGGCTACAACAATTTTATCACGCATTAATTTCGCTCCTTTATATTATAAATTACCTATACTCGCTACCATTACAGCTTTGATAGTATGCATTCTATTTTCTGCTTCATCAAATACTACAGAATGTTTACTTCTAAATACATCATCAGTTACTTCCATAGCATCAAGTCCGTATTTTTCTTTTACTTCCATCCCAACAGCTGTAAGAGTATCATGGAACGCTGGTAGACAATGCATGAAAATCATATCTGGATTCTCTGTCTTTTTAACCATATCCATATTTACTTGATAATCTTTTAATTGGTTGATTCTTTCTTCAAATAAATGCTCTTCACCCATAGACACCCAAACATCAGTGTAAATGGCATCAGCGCCTTTTACTGAATTTACATCATCAGATATTTCGATAATCGCTCCTGTTTCTTTCGCAATTTCTCTCATCTCTTCAACAAGTTCTTCAGATGGCCATAATTCCTTAGGTGCTAAAGCAACAAAGTGCATACCCATTTTAGCTGCCCCGATCATAAGTGAATTACCCATATTGTTTCTAGCGTCACCTGCAAATACAAATTTCACCTTGTTAAGTGGCTTAGCTACATGTTCTTCTATTGTTAAAAAGTCAGCTAAAATTTGAGTTGGATGATATAAATCAGTCAAACCATTCCATACCGGAACTCCAGCATGTGCTGCTAAACCTTCAACAGTTTCTTGCTTAAATCCTCTAAATTCTATTCCATCATAGAATCTTCCCAATACTTTAGCAGTATCTTCAATTGTTTCTTTTTTCCCCATTTGAGAATTAGTAAGGAAAGTTACATTTCCACCTTCATCAAATGTCGCAACTTCAAAAGCTGTTCTAGTTCTTGTTGAACTTTTTTCAAATATCAAACATACATTCTTTCCAGCTAATAAATCTCCTCTGACTCCTGATCTTTTTTTCGCTTTTAAATCATGAGATAAATCTAATAAATATCTGATTTCCTGTGGTGTAAAATCCTTTAGTGTAATAAAATGTCTTCCTTTTAAGCTTACTGGCATATTTAGCCCTCCTT
>LGOV01049359.1_pt2 | contig 12258 bp, 13 predicted proteins | sample 469881 | NCBI WGS metagenome assembly LGOV01 (sample SAMN03857199, study PRJNA290197) | marine sediment metagenome | biome: marine cold seep biome; feature: cold seep; material: marine sediment; isolation source: sample #5579, elevator 3A push core 41 containing 12 cm of sediment... ...
CCCATTACCATAACCACAATTACAGAAATTGCAGTATCAATTAATCCATTTTTTGAAGTACTGATAACCTGATTTAGGTTCATTCCAAAACCCATTAATACAATTGAAGCTTGTAATGAGAAAGAAGTATACTTTGATATATTTTCATGTTTAATCCCTAATAAGGACAAAAATAAACCCAGTGCTAATGCAATACCTGGAGTAATAAAAGGCATCAAACATAAGGCAATAATACCTCCATATATGAGTTTTGTTGATTTATTATTATACACGTTCATAGTTTTATATTTTGATACAAAAGTAAGACGTATGTATAATTAAATAAAATACTGTTTTGTTATATAGTATAGCTTTAAGTTATAGAAGATATGAAGTTTATAAACAAACTTTGAACAGCACTATCAGGACCTCGTTTTTGAGCTATTCTAAATTTTCTTTCTATGTTTAATCTTTTTATTTTAATCTTTTTAATAGATCCAAGCTGTAATTCTTTTTCTATTGACCGCTCTGAAACTAATGATATACCATCAAACTCAGTAAGGAAATTTTTGATGGATTCTGTACTCCCTAGATGAATAACGATATTCAGTTTATCGAAACTTATATTGTTTTTCATTAATGCTTTTTGAATAACTTCTAATGATCCAGATCCCTTTTCGCGAAGTACTAAAGGTATTTGTTGAAGGTCTGAAATTGAGATTATTGTTTTTTTTGAATAAACACTATTTATACTAGTTATTGCTATAATTTCGTCATCAAGGAAATCGATATATTTTATATCTGAATGCGAAGATTGATTTTCAACAAGAGCTAAATCTATCTCGTCGTTAATAAGCTTTGTTTCAATATCGGATGAATTACCATTTATTAGATTTATTTTTATTTTAGGATATTTTTTGTAGAAAGCAGCTATTACTTTAGGTATGTAGTATTGAGCTATACTAGAACTAGCACCAATTCGTAATGTACCTTTAAATGCATTGTTTAATTTCCCTAACTCAAACTCGAGGCTGTTATATTCTATTTCTATTTTTTTTAGATAATCGTGGGTGAGCCTACCTGCACTGGTAAGGTGAATTTTATTACCCTTTCTTTCAAAAAGTGCAATTTTTAATTTGGCTTCTAATTCTTGAATATGTTTAGTTACAGCGGGTTGACTTATAAATAATTCTTCAGCTGCTTTAGAAATATTGAGCCTTTCAGCTACTGCTAAAAAAACTTTGTCTCTATAATCCATATCTAGATTTTTTAGTTAAAATTAGATATTCTCAATAACAGTATCTTCTACTTTTTCATAGGCTTTATCCCACCAATCTTGAATTTCTACATCACTTAGCATAGGTATTATTGCTGGGGCAATTTTGGCAACATGTTCAAATAATATTGATTCTTTAAGTGTCTTCTTCTCAATAAATTCGAATTTACTATTAAGTTGAAGTATAATCATTAATATCACGCTTAGCATAAATGCGAATTTAGCTAATCCGAATATAGCACCCATTATTCTGTTTAGCCAACCAAGTGCAATTACGGATGCAACCGATGTTAATGCTTTGCCAATTGTAGATATTGCTATTACAATTCCTAAAAAAGTGATGATAAAAGCTGATAATGAGATGTATTTTTCCTCCCAATCGAATTTCCCTGATAAATATTCGCCAACTATATCCGAAAAATGTATTGCACCCCAAACACCTATAATAAGTGCTAAAAGTGACGCTATCTCTACTATTAAGCCTTTCATTAGCCCTCTAATAGCTCCGTAAACTAATACTCCTCCTAATACTAAATCGATATAATTGTACTCCATTGCAATAAAAATCAAATTAAATTCTTTGCAAATTAAACATTATCTTAATTTTGCAAATTATTTATTTATAATAAATTATGTTATTTGATATTTCAGAAAAAGAATTGAGTGAGAAATGGGCGAATGTTAAGAAGTTTTTTTCTGATAAATTTGCCGATGGAGATAAAGTTGATGTTGAATCAATCCTATACTTAATTGGGGTACAGGAATTAGGAAACGGACAAACAAAATTTGAGAAAGACGAAAAAGTTGAACTTATGCACATGGCAACATGTAAGTTACTTGAACCTTTCGGATATTTTGAGTTTACAGTAAAAGATCCTGATGGCTGGAGCCATTATAAACAGATAAAAGGGATGGATGATTTTTCGGATAAAGAACAGTTTGACCTATTGAAAAAGGCAAGTGTATATTATTTTGAAAAATACGTTTGGAATAATTGAGATTTATTGCGTGAGGGATAGAGGCGGCATCCTTTTTTTTGATTTGCAGAGAGAAGCGAAAGCAAATTAAAAAAAAGATATAGCCGAAAGCCCGACCCTTTGGGGCACGCCCAAAAATATATAAATATTAGTAGTAATGTTAGAAAGAGTAAAAAAGTTTATTGCAGAAGTTGAGGCATTTGTTGAAGCTAAAGAAGTAGCACAAGTTGAAGAATTCAGAATTAAGTTCCTTGGTAAAAAAGGGATATTGAATGATTTATTCAAGGAATTCAAAAATGTTGAAGCTTCGTCTAAAAAGGAGTTTGGCCAATTGTTGAACGAATTAAAAAGTAAAACCGAGGCTAAAGTTAATTCTGCAAAAGAAGCTTTAGAAGCTAAAGACGATACAAAAAGTACTTTTGGAGATTTAACTCGTCCTGAACAAGCTTTGGATTTAGGTTCGCGTCACCCAATATCAATAGTGCGTAACCGAATTGTTGAAATTTTTAACCGCATAGGGTTTACTGTTTCTGAAGGTCCTGAGATTGAAGATGATTGGCATAACTTTACTGCTTTGAATTTACCTGAGTACCACCCGGCACGTGATATGCAAGACACGTTTTTTGTGCAAACTAATCCTGACGAATTATTACGTACTCACACCTCTTCGGTTCAGGTAAGATTTATGGAAGGTCATAAACCACCTATCCGTACTATTTCTCCAGGTAGAGTTTTCCGTAACGAAGCCATTTCGGCACGTGCACACTGTATTTTTCACCAAGTTGAAGGATTATATATCGATGAAAACGTATCTTTTGCTGACCTTAAGCAAACGTTAATGTATTTTGCAAAAGAGCTTTTCGGAAAATCTAAAATACGTTTACGTCCTTCTTATTTCCCTTTTACTGAGCCTAGTGCTGAAGTAGATATTTATTGGGGACTGGAAACCGAAACTGATTACCGTATTACAAAAGGTACTGGTTGGTTAGAAATTATGGGTTGTGGTATGGTTGATCCTAATGTGTTGAAAAATGCAAATATCGATCCTGAAAAATATAGCGGTTATGCTTTTGGTATGGGTATAGAACGTATTGCTATGCTTCTTTATCAAATTGGAGATATTCGTCATTTCTTTGAGAATGATGTAAGATTTTTGGAGCAATTTAAGGCGGATCTTAAATAGAGTTTATTTGTTTATGCGGTTATTTTGTTAATCTGTTATTTAAATTATTTGAAACGAATTAACAAACAAACAGCGTAGCAATAAACATATAAACAATAAGTAATGAGAGAGTATCTATCTACCTTAAAAAAAGAGTTCTATAATGATGATAAAGATTATAATCATCATGTAAAATTGTATGAAGAAAAGCAGGATGAAATTGAGTTGTGGTTTTCTGACGATGATAGTTATGTTGCTTTACTTGCTTACAAATTGGCAATAATAAAATATGCTGTAGGCTTAATAAAAATGGGTAGATATAAAGATGCAGAAGCATATTTACTTAAAATTGAGCCTAAATTCAGAGCTTATAGTCACTCTGATGATAAGCAAAAACTTCTAGAATTTTTCCAGTATTATTTAGCTTATTCACATTACACTACCGGTAATTTTTATAGAGCACGAGATGCTTTTAATAAGTTGCTACAGTGTAAGCCTGAAAACGGTGCTTACAAAGAAGCTTGGAAAGAGAACGAAAGAAAAATTGCCAAAAGAATTGCAAATATGACTATGCTAATAGGTTTGATATTATCTATTGTTGGTTGGTATGGCGATATGAATTATGACCTTAGTATAATGCGATTTGTATTATATGCTGGAATTGCTGTAATAGCATCAGGTGGAATTTATACTTATTTTAGAAATATTAAGTTGAGGTAATTATTATGCCAAATAAACAATCATTTTGGAATTAAACAGGTGTTAGTTGTAAGCTAAAAGCAATTAAAATAATGAAAAAAGACATAGAAATACCAAAAGTAGAAGGAGTTTACGTTGCTGTTGTACAGGAATGGAATAGTGAATATGAGTGGAATGATTGGGTAGCCTATGTAATTAACGATACTGATAAGTTAATTGAGAATGTAATAGTAGTATCAAAAGGTTATGGTAAAATTGATGGTAAAGAAGTAAAAACATCAATGATGCGACATGGAATGAAGCAGGTTGAAGCTAAGAGTTATGCTAAAATTGAATTACTTCTAGGTGATACTCTTGAGATAATTAATGAATTTTGGGTTACATTTTTTGAAGATAATAAGCTGTACGATAAGAAATTCGTTTTTCGTGTAAATACTATCAATGATAAAGCTTTGAGAGATATACCACACATTGGTATGCGTGGAGTTGTGGTTTTTTAGACTCTAATATAGAAATAACAAGGTCAGGTTTTTGCATAATATGCTAAAATCTGGCCTTTTTTAATTCATAAAAACCAGGTTTTTATTTTCTGATAATCTACTTAATTCCATCAATCGCTTTGATGTTTTCTTTAGGTCAGAAATTAGAATAAGTTGTTCGTCGTTAAGGTTCTCATTTACTTCTTTATTAACTAAAAAAGCGAATAATTTTGATAATGCATCGTCGTTTGATTTCACCCTTTCATTACCTTTTTCAAGGTTGTAAATGATATTTTTCAAGGCAGTTACAAATGATTTTTTAATCAACCAATAGGGTAGGTCAACTTTAGTTTTCTTTGTTAAAGTTGCATAAACAAATCTACCGTAATTGTGACTAAATCTCTCATGAGCAACCAAAAATTGTTTTCCAATTTCGGTATTCAGCTGCTTTGATTTTGGTTCTGATTGCATTTGCGTATATAGTTCTTTTATCTGCTTTCGTCCTTGGTAAGAGTTTAGCATACTATGTCTAACAATATCTTTATTGATACTTTTACTGTCAGCTTTCTCCAGAATATTTTTTATTACGGTCAGGTCGTTTTTTAAAGTTTCTTTCAGCTTATTTCTAATATCATTTTTACTCCAGTTAGGCAGAATTATAGAATTAGTAATTAAAACTAAAACTGCTGTAGCACCTGTAAACAATAGCCTATTACTGAAAACTTCAGTTACATCATTATCAAAAGCCATAAGTAATACTACTATCATAGTAATGAAAATTACCGCGATACCATACTCGTTTTTTATCATAACTACTGACATATAAGCAGAAAAAATAATGATAGGAATAATAATACCTCTTGGTAAATAGTAAATAACTATAAATGAAACCAACAGGCCAATAATAGTACCTCCAATTCTATTAATAGTTTGTTTTTTTGTTCCTCCATTGTTAGGCTTCATTATTAATAGTATTGTCATAGGTATCCAAAACCCTTCAAATACATCAAAATAAGCTACTAAAAATAGACTCACAGAAAGTAGGATACTTAAGTGTAAAGCAAATCTAACCGATGGTTGTTTTAGGTTTAAACTTTTGAGTATATTATTCTTGAAATTATCAAACCTATAAAGGAAATCGAATTTCCCTTCGTTAGTATTTTCTACTTTGTGTTTGAAAAGAATAAGGCTTTTAGAAAAACCTATTAGAGTTTTAGTTAAGTATTCTATTTCTGAAATTTCAACAGCAAGGTTATCGGCATTAAAAGTTTTTATTATTTCATTCCATTTAGAAGTAAGATTATTTAGGTTTTGATATTCATTTTCTATTAAAAGTAATGAGTGTTTATCTTCAATAACCGTTTGCTCCAATAGTTTTATTATATCAATTAGTTTTTTTTTCCACTGTTCTGATACTTCAAAAAACTCAACTTCATTTTTATATTTATTTAGTGTTTTTGATTTTTTTAGTGAATGAAGTGAATTGTTTAATATATGAGTGTTTACAGCAATTTTGAAAAGATATTTACCTTTAGTAGTAGAGAATATGTTGCCATACTTTAAACTATATAAGATATCCATCATTTCAGAATATCTAGCATCTTGTTCTATCTTGAAATTGCTAGAAATTCTATAGTACTCTTCAATATTTAATTCTAAAATTTTGCGAGTATTGCTAAGATATACCTGTAATTTTTTTTCTAGTATTTTGTGTGTTTTTGTAGGCCAGAATAACAATAAACCTATTGCTGAAAAGACTAACCCAATTAAAATTGCATAAATTCTTATTGGGAGTTGATCTAAATCAATTGGGGTAGTAATTGAAATTAGATAGAAATACTGAATTGATGTAAGAGTTATTGAGTTGGGTGTATCGAAATAATTGTAATAGTTGAGTGAAAAAAATAGAATTAAATTAAATGGTAATGCTAAAATATAATGTTCGCTAAAAAATACAGAAATAACTATCAGGATAATAATTTGTAGGCCAACAAATGTAAGCGACTGTGCTATTCTACGTTTAAATCCAAAATTTTTGTGCTCAATAAACATGAACAAACCAACTAGTGCCGATATTAGTGCTTCGGTACTATTAGCAAACTGAAGTGTAATAAAATATGGAACAAGTATATTTATTAAACCTTGTAGTCCATAAACATATTTACCTCTTTTCAGCTTATTGTTTATTGCTTCAATTATATTAGTTATTGTGTGCGACATATAGTAAAAATAAAACCCTTTGCCGAAAAAGACAAAGGGTTTATAATAATATGGTTTCTGAAACCTATTTACTTAAACCCCAATTTAGTTCTTACTCTTGTTAATACTGATGAACTCACAACTCTAGCTTTTTTAGCTCCTTCTGCTAAAACAGTGTCAAGTTCATTTTTATTATTCATATAATAATCAAACTTCTCGCGTGGCTCTGCATATTTTTCTAAAATCAGGTTCAACAAAGCAGTTTTAGCATGTCCGTAACCGTAATTACCTGCTAAATAATTAGCTCTCATCTCTTCAGATTGTTCTTTGTTTGCTAATAGAGAGTAAATTGCAAATACATTACAAGTATCAGGGTCTTTAGGTTCTTCTAGCGGAGTGCTATCAGTTTTAATTCCCATAACTTGTTTTTTCAATTGTTTCTTTGGTAAGAATATATTGATAAAGTTATCTTTCGATTTGCTCATTTTAGCGCCATCGGTACCAGGAACATATTTTGATTCCTCACTGATTTTTGCATCAGGAACAACAAAAGTATCTCCCATTTGATGATTGAAACGATTTGCAACATCGCGTGTCATTTCTAAATGTTGAAGTTGATCTTTTCCAACCGGTACATAATGTGCATCGTACAATAAAATGTCGGCTGCCATTAGCATTGGGTAAGAAAATAATCCTGAATTTACATCAGCCAACCTATCAGCTTTGTCTTTGAAAGAGTGGGCTAAAGTTAATCTTTGATAAGGAAAATAGCAGCTTAAATACCACGACAATTCGGTAGTTTCAGGAACATCACTTTGACGATAAAAAACAGTTTTACTAACATCTAAACCCATGGCAAGCCAAGTTGCAGCAACACCATAAGTATTTTCGCTTAACTCTTCACCATCCTTTATTTGTGTAAGCGAATGCATATCAGCAATAAAAAGGAACGATTCATTTTTAGGATTGTTTGCCATATTTATAGCTGGCTCTATAGCTCCAAGTAAATTTCCTAAGTGGGGAACGCCTGTGCTTTGAACTCCCGTAAGTATTCTTGCCATTGTATTGAATTTTTTAGAATTGGCAAATTTAGGTAATTATCAATTAAGAGATGACGCTTATGATGTTTTAGTTGGGAATAAATTTTTGCAAATTTTTAAATATCATTTTTTTATTTCGAAGTATTATCACCGGTTTGTTTATCGTTATTCTTATTTTCTTCAGCTTCTTTATTAAACTTCTCTTGTTCTTCAGCCTTCTTGTTTATTTTTTCATTTATGTCAAGAGGCGTATTGTCATCTTGTTTAGTATCATTATTTTCTGATTCTACTATCAATTCATGGGNNGTCAAGAGGAGCGCTATCATCTTCTTTGGTATCATTATTTTCTGATGCTACTATCAATTCATGGGTTGTGATTTCTTCCCCTTTTCGGTTTGCTTGATAATGTGGCGACATTATTTCGACCCCAGCTTTATTGAACTCATCTAGTATATTTCGGAATAAATCTGATTGTATAGATAAATATTTGTCAGCCTGCGAGATATAAGCATTCACCTCGTACGAAACATAGAAATCATCTAAACTTTTCTGAAGTACGAAAGCTTCTTTCCCCGATTGTTCAATTGTTCCAGCAGTATTTTTTGAAGCTGCTATTAATAATTTATGTACTATTCTCCAATCAACATCATAACCTATAGTGATACTTGAGTGGATAATTAGGTTTGATCTTTCTGCTGCGGTTGTAAAGTTTTTACTATGCCCAGATAATATTTTAGCATTCGGAATAGTAATAATTACNNGGAGTTCTTACCCTTGTAATCAATAAATTTTTCTGAACTACTATGCCAACCACGCTATCAGCTTCGATTCTATCTCCAATTTTAAAAGGACGCATATAGGTCATAATCAGTCCACTCAAGGCATTTGATATAACTGATGTTGAACCTAGCGAAAGTATCAAACCTAAAAACATTGATACACCTTTAAATACTTCAGAGCCAGACCCGGGTAAAAGAGGAAATATGATTACTATTAGAAAAGCATAGATAAATATCTTTACAATATTTGATGTAGGTGTAGCCCATTCTTTATAAAATCCTGCTAGATAAATATTTCCATTTTCAATTTCTCTAAAGAAATAGTTAACCAATTTAATTGTAGCTCTAAAAATGAAAAGTATAACCACAATTTTTATCATGGTTGGTATATAATCAACAAATTGGTAAATAAAACTTAGAAATGGATCTAGTACATACCCAAACATTTTATCTCCTATTGACTTAGTAAAGTGGAATACGCTTAGTATTACTGGTACCATTATGTAGGTAAATAAGCCTATTATTATCCAATATGTAGATTTTATTATTTTCAGAAAGTTATTTACAGCCTTATCTTTATCTTCTTCCTTAAGTCTATATATTTTTAACTTTGTAGTAATTTTATATATAAGATGATCATTTTTTCTAAGCCATTTAACAACATATCTATAAATAAATTTTAAGATTAATAAACTAGCAATATAGATAGCTATATCTATTAGTACTCGCCACAATTTTTCCAATAAAACTTCAGGCTGAATTCTATCTAAGTAATTTCCGAATTTTTCAATATATTTTTCACTAATTTCTGATTTACTAGAGTTGAGTTTGTTTGCAGTAATATCACTAAACTCAACAATTGTGTTACCAGAATAAGTTATAAGTATGTAATTAGAACTATCTCTTACGGCGATTGAGTCTTTATAGTATAAGTCTCTTTGTAGAACCTCGATAATTCTTTTTTGACATAATAATGCTTGTTCAGCTTTAGAATTAGAATTTACTTTTTCTACTACACTAAAAACGGTATCATTATCTATTATTACAGGGAAAATACCACTTTCATTACGAAGCTCTTTAATTTTATCATCAAAATTAGCTTGAGGCGTAGTTATAGTATCCTGTGCGTAAGAAATATTCAGCCAAAGGAATATAGGTATTATTACTAGTCTTAACATATCTTTCGGGTTGTAGTAGGTATAAATAGTTGTATATCTGAAAGATACAAAAAAAGAAAGAGCTTGCAAAAACCAGTATTAATAACTGATTTTAAACAAGCTCTAGTAATTGATATGTACAGTAAACTACTGTTTAGTATACTTTATTGTCTATCTCTCCTTTTAATAATAAATTTCCATTCATTGCAAGTGATCTCATTTCGTCTTCACCTGGAAAAATTGCAACATTACCTAAGTAAGAAATTCTTTCTTTAATAAAGTTATTTAGATATTCGCTTTTTGCCAAACCACCAGTTAGTACAATTCCATCAATATTACCTTTTAACACACTTGCCATGCCACCAACTTCTTTTGCTACTTGATAAGCCATAGCTTTATATAGCATTTCAGCATCTTTATCGCCATCTACAGCAGCTAGTTCTAGTTTGTATGCATCATTTGTTCCGGCATAGGCAGTCATTCCACCTTTACCAACAACCATTTTCAACATTTCAGCTTGTGTGTATTTTCCGCTAAAAGCAGCTTTTATAACATCGCCAATAGGTAAGGTACCTGATCTTTCTGGCGAAAATGGGCCTTCACCATCTAGTGCCTGATTTACATCAATCACTTTACCGTTTTTATGAGCTCCTACTGATATTCCTCCTCCCATGTGTACAATTATCAGGCTTAACTCTTCGTAGTTTTTACCTAGCGATTGTGAATAAGATCTAGCTACAGCTTTTTGGTTAAGTGCATGAAAAATAGACATTCTACTGAACTCAGGATGACCGCTATATCTTGCAANNGCTATATATGCTTTAAGTCCGGGTTTTGTTTTCGAAATTTCGTTAGCAATTAGAGCACCTAAGTTAGAAGCATGTTGTCTTTCTGCAGTTTTTAGGTCGTTAATCATTTTATCATTAACCTCGTAAATGCCCGACTCTATAGGTCTTAGTAATCCACCTCTACCTACAATTAAATCTAGTGAATCAACTGTGAAGCCAGCATTAGTTATTTCGTCTATAATAATTTTCTTTCTAAAACTAAACTGATCATCTATAGATATAAGTTTATCTAACTCTTCGTTCTCATGATGAAGATTTTTTAGGAAAATTGCCTTTTCATCTTCATAAATAGCAATTTTTGTAGATGTAGAACCTGGATTTATTACTAATATTTTTTTTGAAATCATGTTTTTATCTTCTTTGAAATTATTGTGGCTAACCTCTGAGTTTAATTTAATGATAATTTAAACTTCGAGAATAATCATATTACGAAGTACTTACCTATAGCTATAAGTCGAAACTTGCTGCTGCAAGCATGATACTATTTAATTTTGTGTCTTCGTTATCTGCTCTTGATGTTAATACTATTGGAGCAGAAGCACCTACAACTACTGATGCTACTTTGGCATTTGCAAAAAATACAAAAGACTTGTAAAGTACATTTCCTGCTTCAATATCTGGTACAAGTAATATATCAGCATCACCTGCAACAGGGCCTGTAATACCTTTGTGTTCTTTACTTTCAAAGCTAATAGCATTATCAAAAGCTAGAGGGCCGTCAATTATACAGTTTCTTATTTGCCCACGTCTTTGCATAATAGAAAGAAGAGCTGCATCTAAAGTTGCTTGCATTTTTTCGTTAACCATTTCTACTGCTGCAAGAGCTGCAATTTTTGGTTTTGGTACGTTAAGTTTATGGAAAAAATCAACGGCATTATTAATTATTCCGATTTTATCTTGCAGATTAGGAGCAATATTCATTGCAACATCAGTAATTGCAAGTAGTTTATGATATTGTGGAATGTCAAAAATTGCAAAATGAGATAAAAGAGGCTTATTTCTCAATCCCCAATCTTTGTTTAGCACACCCTTTAACATTAGTGCTGTTGATAAATGTCCTTTCATTAAGATATCAGCATGTCCATCGTGAATTAGTTTCACAGATGTTTTCACCATATCTTCTAAAGTATGCTCATGAATTACATCAATACCATCAATTTTTAAACTAAGCTGCTCAGCAATTTTTAAGATTTGAGGTTTATTACCTACTAAAATTGTATCAACAAAATTCCTGTTATGAGCTTCAACTGCTGCTTCAATTGAATGTTCGTCACCAGCAGCACAAAGTACTAGCTTCTTTTTAGTTTTTTGATTAGAAAGGATTGATTCTAAATCTGAAAGTTTTTTTAACATCTTATAAAGTTCTTACGTTTGGTACATGGTTATCATTCGAAACTAAATTTTTAATTATCGACACATCAAGTATGATAATGTAATTTAGTATTTGCAAAATTACGAAATTGATAACTTATTACGCTATTGTTTATGCTTATATACGAATTATTCAAAAATATCCGTTCTTTTTTGATAGCATTGCATGTTTTACAGTCTATTACTAGACTTATTTATAGCTAAATATAGACTTTGGTCAACAAATGGTTTTGGGTATGTTGGTTGTTATACCATTTATATTTCTAAATGAGATGTAATTAAATTGAGTTAT
>LGOV01001913.1_pt4 | contig 12216 bp, 10 predicted proteins | sample 469881 | NCBI WGS metagenome assembly LGOV01 (sample SAMN03857199, study PRJNA290197) | marine sediment metagenome | biome: marine cold seep biome; feature: cold seep; material: marine sediment; isolation source: sample #5579, elevator 3A push core 41 containing 12 cm of sediment... ...
ACCTTAGCCACTAGCCAGTGTAACACTGGTCTTAAATACAACAGGTTGTCACAACTTGGAACAACTCTAACTTTAATATTTATTTCTTTTCGCATCCATGCAAAATCGCTCCCGCAGCGAGTCTGACAGCGCACAGCATTCCACCGAAAATAAAACTTCTAAATTACAACCGGTTACACCAATAACAAACACTACGTCATCAACAATCAAACAATTGGCACACCCTCTGCAATTTACTAAGATAATTAATCGCGGTCATCAACAACATACAAGCTATATCTACGGCGACCCATACCAATCGCTTAAATTTAGTGTTGAAGATCTGCTGTTCTACCAAAACAGCGGTAAGCCGTTCAGCGTTATACGTAAATCCCATACCTATACCAAACCACATAACGCTATAATTACGAAAAGCCACCCAACAAGGGTGGCTTTTTCGTTTTATCCATGACAATTGTTAGCCCGTGTGGTTAAATTGTGCCCCATTTAATAATAAGGAGTACGATCTATGTATAGTTGTTCTGACCTGAAAAAGGGTCTTAAAATTATGATCGATGGCGAGCCTCATGTCATTGCTGGTTTCGACTTTACCAAGCCCGGCAAAGGTCAAGCGCTATACAAGTGTAAACTGCGCAACATGATCAACGGATCACTGTTTGTTCGCACTTACCGCAGTGGCGAAAGCTTCCCACCAGCGCCCCTTGAAGAGCGCGACATGCAGTACCTGTATCAAGATGATACCGGCTATGTATTCATGGACATCAAAACGTATGACCAAATATCTCTCAGCGAAGCAACCCTAGCTGACGATAAATATTTTCTCGTCGACAATATGGAAGTTAAAATATTGATGTTTGACGAGTTAGGCATCGGCATCACCCTGCCTATTTTCGTTAACCTGCGCGTCACCCAATCAGAGCCGTGGGTTAAAGGCGATACCGCAGCCGGCAACAACAAGCCCGCAACGGTTGAAACAGGTTTTACCCTGCAAGTGCCTTCATTTGTTGACGAGGGTGTGTTGATCCAAATTGACACCCGTACCGGTGACTACGTAACGCGCGTTAAAGAATAACAACAGCATGGCCGCGTACAACAATGGCCTTGCGTCAAAGCAGCAGCGACTCATACAAAGAGCCCGAATTTTATCTGAAATTCGGGCTTTTTTTGGCCAGCATCAGTTTCTAGAAGTGGAAACACCACAGCGCATTCCATGCAACGCCCCCGAACTGTATATCGACCCAATCGCCAGCGATGACCACAGCTTGCACACCTCACCAGAATTGTGCATGAAACGCCTTCTTGCTGCGGGCTACCCACTCATATTTCAACTGTGTCACTGTTGGCGTTCTGCTGAACGCGGCCAAAAGCATCTACCCGAGTTCACCATGCTGGAATGGTATCGCAGCAACAGCGACTACAACGAGTTGATGCTGGATTGCGAAAGACTCATTCGTCATCTTGTGCCAACAGGGATTCTTCAGTACCAAGAGGTGAAAATTGACCTCACCACCCCCTTTGAGCGACTCACCCTCGAACAAGCCTTTATGCTCCATGCGCCAGTCACTCTTCAGCACGCCATTGACACCGATTGTTTTGAAGAACACTACAGCCAATACGTTGAACCGCAACTCGGCACAACCAAACCAACCATCATCTACGATTTCCCCACCAGTATGGCGGCCCTAGCGTGTATTAAAGATGATGATCCTCAGCACGCGGAGCGTTTCGAGCTTTACATTGCTGGCGTTGAAGTGGCCAATGCCTTTAGTGAGCTGACCGACGCCGAAGAACAACGCCGTCGCTTCACCGTTGAGGAACAGCAACGACGCGACCTTGGCAAGGCACCGACTGCACTGCCAGAACCTTTTTTAAACGAGCTCTCACTGATGCCCCCCTCTGCTGGTATTGCCCTCGGCATTGACCGACTCGTCATGCTACTGACCGATGCCGATCGCATCGATGAGGTGGTAGCCTTTTGTCCTGAAGATCTGTAATCCCCTACCAAATCTTTGTTTTGTTTAAAACAATCACCTAAACCATCACCATCCCCCCCTCAACTTAACTAAACGCAAACATCTTATCCGCCACTTCTTTCAGGAGGTGAAAAACAGCGCGTCACCTGACGCAAAAAAATGATCTTACCGTACTTGTCTCCACGCACGATCCACACGTCTCTAACCAATTCAATCAGCTAGTTAGCCTCAAGATGTAGAGTTGACCACACAACGCGGTACATACCCCCGTAATGATTGAGAGAATCTAATCAACTAACATCTCTAGGTATCAGCAAGCTGTTCATTCTCACCGTCCAGTACCCGCCTCACAGTCTGCAATAATCCCGGCAAGGCCAGCGGCTTCATACAGAAAGCATCAATCCCTTGCTGCCTTGCTTGGTCTTCATCAATCTTACTGCTGAAGCCAGTACAGAGGATGGTACGCAGATCAGGTCTGATTTTTTTAAGTTCCTGAATAAGATCCTTGCCAGTCAGATCAGGCATGGTCTGGTCAGTGATCACCATGTCAAAGTGATCAGGGTTAGCCGTGAAGAGTTTCAGGGCTTCGGTGCTTTCAGTCATGGTCACCACCTGATAACCCATTTCGGAGAGCATCATTTCTCCCACTTTGGCCACCATTTCATCATCGTCAACAAAGAGAACCTTTTCGCTACCCTTGGGCATGTCTGCCTTTATTGATGTTGGTTCTACTGTTTTAGATTGTTCGATGATCGGGAAATAGAGGTCAAATGTGGTTCCTTCTCCGAGGGTGCTATTGACCTTAATCAAGCCATCATGCTGAGTGACAATCCCCTGAACAGTGGAAAGCCCCATGCCCGTCCCTTCATACATCTCTTTGGTGGTGAAGAATGGATCGAAGATATTTTCTTGAGTTTCGGCAGACATCCCACAACCGCTGTCTTGGATGCTGATTTTTGCATAGCGACTGGACTTGTTCTGATCCAGATTGGGGAAATCTTTGTCCGTCAGTTTGACAACGTCGAGAATAATATTCAGGTCCCCTTTTTCATCCATGGCATGGACAGCGTTGTTGTAGAGGTTTAGGAGTATTTCTTGAATCTGCGAGGCATCAGCATTGATCTTGGTGTGGTAACTCTCAGGACTAATACTTTGATTCAATTGAATCGTGCTGGGAATCGTTGCACCTAAAAGCTTCATGGTTTCATCAATAATGAGTGCTAATTGGAGTGAAGCCTTTGCCTGAGATTCCTTACGACTGTAGGTCATGATCTGCCTAACAAGATCTCGGGAACGCATGATGGCAATCTTGGCATTATTCAACAATCCATTGATCTCAGGATTATTCACTTTAAGCTGTGAAAGTTCTACATTGCCAAGAATAATAGAAAGATTGTTGTTGAAGTTGTGGGCAATCCCACCGGCCATGGTTCCAACTGCTTCCATTTTATATTTTTGCCGCAGTTGGGTTTCGAGTTCTAACCGATCTTGTTCGGCTTGTTTGCGCTCGGTGATATCACGGACAGTAGAAAGGATATAGGTTCGATTATCTAATTCTATGTGGGCAGCATTCACTTCAACCGGAAACTTTTCACCTGATTTTTTTATGTGGGTTAATTCAAAGGTGGCATAACCTTGGGTGAGAATCTCTTGTCTTGCGGTGCATTCAATTTGTTCCAAATTATCATCAGCGTGATTAAGATCTTTAGGGGCTAGCTGCAAGAGTTCTTTGCGACTATACCCATAGCGCTCCACTGCTTTATCATTAACTTCTGAAAAGTTTGCATAACCATCGGGCAAAATTTCATGCAAAAAAATGGCATCGCTCTGATTGTTTAAAAGGACACGGAATTTGTTCTCACTCTTCAGCAGAGCGTCTTGCGCGCGCTTGCGCTCAGTGATATCTCTGAACTCAATAACTCGGGCTTCATGTCCCTGATAAGGAATATTCTTGCCTCTAATCGCCAAAGGATAGATTGAACCATCCTTGCGGATGCCTTCAACTTCATACCCTTTATCGTACCCACTGTTAATGTTTCTTAGCACCAAGTCTAGTGAATCTGGAGCAATCAGCTTAAGCCCATCCATCCCGATAAGTTCATCGTGACTAAAGCCAGTTATTTCAGATAGGGCATGGTTGCAATCGAGAATTAATCCTTGGTCATGAATAATGACACCGCCAAAGGTTGCATCATGGAGTGCTTTAAAACGTGCTTCACTTGCACTTAACTCGAACTTGGCTAGTTTACGCTCTGTAATATCTCGGTTGCTACTGCGTCGCCCCACATAATGACCTTGTTCATCATAGACAGGATTGCAATGATGGTCTATCCAGCGTTCTTCACCTGCTTTGGTAACAATAGGAAATACTAGGGAATGGGTTGATATTTGCTGTTTACTTTTATCTATAAAATGCTGCTGAACAGTCTCTACGTACTCAGGCTGAACTAGATCAAACAATAATTGTGAGTGAGTCCTAAATTCATCCTGAGTATAGCCGGTAACCTGTTCACAGGATGGTGAGATGTAGATGTAATTTCCTTCTGGATCGGTCCAAGATTCCCAGTCATGAGTATGATCAACAAATAGCTTAAATTTAAGTTCACTGTCGCGCAATTTCTTTTCTGCTTGTTTACGTTCAGTGATATCCCTGAATGCAGCGACGCGAAAATCCTCAGTTTCAGTTACAATATTTCTCGCTTCAATTTCAATAGGAAAAAGTGTGCCATCTTTTTTTCTCCCCATCACCTCATAGGGCCTGGTCACACTGTTTTTTATGTTCTCATAGACTTTCGATTGAGACTCAGGTGCAATTAATAGCTCAACTCCATTCCTGCCAAATAATTCGTCTTTTGTATAACCAAACATCCTAACGAGTGAGTCGTTGACATCAGTTATTATTCTTTTATGATTAATCAGGATACCTTCAAATGTGACGATGGAAAGTTTTTTAAACCGATCCTCACTCTCCGTCAGTTCCTGCACAGCTTGTTTACGTTCAGCAATTTCCTCTAAAAGTTGATCGTTAACTCGCTGCAGTTTTTTACTGCGCTCTTCCACCAAAGCTTCAAGGTGATCCTTATGGTGCTGTAGTTCGTTTGTTAACCGCTTTCGTGTTAGTGCTTCGACGAAAGGGACAGAAAGGGCTTCAATTCGATCTTGATCTTGCTGGCTATAACCACCTTCTTTGTTGCCCAAAGCGATCATGCCAAACGTCTTACCATCACGTATGAGTTGAACGCCTAAAAAAGAAGTTAAAGGTGGATGCCCCGGTGGAAGTCCTACCCTGAATGGGCCAGTGTCCAAATTGTTGAGAATTAAAGCAGATTTTTCCGTTAGGACCTTTCCCCAAATACCACGAATCTCCATATTGCTAAGAAGGTTCAAGGCATCTGCTTTATCGACTTTGCAAACATGCCAACCAGGATCACTTATTGCTATGGTATCTAAACGACCCGAAGAATTTACCTCGCCAATAAATCCAAATTGACTCTCGGTTATTTCTTCAGCGACTGAAAGGCAGGAGGCTGCTACGTGTGTATCTGTTTCACAAGTCACAGCGTCTTGAAGAACCTTGTTGACTGCCTGTGCTATGGTGTTTTCTGCAAATGTCTTTTCGGCCTGTATGCGCCCACTGATATCGACGCCAAGAGAAAGCAACCCAACAATGGATCCATCAACATCTTTGAGTGTCTTGTTATACCACTCAATTGTGAGCTCCCGTCCATCCTTGGCCACAATGGAATTGACTTGTCCTCTGACATCAATATCAATAACAGCTGTCTTGAATACCTCACGGATTTCGGCATGGTCGGCTGGGGGCAAAAAGGTATCGAACCAGTCCTGGCCCTTGACCTCAGCTTCCTTGTATCCAGAGATTGTCTCCATATAAGGGTTGATCCGGCAGATGCGGCCTTCGACATCCAATACCAAAACAATCATTTGTGCCGTATCAACTAGGTTGGAGTTAAAGGCTCTCTCCTCCTGAAAGGCTTGTTCTGTCTTTTTGCTTTGCGAGATATCAACATGGAGTCCGACAAAGCGAGTCGGGTTGCCGGCTTCATCGCGGTCGGTAATCTCACCCTGCGCCAGTATCCACATCCAGCTGCCAGATTTGGTTCTAAATCTAAATTCAGCGGCATAGGTTTCTAATTCCCCAGCCAGATATTGCTGAATTGCCTTTTTAGCCGCAGCAAGATCGTCAGGGTGAACCCGCGCCTCCCATTCTTCAAATTTATGTGGAAACTCATCGGGTTCATATCCCGCAATCCGATAATAATTTGGACCAAAGGAGACGACCTCTTCAGAGATATGCCAATCCCAAATTCCAGATTTTGCCCCTTTAAGAGCTAAAGAGAGTTGCGGTGATTGATGATGAGCACCTTGCATAGACTATCTCCCAAGAATAACGGACAAACACGATGTTGTTGAAGGTGAGAGGGGGATTAATATTATACAATATGCCTTGATATGAATAAAAATAGAAGAAAATATATTGCCCACAGCTGTCCTTAACTGTAAGGGCATATATAAAATTCAAAACTTAGCGGTTATGAAATGGGAAGATCGCGTTTTTTCACAACGAACTACCCCGCAGTGTCTCGCGGCAACTATCTTGTCCGGTTTGCGAGGTCGGACCACGATAACTAATTGAAATCAACGGTAAAAAAACACGTTTATTGGCTAATTCTCGCCAAACCAATTTCATCCAATTTTTGCAACAACATGGTTTTATCAATCGGCTTAACAATGTATGCGTCGCACAACTCTTTAAATGAATTCATTACATTTTTAGGATCATCCAGTGCCGTAATCATAATGATCTTTGCTCCATAGGTCGAAGTAACACCTCTACCCTCTTCTGATTTGCGAATTTTTTCAAGAGCCTTAACCCCATCCATCTCTGGCATCATTATATCAAGGCAAATCAGGTCATATGGCTGCCCATCTTTGAGTGCTGAACGTACGGCAGAAACAGCCTCCGTGCCATTAACCACAACATTTGTCGTACCATACTCCTGTAAAAAATTTTCCAGAATAAGACGGCTGGTTAAATCATCTTCTGCGATTAATATTTTCATAACATATCCCCTCTGATTAAATATTTAACTACCAGCTTCCATAACATTCTTTAACCGTTCAAACTCTCTTTCAAGATCTTCCAATGCAGCATTCAGATCCACAATATTGCCCATTTTTTCCATCATAAAAGCTACTTCGCGCAGCAGATCTCCCCCTGCGTTAGCAGCCGCGCCCTTGATAGAATGCGCCAGTAGTTTAGCACCTTGCAAATCACCATCATTTAGACAATGCCTTAACAGATCAATCTGCTTTGGAGTATCCTCCACAAACGCAGCAATAACAATTTGTAGCAAACTTTCATCATCCGCCAAACGCTTTAACATAGCGGCACGATTAAAAACAACCATACCAGTATATCGGCCCTCAAGATTTGATGATGTTTCTTGTGCATTTTGCATGATTCCCCCAATGTTTTATTTAACTACAGGGTGTTCATCCACTTACAGCCACTTTTTTAATATACTAAGCAATATTTGTGAATCAATTGGCTTGGCAATATAATCGTTCATTCCAAAATTTAGATATTTTTCACGATCTCCCTGCATAGCATTGGCCGTCATAGCTATTATAGGTATCTCATGATCACGCACCTTGGATCCATTATCACGAATGTGACATGTCGCCTCCAAACCATCCATCACTGGCATCTGTATATCCATCAAAATCAGATCATAGCTAATCGTTTCAAGCACCTTGATCGCCTCGGCACCGTTGGTCACTACGTCTGCCGACAGACCATATTTCCTGAGAAGACCCAACATTACCACCTGATTGGTTACGTTATCTTCGACCACCAATATACGCACATGTTTCTGGGGCACACTCCAGTTCGAAGAGGTATCGGTTCCTGTTTGCTGTTGTTTTTGCTGCACTTGTTTGTAAAAGTGGACTGTAAACCAAAACTCCGAGCCTAGCCCTTCTGTACTTTCCACACCGATGCCACCGCCCATCAATTCACTAAGCTGCTTGGAGATAGCCAAGCCCAGACCGGTGCCACCATATCCGCGCGTAGTTGAGCTATCGGCTTGAGTGAACTGTTCAAAAACACTATCCTGCTTACGTTGTGCAATACCAATCCCGGTGTCACGCACGGTAAAACGTATCACCACCTCTTTGTCTGTTTCAGATTCCAGATCTGCATATACGGCAATTTCTCCCTGTTGGGTAAATTTAAAGGCATTACCAACAAGATTGTTAAGTATTTGCAACAAGCGAACAGAGTCACCACGAAGCATGGGTGGCACCACTGGTGCAACAGCACAGGTAAATTGTAACCCCTTATTCTGTGCCATCAATACCAACGGCATGGCAAAATCATCCAACAGCACAGCCAGATCAAAATCGAGGATTTCCACATCCAGCTTTCCTGCTTCGATCTTGGAAAAGTCCAGAATATCATTGATCAACTTCAACAGCACAACGGCGCTGCTTTGTACACTTGTAGCAAACTGACGCTGCTCAACGGTGAGATCACTATCCAGCAGCAATTCCGCCATACCGATAACACCATTCATGGGTGTTCTGATTTCGTGACTCATATTAGCTAAAAAATCACCCTTGGCCCGATTTGCTGCTTCAGCCTTTATAGCCATTTGATTAGCCAGTGCTGTTTGTTCTTCCAAGTGACTGTTGGTCTCAATCAGTTTTTTCTTTGCTTGCTCCTGCTGCGTTATTTCGCGAACAATCGCCATCTTGCAGATTCTGCCATCTACATCCTCAAGGGGAGCAACAACGACATCAAAGATACGACCAGCGGCTGTTTTTGGCTTATATTTTACCGTCACCCCATCTTCTACAACATCTTTCAAGCGGCAATAAGGACATGGATGATCCAGACCGGCGACCGATGAAAAACATATTTCCCCGCATTGGTCACCAAACCAATCAATCATAGTATGGTTCATATCACATACACGATAATCTGCATCTACTACAAATATCCCTATCCCACTATCATCAATTACCTTGAGATGTTGCTTTAACTGTTCCTTTCTCTCACGTAATTCTTCCGAAAGATGCATCGTTTCAGAGATATCTACCAGATAGCCCTGATAGTGACTGGCACCACCCGTATCGTCGTAGATAATCGTGGTATAATGCTGCACCCAAACGGGTGTTGAATTTCTGGCAACAAGTCGATATGGCTTAAGCTTAAAAAATTGTTGTTTCCCTTGCGTTGCGATAGCCACCTCTTTTACTACCATCGCCAAATCGTCTGGATGAACAAGATCTGCGTAACAAATTGAAGCGGTCAAAAACTCCCGATCTGCATAACCAAGAATATCGACAACATTATGGGATATCTGATCAACAAGCCATCGCTCACGATTATGAAAGGTGACAGTCATAACTGACCCACACATAAAGATATCGCGCTCTTGCTGCAGTACCTGCAAAGCCTTTTGTGTCTTTTCTTGACTACGCCTCACTCTGGTACATTGAAACAAAATCAAGGCACAGCCCAATACCCACAGACCTGAAAACAACACTGCAATGACGACGATGTTAGTGTTGCGCTGAGCCAACAACTTAGTCATGGGAAGAGAGACAGCCACCCCGCCACGTATATCACCCACGGCGTAGCCCTGATCAGCATGGCATTTCAAACAACCTGCTTTCGTTACAAGCGGTCGCATATAGCGGAGAAATGGTTCCCCTTTGATATGGGTAAACTCCACCACTTCCTGGCGACCCTCTTCAAAAGCCAGAAGTGCCTTGTGTTCCCACCCATCGGCACTATTTTTAGAGCGCAGCGGGTTAAGGCTGGTGAGATGACCGGCAACGCCATAAAGTTCGGAAGAATATTCATTCATATGGCGAATCATATATGCTGGATTCATCAATGTCAGCATGGTGCCATCGGGCTTAACAATATCACGATACGGAACATGACTAAGGTTGGGATTGGGTGGCAATGTGTCACTCACTGAAGCATAGAGTCCGCCCATTGAGGACGCCCAAACACGAAAAGCCATATCTTTCTGAAAATGTCCGCGTGCTTCGGCAATGGCAACATCTCGTGTGACATGCTGCTGCCAATACATACTGAAACCAACAAGGAAAAAGCTAAGGAGTGTCCACAGGGTCAAAAAGAGGACAAGGCCCGGTTTTTTACGATTTTCAAGCAACTCGTCACTCATTGCACCAATTCTGTGCCATATATTTGGTGCTATGATCGGAGGTTTCATAAATAAGCCGTTGCCAGTTTAGGTTTAAGCAGCATGTAATCACCTTAATCGTCCAACCGGCTTGTTTAAATACGCTCCTTGAGCTGCTGGTCAGACAACGTTGCATCTGCATAAGTAATAACATAATGAGCATAAAGGGGCTATGCCAACTGGCGCAGCAAAACAAACTTACCGTACTCGTCTCCACCCACGATCCATGCGTGTACGAACAATTCGATCAGCTTGTGCGTCTCAAAGATGGCCGACTCGATTCCTCAACCAGCGAATCTATTTGCGCAACAACACCGTGCGCTGGCGCTTATGGGCATAATCAACCTCATGGGTTAACTTCCACACCACCACTAAATTACGCCATGATTTCCGTACAAAAATCAGCGCAACAATCGCTGCGGCTACCGCCCACAGTATCCCTGCTTGGCCTTGATAGTTAAAACGAAACTCACCCCACATCAGGTTATCGCCTTCAGCCAGTAAAAAGGTAAACAACGCGCCAAAAATTCCCGCCTTGAGCAGTTGACTGAGGATAATATCGTTAGCAATTTGCCCCGGCGTCGCTTTGTTCTTTAGCCACTTCCAGCGGCTCATCAGCAAGCCATGGAGTGAAAACAAGATGGCTAACAAGCTATCGACAGCACGCAGCATTAAATAACCCGCTGCAGCGCCCCAGAAAAAGACGGCAATATTTAGTTCAATATTCACAGGGTGTTCCTTTTATTATGGAGTGGATCAGGAATTCAAAAGAGAAACTAACGAAGCAACCGGTTGAGCAGAACATCCTCAACATTTCGTCGGCAATCGAGAACAGATAGAACAAAAACAGTATCGCTCGATACGCGATACATCAATCTCCAAGAATCGATAATTAACTCACGATATTGAACAACTCCATGAGCCTCTAGCTCGGGAACAACACGTCCACGCAGCGGCCCATGATCTAGTTGCAGTGCTTTATCTTTTATTTTATATAAAACATTCTTGGCGTTGGCTGGGCTATCGAGAGCAATATATTCAATAATGGCGGCCAAATCTCCATAAGCAGTCTTTGACCACACAACCTTTTTTTTCTTAGCCATTATCGATTCAACAACTGTTCGAGGTTGTCAAACACATCACTCTGAGCGATAACCTCGCCATCCCTAACATCGGTTTCACCTTGGGAGAGTAACTTTAAAAGTCCAATGGCATTTCTCATATTTTCATAACTCTCAGGATCCTGAAGAACGGCCTTAGCTTCACCATTCTGAGTAATCACAACAGGTCGATGAGTCTCGTTGACCTGCTTAAGCATCGCAGCAGCATGAGATTTAAAATAGGTTACAGGCTTAATGTCGTTTGTAATATTCACGTTGGCACCTCCAGTGCTTATAACGTACCAAATTCAGTTCGAATGTCAAGCTAAGTTGATTACGACACAGGTCACGTGACAGAATCTCGCCAGCCTATCCCACCCATTTATTTTCTATTTATCACCTTGCGCCCTCACCACTATTCAAATAGAATTTCCACTTCTCAATCTTCACTTTGACCTCAACGGCGAGTTCAACATCTTCTACTCTAAAAAAGGTCATCGCTACCATGCCAGCAACCACAGAACCGCAGTTCAATGTTGAAATCGTCGATTCAAGTTTTGCTTACTCGGGTTTTTTAAGTATCCTAAAAGTAAACCTACGCCATCGCCTATTTAGTGGCGAAATGTCAGCCGTTATCACCCGTGAACTGATGGAACGCGGCCAAGCAGTAGCGGTGCTGCTCTACGATCAACAACGCGACAGCGTCATTATGGTCGAGCAATTTCGCATTGGCGCCATGAATGACCCCAAGGGTGCGTGGTTGCTTGAGCTGGTTGCAGGGATGATTGAAGAGGGGGAACAACCTGAACAGGTAGCACGGCGCGAAAGCATGGAAGAATCGGGCTGTGAGATAAAAAAACTTGAACTGATCGGTAACTACTACGTTTCACCCGGCGGTTGCAG
>LGOV01016737.1_pt1 | contig 12193 bp, 7 predicted proteins | sample 469881 | NCBI WGS metagenome assembly LGOV01 (sample SAMN03857199, study PRJNA290197) | marine sediment metagenome | biome: marine cold seep biome; feature: cold seep; material: marine sediment; isolation source: sample #5579, elevator 3A push core 41 containing 12 cm of sediment... ...
CCGTAGAGATCTTCCTTGCTCAGCTCGATATACCAATCGCAGAACTCATGCCAGGTAAAGGCGTAGAGGGCCCCTGCCGCATCGTTGAATTTATAATCGGCCAGGGCCTGTTCCGTCTCGCTGGCAACCTCGCTTAATCGGGTAAGGATCCACTGGTCAGCCAGAGACAGCTTTGCCTGATTGAGATCGATGGCACCCGGCGTAAAATCTTCCAGGTTCATCAGAGCAAAACGGCTGGCGTTCCACAGCTTGTTGACAAAGTTGCGATAACCGGCAATACGTTCCAGGGATAGCTTGATATCCCGCCCCTGGGCGGCAAATGCGGCCAAGGTGAAACGAAAGGCATCGGTGCCATATTCATCGATAACCGTTAACGGGTCGATGACATTGCCCTTGCTCTTGCTCATCTTCTGGCCGTTGGCATCCCGTACCAGAGCATGAATGTAGACCTCTTTGAAAGGCACCTCATCCATGAACTTGAGGCCCATCATCATCATCCGCGCAACCCAGAAAAACAGGATATCGAAGCCGGTGACCAGACAAGAAGTCGGATAAAACTTTTCCAGAGTGGCGGTCTTATCGGGCCAGCCCATGGTTGAAAAAGGCCACAACGCGGAGGAGAACCAGGTATCGAGCACATCCGTCTCCTGGCGCAACTGACTGCCTCCGCAGTGGCTGCAGACCGTTGCATCCTCGCGGGTAACGGTGATCTGGTCACAAGCGGCGCAAAACCAGGCCGGAATGCGGTGTCCCCACCAGATCTGGCGACTGATGCACCAGTCGCGGATATTGTACATCCACTCAAAGTACGTCTTTTCCCACTGTTGAGGGATAATTTTGGTACGCCCGTCCTCTACCGCAGCAATAGCTTCTTTGGCCAGAGGCTCGACTTTGACGTACCACTGCAGGCTCATGTACGGCTCAATGACGGTCTTGCAACGGTAACACTCGCCGACGGCATTGAGGTGCTCCTCGGTACGCTCCAGCAGTCCTTTCGCCTCCAGATCGGCAAGCACCTGCTGCCGAGCAGCGCTACGTTCCAACCCTTGATAGGAGCCACCGTTGGCATTGACCACTCCCGATTCGTCAAAGATATTGATGAATTCAAGGTCGTGGCGTTTTCCCATCTCGAAGTCGTTGAAATCGTGAGCCGGGGTGATCTTCACCGCGCCGCTACCAAATTCTTTATCGACATAATCATCAGCGATAATGGGGATCTCACGATCAACCAGAGGCAACATAACACTCTTGCCGATCAGGTCGGCATAGCGTTCGTCCTCAGGATGTACCGCCACAGCGGTGTCACCAAGCATGGTTTCAGGGCGAGTGGTGGCCACCACAAGCATACGGTCGCTGCCCTTGACCGGATAACGCAGATGCCAGAGCTGACCTTTTTGATCTTCGTGCTCGACCTCAAGGTCGGAGAGAGCCGTATGGCAACGGGGGCACCAGTTGATCAGGCGATTAGCCCGGTAGATCAAACCCTCTTCGTAAAGGGTGACGAACACCTCCCTTACGGACTTGGACAACCCTTCATCCATGGTAAAGCGTTCCCGCTCCCAGTCGCAGGAAGCGCCGAGCCGTTTGAGCTGATTAATAATCTGGCCACCCGATTCTTCACGCCACTGCCAAACCCGCTCGACAAAACCTTCGCGACCCAAATCATGACGATCCCGTCCCTCGGCGGCCAGCTGCTTCTCCACCACATTCTGAGTAGCGATACCGGCATGATCGGTGCCAGGTTGCCAGAGGACTTCCGATCCGCGCATACGCATCCAACGGGACAGAATATCCTGCAACGTATTGTTCAGAGCGTGCCCCATGTGCAGCACACCAGTTACGTTAGGGGGCGGTATAACAATGGAGTAACCCGGCTTGGCGGACTCCTCGTTGGCCCGAAACATTCCGTCTTTTTCCCAGGAATCGTACCATTTTCGTTCTACCTCTGACGGCTCGTAACCTTTGGCAAGTTGTGCTTTCATGAACTATGGATCCTTCCGGAAATACTGTTGCGGACGGGAGCGTCCAGCTTAATATTAGACAAAAAGAAATGGGGATTTTAGCAATCCCCATTTCTACCGTCAATAGTTGTCATCTGCCGCGAAGATTGAAAGATCAATCCTGCACGGCGGTTATTCGACTAATTTCTTCTTTGATCAGACTTTCCGCCAGGTCCGGAACCACCTCCCAGGCAATTCTCTCGAGCATCGTGGCGGCCAACCGTTCGATAACCTTGCCTGCCACCTGCTCAACGATGGCGGTCAGATCCTCTTCCGAGAGCCCTTGCACACGACCAATAACGTCATCTTTACTGAGCGTCGTCCCCTGTGGCTCTGCTTCCGCAGTGGGCACAGCCGCCAGTTCAGGTACCGGCTCCGCTTCCGGGATTCCAGCCAGCCTGGAAATCAAACTGCTATTGCTGAAAAAGTTCAAGCCACTAACAGCGCTAGCGACTTTTTCCACTACAGGCTCCTGCTCAGGTTCCGGGCTTGTATCCAGGCCTGCCACAAGGATCGGTTCGGCAGCAGATTCAGGTTCCGCCAGGACCTCGGCAGTACTTTCTTCCTCGACAACAACTTCTTCCTCGACGGCCATGGCCGGTTCAGGAAGCTCATCGGCTACTAAGGAGTTATCGACAAATGCCTCCACCGGCTCTTCGACCGGTTCCTGCGGTGACGACTCCTCCCGGGTTATAAACTCAAAGGTTTCTTCCTCGGTATTCGTATCACTATCACCAACATCCTCGATCAGCAGATCATTTTCATCCAGAAACAGAACTTCTTCTTCCGGCGATTCAGCTAAAGCGTCGGACGCAGCCAATTCTGTGCTGGAAGAGTTCACTGCGTCTATTTCGGAAAAATCCAAATCACCGATCTGCAGGTCCTGTTCTTCAGGTAACTCAAAGTTGTTCTCACCCTGTTCTTCAGCTAATTCAAGGTNNTCATCCTGGTCAAGTAAGGGTTTGTCATCCCAAAGACCGTCCGCTTCCAACTCGACTTCGTCGAAAGCGTCCCCTACATCAACCGTTTCATCGACTAAAAACTCTTCGCTGTCTTCTGTTTGCAGGGTGTCCATCTCCAGGGCAGCCCACATATCCGGTTCAGCGGCAGAAACAGCCGGCGCTTCGTCTTCCTCAACGGCCGTTCCAGGGAAAGCAGCTGCAGTTGCAGAACGGGCCAGAACCCCGTCGATCTGTTCAATCAACGCCATAGATTCAAAAGGTTTGGCAATCCAACCGTCGGCACCAGCAGCCAAAGCCTTGCTTTCATCAAAAGCCTCAAAAGTACCACTCAGCAGCAACACAGGGACCCCTGCAAGGGTCGGTTCCTGTTTGATAGCGGCACATAATTCATAACCATTCTTGCCGGGCATATAGACATCAGCTAAAACGATGTCGGGTCTATCGGCCTGCGCCTTGCTTAAAGCTGCTTCACCATTGTCCGCAATCTGGAGGGCATAATCACCATCGGCCAGAATGATCTTGACAACCCTCTGTATGGTGACGCTGTCGTCAGCGAGCAGCACTTTTTTACTCATTCATGCCTCCTTGTTTACCGGCAAATGGCAGAACCGTATTTGGCCACATCGGGCCGGGTCGGCAACATTCGGCAACACGCCGAACACGCCAGGGTATAGACATACGACTTTCAGTGATATTTCGATGCACCACAAACCATTACAAGGTATCAACAGCCTGCGGCCACCAGAAATTTTTTTCCCGTATTATTCGGTGCGCAAAGGCCCCAAAAAGCGGGTTTAAAGCTAGCATAGGCCCTTAACACTGTCAAGTTTTTCAACCGGAGAATTCAAGGGATTATGGCTCTTCTAGAGCCGAAGAAAAACCCTAAAAGAAGACCACTTAGACAGCCAAATGACTTCCCTCGAGGTTCGCATCTATAACCCAAATAGCGATGCCAAAAATGGTGAAATTTAGTATCAATACAGGACCAAAAACACCACAGCATCAACCCAACCTCGCATGATTAAGAAAGACTCCCTTTAGGGCAGTATCCAAGAGCCACCCAGTCATATACCATAATGGTAAGTACTGTTATGAAAATATTCATCGGCAATCTGAAGTGTTGTGACAACCCTAACCAAACAACAAGTCAAATCTTGGTTCCTCTAAATGACTTCCAAAACTACAATAGCTTGTAGATTTTCTCCCCATATCATTGAAACAAAACTCCCAGAAATATCCACAAACGAAAGCTGTTTGAGGAATCTAAACCTTGAACAAAAAACCTCGAACAAGTTGTATTATTAATTTTTCCCTTGATTTTAATTATTTTTATTGTATTAGTAATCAAACGAACAAAACAATAGAATCACTAATCCAGATCAACAGGAGGATATTTATGGCTACGTTACTCGAGATGGCTGCTGAAATTGTAGCTGCCCACGCATCGACCACCCCCATGTCCAAAGAAGAGCTCATTCAAGAGATTGCAGAATTACACAAAGCTTTGAGCTGCCTCGAAAAGGGTGAGGAAATCGGCGGCCAAGCCGTTGTCGAAGAAGCTTCCACCAGTCCAGTTGTTACGCGCAAAAAGGCTTTTGGCAAAGACAAAATTGTTTGCATGATCTGCGGCAAAGCGATGAAGACCCTTGCCCGGCATCTCAAGTCCGCTCATGGCTTGACCGCTTCTGAATATCGCAAGCAGTTCGATATTCCCCGCACCCAACCTCTGGCAGCCCGCGCCTATTCCGAAACCCGCCGGCAAATGGCTGTTGATCGGGGACTCGGTGAAAACCTGGCAAAAGCCCGTGCAGCCCGCCTTAAAGCGAAAAAGAAATAATAGTTGGTTTCTTGCCTAAAAAGCGCCCGATTCGGGCGCTTTTTTTATGTTAAACTGGCAGGAACAGTCAAAGGGAAAGCCACTCCACCCTAGCTCAAGTTCTGTGAATTCCATCCCATGATCGACCGATTTTTTCTCCTATTTTCTGAATCACCAACTGCGTCGACTGGACGGAAGAATCGGCAACAACCTGCAACCACCTTTTCACTTGACTCTTAGCTCCCTTGCACCACAATCAAAAGCATCAGGAAATCAACAAAGGTTACTCTTCATGAAACGTCTTCTGGTTGGTGATCATCGCGAAAATCTTCTAGCAACCCTCGAAACCATCCTGCGGCATTGGGGCTATCGAACACTGGTATCGTCCAGCCAGCAACGGCTAACGTCTCTGGTAAAAGAAACCACCCCGGATCTGCTAATTTTCGGTGCGCGCATTCTCCAGGAAACCTCATCCCCGCTGAGCCAAATGGTCGCTGATAAAGTGGCCAACGGTACGCCTCTACTATTAATGCCCGAAAACTTGACGTTACCAGCCCTGCAGGTCCCGCATGAGACCTTACCTGTGCCGGTGGACATCTTCAATCTGTTTGAAAAGGTACAGAAATACCTGGAAGAATATCCCCGTAAGAACATTCGCCTGGCGTTACAGCTGCCGGGCATGCTCTGTCTCGGGAATAGTTGTCATCTAGCTGAAGTAATAAGCCTCAGCACTCGGGGCTTATTTATCAAGACCGGCTTTCGGCTGCAAAAAGGCGACAGCTTTCGCATAGTCTTTCCCCTGCTGGGAATGAAGAAGGAACTGGAACTGGGGGGGCGGGTCCTTTATAGCGTCAAGCCGGACCAGGATAACAACTTCCTTCAGGGGGTGGGGGTTGAATTTACCGATATCGACTTGAATACTCTCGAAGCGCTACAAGGTTTTCTTGAAGGATGCCTGCTCGACGGCTTACCCGGGCAGGTCGGTGAAAAGCTTGCTGCAGAAAGTTCTTTGAAGGACAGTACCGAAAAACCGACCCTACACCTGATCAATCCCGCCGCCTAAGATTGATGGCGTCACAAAAAATCCGACCTACGGCGTTACGGCGTTTTTTCAGGACCTCGACATACATGATGCATGCCTTCGCCCCTTAAAAAACACCAGGCCTTGTAGGTCACAATTTTTGTTTAGCCATCCAATAATGTTTTTGCGAATGCATCAAAATTTGTATTTTCGCCCAATGTCCCCCTGACAGAACCTGCCGTTTGCTGCCTTACGCACCACCCGCTAACCAGGGTGGTTCTGCGGATACAGGCTTTCGGCAAAGCTCTGGCCGTGCTCCATGGACAAACCATATAGATCGGCAATGGTTGCAGCCACATCGGCAAAACTTTGACGCGCGCCAAGAGACAGTCCCCCAGCCAAGAGTGGATGCCAGCAGAGCAGCGGAACACTCTCACGGCTATGGTCGGTACCTGGAGTTGTCGGATCGCAGCCATGATCGGCCGTCATGATCAGCAGATCAGTGGGCCGGAGCTCCGCCAACAGGCGGGGCAACCAACGGTCAAAAGCTTCCAGAGCCTGACCAAAACCGGCGGGATCAAGGCGGTGCCCATGAAGCATGTCAAAGTCGACCAGATTGGTGAAGACCAGTCCTCTCTTCAGGGAAGACAGTGCGGTCAGGGTCTGCTCCATACCTTCGGCGTTACTACGACTCTTAAAAGACCTGCTTATGCCGCGGCCGGCAAAAAGATCACTGATTTTGCCGACTCCATAGACCTCTAACTCCGCCGCTAAAAATTTATCAAGCAGGGTAAGGCCATTGGGCGGCAGAGAGAAGTCCCGGCGGCGGGAAGTTCGCTTAAAGGTATCGGCCGAATCCCCCACAAAGGGACGGGCAATCACACGGGAGATACGATAGGGGTCGAGCAGGCGGCGGACAGTTCGACAGATCTCGTAGAGCCGCTCGACGCTGACAACCTCCTCGTGAGCAGCGATCTGAAACACCGAGTCGACGCTGGTATAAACAATAGGACGGCCGCTGCGACAATGTTCTTCGCCAAGCTCACGAAGAATCTCGGTACCACTGGCCGCGACGTTGCCAATAGATTCGACGCCAATGGCGCGGCTCACAGCATCGATAATTTCGGCGGGAAACCCCTGTGGATAGGCGGGAAAGGGCTGTGGCTGAATCAGACCGGCGATTTCCCAATGGCCGGTGGTTGAGTCTTTGCCGGCCGAAGCCTCAAGCATACGGCCATAGGCCGCAGCCGGTTGCCCCGCTGGCGCGACACCGGCCAGGGGTGCGATATTGCCGAGCCCGAGATCGGCCAGGTTGGGAAGGTCGAGGCCGCCACAATATTCGGCCACATGGCGCAGGGTATTGGCCCCGGCGTCACCGTAACTTGCGGCATCGGCCAAAGCGCCAACGCCAACGCCATCAAGGGTAATCAGCACCGTTCGCTGGCATGCCTGCCGCTTCACAAGACCACTCCACGCAACAACTCAGTCATGATAGCCACCCCGTTACTGGTACCGATGCGAGTGGCTCCAGCAGCCAGAAAAGCCCGACAGGCGGCCAGATCGCGAATACCACCGGCGGCCTTGATACCGATTTGTCCCTGAACACGACCGGCTAGCAGACACACATCGTTCAGAGTCGCGCCGCCGCTGCCAAAACCGGTAGAGGTCTTGACATAGCTGGCCGCAGAACGAACCACTACCTCGGCAAGCGCACCCTTGAGTTCATCAGTCAGATAGCAGCATTCAATAATCACCTTCACCGTAGCAGCGCCGGAGGCGACCACTACCGCAAGAATCTCCGCCTCCACCTGGTCAAGACATCCGTCCAGAGCAAGACCAAGATTGATAACCATATCAAGCTCGACTGCGCCAGCGGCAACCGCCTGTTCGGCTTCGAAAACCTTGCAAGCCGTGGTCTGGTAACCGAGGGGAAAACCGATTACTGTGCCGACGGCTATCAAAGAACCGGCCAGTTGTGCAACAGCCAGAGGAACAAACCGCGGCGGCACACAAACCGAGGCGAACCCCCAATGCCGGGCCTCTTCACAAAGCTTACGAATCTGCGCGGCGCTGGCACCGGCCTTGAGCAAGGTGTGGTCCAGGCAACGGGCCAGTTCAGCCACCTCGTCAGAAACGATATCAGGTCCGGTAGTCGGCATTGATCTTGACGTATTCATAGGTCAGGTCGGAGGTATAATAGTCCGCGCTAGCAGAGCCTAGCGCCAAGTCGACAGTCACGGTAAATTCAGCCTGTTTCAGTACCGTGGTAGCTTGAGCTTCCAGTTCCTTACCGGTGCTAATTCCCTGCCGGACCACTGGTACATCATCGAAACTAATTTCGACCTGCTCGGAATCGACGGCGGCCCCCGAATACCCGACGGCAGCTATGATTCGACCCCAGTTGGCATCTTCGCCAAAAAAGGCGGTTTTCACCAGAGAGGAGGTGGCCACACTGGTCGCGGCTTTCTTGGCATCGTCATCGCTGGCAGCGCCGGTGATGCGAATTCGCACCAGCTTGGTTGCCCCTTCCCCATCCCGCACGATCATCTTGGCCAGTTCCAGCAAAACCCCGGTCAGCTCCTCGACAAAGCGTTCACCGTCTGCGGTCCCGTGGCAGATCTCCCGATTACCGGCAGCGCCGTTGGCCAGCAACAGCACCATATCGTTGGTAGAGGTATCGCCATCGACGGTAATGATATTAAAGGAATTTTCCACAGCCCGGCGTAACGCTTCCTGCAACAGGGCCGGTTCCACCTGGGCGTCAGTCAATACAAAACCAAGCATGGTCGCCATGTTGGGATGAATCATGCCCGCGCCCTTGGCCACACCAAGCAGGCGGTAAGGGGTCTTCGCCACCTCCCCCTGACAGGAAGCCAGCTTGGAAAAGGAATCGGTGGTCATAATCGCTTGGGAGACCCTGTCGACTCCGGCGGAAGCCAGGTTCTTAGCCAGCAGAGGGATGTACGTCTCAAAGGGATCCATTGGCAACGGCGCACCAATGACGCCGGTGGATGAGACCGCCAGATAATCCTCTGGTATCTGCAACGCGGCCGCAGCCAGCTCTGAGCAACGCTTTGCATCACGTAACCCCGGAGCTCCGGTACAGGCATTGGCATTACCGCTGTTGACCAGGATAGCCTGGCACAGGCCGGCAGCGATGCGCGGTTCGGTTAGCTGCAACGGTGCGGCCTTGATTTTATTGGTAGTAAAAACCCCGGCACAGCGGGCCGGAATTTCGGAATAGATCAGGGCCAGATCGAGTCGCCCGGACTTTCGAATACCCGAAGCCTCCGCCGCGAATTTGAACCCCGATACTTCGTCAGACTGGTTGGTCGTTATCATAGTTGCCATACTCCTGCGTGAGCTAAAAACAGGCGCCACGGCGTCCTTACACCCCGCAACACTTCTTGTATTTCTGACCGCTGCCGCAAGGGCAAGGATCGTTACGACCGACCTTTGCATCCTGACGAGTCACCGGTTTGCGCACCTGATCCTCACCACCGGCACGATTAAACTCAAGCCGCCGACGCCGTTGCTGTTCTTCCATCCGATCGACATCTTCTTCCCGGGCGAGCTGAATACGGAACAGCTTTTCGATAACTTCCTGGCGGATGCGGCCCATCATTTCCAAGAACAGCTCATAAGCCTCGCGCTTGTAAGCTTCTTTGGGATCCTGCTGAGCGTAGCCCCGCAGGCCGATGCCCTCCTTGAGGTGATCGACGGACAGCAGATGATCCTTCCACTGGGAATCGATGACCTGTAGCAGCAAGACCTTCATCAGATGTTCGAATACCGGGGTAGAAAACTCTTCTTCCCGCTCCTGCAAACGATGGCGCACCTGGGCCTTGAGTTGCTTGACCAGCTGCGCCTGAGTCAGCTTTTCATCAATGGTTTCCGGAACCACAAATAGTATATTAAACAGACCGTAAAAGTCTTCCCCCAAGCTATTCCAGTTCCAATCCTTGGGCGGCGTCTTTTCCGGACAGAAGGTCGCCACCGTATCTTCAACCAACTCGCCAATAATACCGTTCACGATATCCCGCAGATTTTCTCCGGCCAGAACCTCCTTGCGCTGGGTGTAGATAACCTTGCGCTGGGTGTTCATGACATCGTCATACTCGATAAGGTGCTTGCGAATTTCGAAGTTATGCCCTTCGACCTTTTTCTGCGCGTTCTCGATGGCTTTGGAGATCATGCCGTGCTCAATAGGCTCTCCTTCGGGGATCTTCAGCCGATCCATGACATAGGCCACTCGATGGGAACCGAAGATGCGCAGCAGATCGTCTTCGAGACTGAGGTAAAAATGGCTTTCGCCGGGATCACCCTGACGACCGGCTCGACCACGCAACTGGTTATCGATACGCCGCGAATCATGACGCTCGGTGCCAAGGATGTAAAGACCGCCCGCCTCCAGAACCTCGGCTTTTTCTTTGCCGCACAGTGCCTGGTACTTAGCCAGCAGGTCCGGGAGGACAGCATCAGGATCGTCAGCCGTAGCCGCTTCCCGCTGGGACAGCATCTCCGGGTTGCCGCCAAGGACGATATCGGTACCGCGACCGGCCATGTTGGTGGCGATGGTTATCGCCCCCTTGCGACCGGCCTGGGCCACGATTTCGGCTTCTTTTTCATGATGCTTGGCGTTCAGCACATGGTGCGGAACACCCCGTTTTTTCAACAGGCCTGCCAGAATCTCGGAATTCTCGATGGAGATAGTACCGACCAGCACCGGCTGGCCCTTATCGAAACGCCCGGCGATATCCTCGACCAGTGCGTTAAACTTCTCCTTCTCTGTCTTGTAGATAACGTCGGACTGATCTTTACGGACCATCGGCCGGTTAGTCGGCAAAACCACTACATCGAGCTTGTAGATCTGGTGGAATTCGGCCGCTTCAGTATCAGCGGTACCGGTCATACCAGCCAACTTGTCGTACATGCGGAAATAGTTCTGAAAGGTGATAGTAGCCAGGGTCTGGTTTTCACTCTCGATCTTGACCCCTTCTTTGGCCTCTACCGCTTGATGCAGACCATCACTCCAACGCCGTCCGGGCATCAAACGGCCGGTAAATTCGTCGACGATCATCACCTCGCCGTCCTTGACCACATAATCGACATCGCGCTTAAATAGCACGTGCGCCTTAAGAGCCTGATTGACGTGATGCAGCAGCGCGATATTGCCCGGCTCGTAGAGGTTGTCGATATTCAGAAGTTTTTCGACCCGGGTTACCCCCTCCTCAGTGAGCATGGAGCTCTTGGCCTTCTCGTCGATGGTATAATCGCCGGTATATTCCTTGACCGTCTGGCCGATGGTACCGTCCCGGTGCTCAATGAGCTCGCCCATTTTCAGCATCGGGATAATGCGGTTGGCGGTGTAGTAAAGTTCGCTGGAATCTTCGCTCGGTCCGGAAATAATCAGCGGTGTCCGGGCCTCATCGATAAGGATCGAATCGACCTCATCGACGATCGCGTAATAAAGAGGACGCTGTACATAATCGTCCAGGGAAAACTTCATATTGTCGCGCAGATAATCGAAACCGAATTCGTTGTTGGTGCCGTAAGTGATGTCGCACCGATAGGCTTTTTTGCGTTGTTCATCGGTCAGTCCATGGACAATACAATCGACCGTTAAGCCCAGGAAAAGATGCACCTGCCCCATCCATCCGGCATCGCGGCTGGCCAGATAATCATTGACCGTTATCACATGCACTCCCTTGGCCGGCAGGGCATTGAGATAAGAAGCCAGGGTCGCCATCAAAGTCTTACCTTCACCGGTCTTCATTTCGGCAATCTTGCCCTGATGCAAAACTATGCCGCCGATCAACTGCACATCGAAATGACGCATGCCCAAGACCCGTTTCGCAGCTTCTCGCACCACGGCAAAGGCTTCGGCCAACAGGTCGTCCAGGGTCTCTCCCTCGGCGAGACGCTGACGGAACTGCTCGGTTTTGGCTGCCAATTGCGAATCATCGAGTCCAGCAAAGGTCTCTTCGATGGCATTGACTTCCTCAATAAGCGACCGTAAACGCTTCAATTCGCGCTCATTTTTACTACCGAAAAGCTTCTGTAGAAAACGGTTAATCATCTATATAATCTCCCTAAATATTTAATTCACACAGGAACTATTCAGCTGTCGGGACATTCTAAGGGACTGCTGATAATCCCCTTAGAAACGACGAATTTTATCATAGCGGTTAACGACCGACAAGACGAAAACGCCGGAACGCCACAGCCGGCAGCAACACTATTTAGGTTGCTTACCGGCCAAGAAAAAGCCCCGTCGAAGCGGGGCCTAGGATTGAACAGTATCAAGGAGGGTGTCGGACTTACCATAAACCGACTGCAAAATCGTCTGATTGGCCCATACTTCCGATAACTTTCGCCAAATAGCCCTGCTATT
>LGOV01003206.1_pt2 | contig 12191 bp, 11 predicted proteins | sample 469881 | NCBI WGS metagenome assembly LGOV01 (sample SAMN03857199, study PRJNA290197) | marine sediment metagenome | biome: marine cold seep biome; feature: cold seep; material: marine sediment; isolation source: sample #5579, elevator 3A push core 41 containing 12 cm of sediment... ...
AGGTTCGTTTGTTAAAAATTCTGCAGAAACAAACATAAATACAGAAAAAATAAGGGAATATTCAATTACGAAATCTATTAGTTTTCTCATACATTAATTTATTATATAGCTTGATATTAGTAGGTATTAGAAAAGAAAAAAACGTAGCACTGTAAAAATATTTTTGATTAAAATCACAATGCCCGTTAATTTCTTTATCTATTTCATGGTGTTAAGTAATCGACCACATCTGCCGTGTTACTAGGTAAGTTAATTAGGCTTCAATTATAATACAAATGTATGTCCTCGTTGACAATTAATCAATACCCACAAAGGGTGATTTATTTGTACGAATAATTTATGTTTAATAATGCCTATTGACGCAATCTATTAAACGTCAAATTGTTACAGTCTGTATTTAAGGCAGCATACCCTTACGTTTGGTTATTGTTTTCTCCAGTATTTTAATAATCAATAAAAATCAGGTTATTTAAGTATAATTAATACTCATCTTAATAACTTATACAAGATGAATTTCAAAATTATTGTTTATTTGTATTAATTAAGAGGAAAGATTACTTCTGTACATTTCTGATCATTTTATATTTTATTAAATTGTAATAACTAATAATGATATCTAATTTGTTTTAAAATATATGTTTGTTATGTTTGCTTACTTATATTACTAATTCAAAACTACTTAAGAAGTTGCAATGAAGACTACTTTACTATATACATTATTTATTCTTATCATGTTTTCTGGATGTAATCCAAACAAGGATGAACCAGAAAAAATTAATTCTAAAATAGTATTTAGAGAACTTAAGTTTACAAAAAATTTAAATATTGATAGTCTATATAATATTGTTGCTAAGAGTAATGATGACACCTCTAAGGTTGATAATTTGCTTAATGTTTACAAACTTTCTATAAGAAATAGACCTATTAGATACGATATCTTAGATGAAGCATATTTTCTTTCAAAATCCATAAACTACAATACAGGAATAGCCAATTCGTTAGATCGAAGAGGAGTTAATGCTAGATATGATAATGACTACAAAAAATCATTAGGGTTTCATAAGGAAGCATTATCATTTTATGAAAATTCATGGGATAATGAGTCAAAGATTAAAAACTTAAATAGTCTTGGGGTTACTAATAGAAGGTTAAATATGGAGGAAGAAGCTATCAAGTTCTATATTGAGGCTTTAAAATTATCAGAAAAATTAAATTATACTAAAAGTGCAGCAATAGCACTTAACGGAATAGGTAATACATATGTTACTCTAAAAAAATATGATAATGCAATAAAATATTTTCATCTTGCTCTGAGGCTAGAAAAGATTGGAAGAAGTTTAAGAGGAACAGGATATGATTATAGTAATTTAGGAGAGGCATTCATGTATAAAGAACAGTATGATTCTTCTTTCTATTATCACTCTAAAGCACTTGAAGTTGCAGAAAAACTAAATATTGAAAAAGATAAGGCAATTATATATAGTTCAATTGGACTTATGTTTCAGTATAAAGATGAATATAATCAGGCTTTAGATTATTATTTGAAAGCAATTCCGGTATTAGAAAAACATAATAGTAAAAGGTTGTTGAGCTTTACTTTAATAAAAACAGGTGAAATTTATATTCAAGTTAAAAATTATAAAAAAGCAGAAGAATTCATCAATAAAGGTTTGAGATTTTCATCTGATATTTTTTCAAAAGACAATATTATTTCAGGACATCTTGCATTATCTGATTTGTATGAAAGTAAGAAAATGTATAAAGAAGCTCTTAGTGAATACAAATTAATGTCGGTATATCAAGATAGCATCTTCAATATTAAGAGCGAGAATAATTTGTTCGCGATGAATATTAAATATGAGTCAGAGAAAAAAGATGAGAAAATAAAACTGTTATATCTTGAAAGTAAAATCCAAAAAGGACGTATTGTTATTCAGTTTTTAGCAATTGGGCTTCTAGTTATTCTAACAGTGTTTTTTATTATTTTTAATCGTATGAGGTTGAGAAATCAGAATTTGGAGATAATGGAAATGCGTCATACTATCGAAGAATATATAGTTCAAATAACTAAGTTAGAAGAAGAGGATTTTTTAAAATCAAAGGTTGATATATCAAGCAAAATTGAAGAATATGGCCTGTCAGTTAGAGAGGGAGAAGTATTAACATATATTGCCCAAGGAATGAAAAATCAAGAGATAGCAAACTATATGTTTGTATCATTATCTACAATTAAATCACATACAAAAAATATTTTCAATAAGCTTGATGTAAGAAATAGAATAGAAGCTGCAAAAAAAGCTCAAGCAATATAAAAATTATATCTTCAATTTAAAATTTCAAAATTCATACTTTAGTACTAGTTATTTTTGTCCTAAAGTATGAGTTCTTTCACTCAAGATTCACTTAGTTTTGGTTAAGTTTTAAAAGTTATTAATTAGCATTTAAAAATATCCCAATGAAAAAAGTAATATTTTTATACATCATAACTTTAATATTATCGAGTATTGGGCTAATGGCTCAAAAATCGAATTATAAAGTATTCCCATTCAAAGCAGGTATAATAGAGTATAAGTTAGAAGGTAATTCTAAAGGTAGTCATATCAAGTATATTGATGATTACGGTTATAAGCAAGCAGATTATACCAAAACTGTCACTAAAGTTTTCGGAATGTCTTCCGAAGACAATAATGGTGTAATACTAATAGGTTCTAGAGTTTATACAATTGATTATAAATCAAATTCCGCAACAGAAAGTAAAAACCCGGTTTATGATACTTATGCAAATTCGGAAGATGCAAATTATGATGAACTAGGTAAGCAAGCTATGGCAAGTTTAGGCTTTTCAAACACTGGAAATACCGAAATGATTTTAGGTAAAAAGTGCGAAATTTGGGAAGGTAGTTTAGGTGAAATATGGATATGGAAGGGCTTAGCTTTAAAAAGTAAAACTAATGTTTTAGGAATATCAATTACCGAAATAGCTACAAAGATTAATCTTACATCAAGTGTAGATGCAAGTCATTTTGAGCTACCTAAGGGTGCTAAAGTACAAGAGGTAGAAGTACCATCAGGGATGGAAACAATGTATGGTGATGATGATATGCAAATGTCAACAGACGATAAAAAAGCAATGCAAGATGTTGCAAATATGTCATATGAAGATTATAGAAGGATGGTGAAAAAAGAAGATCCTGAAATGAGTGATGAAGAGATAAAGCAGTCTTATGATATGATAAAGCAAATGTCAAAATATATGAAATAAATATTTTGTTATTTAATAGTTTATAAGCATGCTGATTAAAAAAACAAATTTTCCAAGATGAAATCTAATTCAGTATTAAGAATATTAATAATATTAAGCCTAGTATTTATTTCTTGTTCAAAAGAGCATAAAAGAAATTCTGACTTTTTTCCAATTATTAATGTTGATATATCGGATAATATAAAAGTAGACGCCGAGTTAGTTGACATAATAATATCAACAGAAAAAGCTATAAATGAATTTTCGGATAATATTGAGCAATTGGCTATTGATAAAAAATATTTGAAAAATGATAATAGTGAAGATGTATCATTGATCGCTAATCAAGATAGTACAAAGCTTATTTTGCATTTTGTTTCTAATATTACCCAAATGAAAAATCATTTAGAGAATTTCAATATCTATATAGAAAGAAAATATTCGCAAGGAATGGTTAGTGATGCTCAGCTTAAAGATTTGAAGTTAATAAGTTTAAAGTTTGGTAACCGCGTTACATTAATAGAAGAAAAATACAAATAGTATTATCACAATTTATCAGATAGTACAAAAAATATAATTGCCTAGAACTACAACAACCATTAAAGGTGGATTGTAAATATTAACCCCATTTACAATCCTCTTTAATAATATCCTGATTTTCGTTTTTTTATTGTTGTTAATTGTCAACAATAGCAAACCAATGCATATGAAAACTCAACTACTAATATTAGGTATTATCTTGTCAATTGGTGTTAAAGCTCAAGAAAAACAAGTTAAAATATTTCCTTTCAAGTCGGCAATTATAGAGTATAAATACGAAGCGGGTTTAAGTGGTACCCATGTAAAATATATTGATGATTATGGATACAAACAAGTCGATATCATAAAAAAGGAAATAAACATTGATGGAGAAATCAATAAAGAATTCCAAACAATTATTCTTATAGGTAACAAAGCATATACTATAAATTATCAAGATACTACAGTTGCTGTCGGTAGAAATTCTACATATACCTATTATTTTCAACATCAAAATAGAAACCCATTAGATGTTTCAGAAGCACTAATAAGAGCTCAAGGATTTAAACTAAATGGGACAAAGATTTTTTTAGGTAAAGAATGTCAAGTTTGGAAGGCTGATATGGCAAACAAACTTATTTGGGAAGGAGTAGAGTTAAAGTCAACAATAAATTTCTTTATGATGATGGTAGAAAAAGCTATCAAAATAGAATTAGATGTTGAAATACCTAAGAGTAAATTTCAAATACCACAGGGGTTCTGTTATATTTCTTCCGATCACTATCAAGGTTATGCAGGGCTGCAATTAGAATTTGACAAATCAAAAAAAGATATTGAGGTAGATGGAAAAAGTATTAAAGTGAAATTTAGTACCAGTAGTTTAGGAGGGACTAGTAATATTCCTTTCTATACTCAAAAAGGTGAGGAAGTAATTCAAAATGGAGTGAATGATTTCAATAAAATAGATTTCAGGGTAATCATATCGCAAGTAAACCAACTACAGTCAAGAGAGATTGAACTTGTACAATCTAGTACTTTAATTTTTTATCAAGAAGGTAGTTATGGCAAGGATTACCATAGTTATGGTAAAATTCAAATTGATAAAATTGATGTAGATAGTTTTACCTATAGATATATGATTTTTGGAAATGAAGGCGAAATTACTGGTTATTCAAATAATACTAGTGATGCTTTGGTGAAAATAATGGAAATAAAACCAGATAAAAATAATTGGAAACTAATAATATCACCAAAGAATAAAACAAAAATGATGGTACTTGGATGGTAGCCTACCAGTGAATTAGAAACTCAACTACATAAACTACATAAACTATATAAATAATAAATTATGAAAAAATTATCCTTATTACTATTTGCTATACTATTAATATCAGCAAATTTGTCAGCAGAAGAATCACCAATTGGAAAATGGCTACTAATAAAAGTAGAAATTGAAGGTACAACTCAAAATTTGTTTTCTGAAGTAGAATTTAAAGATGATGGATATATATCCATGGAGGGTAGAGTTTTTGGAGAATGGGAATACAATAATAAAGCTAAATCTATCACCATAGAATCAGATATGATAAAAGAGTTTGCTGGCACAAGAACCATTAACAAACTCAACATAAAAGAAATGGTATTAGTAGGCCCAAAAGTTAAAATGTACTTCGAAAGATTAGATCCTAAGAAGATATTAAAAGATAATACCAACTCTGGATTAGAAGGTACTTGGAAAACATCAATGAACAATATGGATCAAACAATAATATTTGATCTGCCAAAAAGCATTACCATTACTGAAACAAATACAGGGTCAGTTTCTACTTCAAAAGGCGAATGGATTTTCAACTCGGATGACAATAGTCTAATATTGATGACACGATTTGATGGCTTAAGAGGAAAAGTGAAAATAGAAGAGGTTACAGAAAAAAAATTAGTAATAAATAGTAACGATGAAATAATAAAAGCAACAAAATTAGAAAAATCAAAAGTTAAAATAGAAAGATTAACGTTTAATGAAGGAGATTTCTATGATGATAATGGCGATTATAAGTATTATGGCTCTGAAGAAAAATTACCTTGGCAAGATGTGTACATGGAAATTCAAAAAATGGAAGAAGTAGCATCATTAACTTATAGTATGTCAACATTAATTGAAAACACAGAAACATTTGATACTAAAACACTATCAGCTATTGTTTCTGCAAATGCTTCTGAAGGATATATGGAAATGGATAATATTTTCAATGGATTTGATAGAAACAATCTTCCAGAAGATTATGAAATGACTGTTTCACAAATAAATATAGATGAAGGTAATTATGATAAAAAACTATTTCCTTTCGAAACGTCTACATTTAGAGTTGTAGACCAAAAAGTTGAAATAACTACACTAGCAGGGACTTTTACGTGTACTTCAGTTGAGTTTATTGGTAGCTTTGATGAGAATATAAAAATATGGATGATTAATGATAAACTAGGAGTTATAGCCAAAGTCATAAAGGATTCTCCTGGCAATTTTGGACATTATATTGTTTACGATTTGATAGAGGTAAAATTAAAAAAATAGTATATAAATTTTATGAGGCTGTATCATAATTTTAAGATACTTCATGTTGAGCAGAGCTTTAGCAAAGTCGAAATATCTAATTTTTTGAAAACTAGATCTTTCAACCACGATATGTTTCGCACAGAATGTCGAAAGCTTACTTTTGATACATCCTCATAAATCTATTATCCATAAATTGATCTAGTCAAACATAACTGTACTTAAATATCTTTCGCCAGTATCAGGTAAAATAACAACAATAGTTTTACCTGTATTTTCTGGTCTTTTAGCCTGTTCAAAAGCCACATGTAGAGCTGCACCTGACGAAATTCCAACGAAAATACCATTTTCTTTTGCAATTTTTTTGGATGCATTAATAGTCTCTTCTATTCCAACTTTTGCAATCTCATCATAAATTTCTGTATTTAAAACTCTAGGAACAAAGCCGGCTCCAATACCTTGAATTTGATGTGGGCCAGGATTTCCCCCCGAAAGAACGGCAGAGTCAATAGGCTCCACAGCTATTACCTTAATACTATTTTTTCTTTGTTTAAGCACTTCTGATGTTCCCGTAATAGTGCCTCCAGTACCTATCGCACTTACAAAAATATCAATTTCACCTTTAGTATCTTCCCAAATTTCTAAAGCAGTAGTTTTTCTATGCACTTCAGGATTTGCTAGATTCTCAAATTGTTGAGGAATAAATGAATTCTTAATTTCACTAGCAAGTTCTTTAGCCTTCTCTATAGAAGCTTGCATTCCTCCTGTAGCTACTAATACTAGTTCGGCTCCATAAGCTTGTAAAATTTTTCTTCGTTCAATACTCATGCCCTCTGGCATAACTAGAATAATTTTGTATCCTTTTGCAGCACAAACCAAAGCCAATCCTATCCCTGTATTGCCACTAGTAGGTTCAATAATTACAGAGTTTTTATTCAATATCCCTTTCTTCTCAGCATCAGTTATCATAGCTAAGGCAATACGATCTTTTACGGAACCACCAGGGTTAAAGTATTCCAGCTTAGCAAGTATTCTTGTATCATTTTCATCTTTAAAAATCTCAACAAGCGGAGTTTTTCCAATTGTTTCAGTAATATTATTGTAAATCATAATGTAATTTTTGGTTAAACAAATTTAGTTTCTATTTTTTATTTATACGTCATTTGGAGATGTAACTGGTATAATAACAAAAAACCCCTCACGTTTAGTGAAGGGTTAATGTATAGTGTCAATATAAAAAAATTATTTTTAAATAACTAAATAGCCCCTCATATGCTTCGTAAACATGTTACAACACATCAACATAATCATATTTTGGGTTATTTTATTCATAGTTATACTTTCTAATAATTTCCTGCAATGTTACAAATATCACATAAGGAATGCAAGTTTTTTATGCTTTAATACCATTTACATTTCCAAATGATATGTAATTGAATTATATTTTGATTAATTGAGGTTTTAAAATTTTTGCATAGTAGGGCTACGGAAAGATTTTATAATGAAAAAGAATTAAAATAGAAACAATTTAATATGTCATTTGGATTTGTAGATGGTATAAATTATTTATTTGGGCGTTTCCCTATGGGCCAGGCTATCGGTTATATCTTTTTTATGAAAAATAAAAAAGGATGCCACCTCTATCCTTAACGCTCTTGGGTAAATGCTAAAAAGGAAATTTTTCATTTTATTTTAGCATTTTCAAGACAAGAGCACGAGGAAGTGCAACAATCCTTAACGCTCTTGGATAAATGAAAAATACAGTCATTTCGACTGGAGTTTGCGGAATGGAGAAATCATCTATTCAAAAGATAAGACCTCTCTATTCCTTATGTTGGTAGATATGACGTATATTATTTACGATTTATTATCACACAACATTCGCGGCAGAATCATCATATTCAAGCTTATATTAATTTAGATGCAAATACTTCTGCAACTGCATCATTATAATGTTCTATTGATTTTGCTTTCTTTATTTTTTTGAAAGCTTTATGTTGATTTTCATACATAAATGATAGGTACTCCCATTGTGATTTCATTGTAGTAAGTAAATGTGAAGACTGAAGTTTTTCAGCATAACTGTTAAAAAGTTCACTATGAAACAACGAGATAATTTTCTTTTTTTCGGATAATTCAAAAACTTCACCCTTTAGTTCTGATGCTAAAAATGGATTCATCAAAAGGCCTCTCCCTATCATATATTCATTTTGTTTGCCATTAAATATATTATCTAAATCATATATGTTTTTTGAGCTAGTTATATCACCATTATATATTAATTTATGTTTCGATTTTTCCATCAAAGGGATAAACTTTGATGGTTCAGCTTTTCCTTTATAAAGTTGTTTTGCAATACGAGTATGAACAGTTAATTCACTAATGTCAAAATCATTTAAAACTTCAACCAACTCGTATATTTCATTTTCGTCAACTAGACCTAGCCTACACTTTATAGATAATTTAATATTAGTTTCAGGTAATACCTTTTCTAAAATAGATTTTACTTCCAGTGGCTTTGCAACCAATGCTGATCCGAACCCACGTTTTGTAACCATAGGATAAGGACATCCTAAATTCCAATTAATTTCATTGTATCCCCAATCTTCAATCTTTTTAACAAGCTCCAAAAACAAATTAGCATCATTACCTAAAACCTGTGGTACAAATGGTATGTCTACATTATTTTCAGGGAGCAAATCTCTATATGACGATTTCTTAAAATCCTTGTTTTTCTCAAAACGTAAATATGGCGAATAATATTTATCAACTCCTCCAAAATATTTTTGATGAAGCTTTCTATATGTATAATTTGTAAACCCTTGTAAGGGGCCAAAATGAATTTTGTGCATATGATTTATTTTGATGCAAAATTACAATTATTAATAATGCTGCAGTTTTACAATATCATAATATTTATTTTTAGTTTTCAGCTATGAAAAGAAAAGCTCATGAGTATTTAATATATTTGACTCCTAAAACAAATCGATGTCCAAAACTAAATTACTAATATTTACAGAATACTTTCTACCAGCAAAAAAAGGTGGGGGACCTGTTAGCTCTATCCGTAACCTTGTTGAACTATTATATAATGAATATGAAATAGCCATTATTTGTTTTAATCACGATATGAATAGCTCTGAAGTTTTGGATAATATTAAGTCAGACAATTGGAACAATTGGGAAGAAAAGGCAAATGTCTTTTATGTAGGGAATAATTCATTGACAAGGAATAAAATAAATAGATTAATACAAGATTTTAACCCAAACACAATATATCTAAATTCAATTTTTGTTCCTCAATTTATTATTTATCCTATATGGATGGCTAATAAAATTAATGTTAAGGTTGTTGTTGCACCAAGAGGGATGCTGCAATATGGAGCCATATCTAATAAGCCACTTAAAAAATATATATACTTTACTATCCTAAAATTTCTTAACATATTCAAAAGTGTACATTGGCATGCTACAGATATTCAGGAATCATCAGATATTAAAAGGCTATTCAAAAATAGTAGTATATCAGTCACTAATAATATTCCAATTATACCAATGGATAAATTTACATTTAATGATTATGATAAAATCAGACTTGTATATTTATCGTTAATAACAGAGAAAAAAAATTTATATTTCTTATTAAAAAGTTTATCTAAAATTAAATTTAAAATAATTGAATTCGATATTTATGGACCAATAAAAGACAAAGAGTATTGGAATAAATGTTTACGAATTATTGAAAAACTACCACCCAATATTATAGTTAAATACAAAGGAGAAATTGACACAGATAAAGTAACAGAGACAATAGCTAAATACACTTTATTTGTACTGCCTACTTTAGGTGAAAATTTTGGACATGCTATATTCGAATCTTTTGCTAGTGGGGTACCTGTTCTTGTTTCTGATAAAACTCCTTGGAGAGATTTACAAGATAAAAATATTGGTTATGATATACCTTTAGATGATAAAAAGTGGATATCCTTAATCAATTCATTGAATTTAGATGATTTGTATGCAATGAGAGAAAGTTCTTTTCTTTTTGCAAAAGAGTATTATAATAATGGTAATTTTAAAGAAAAATACCTAGAACTATTCAGTAATTAGACCTTCTATTTATTTTATATTTACACTTTAACTAATAAGTTTTTCATGAGTAATAAAACCAATTTAGAAAATTATACAACAGGTGATTTTAAAGCTGGAAAAAGCATTTTTATCCAAGCTCTATGGTATATTACCAATGTATTGTTTTTTATAAATCCATTAAATCCATTTTCTGCTTTAAAAATATTTTTATTGAGGTTTTTTAGTGCAAATATTGGAAAAGGAGTTGTTATTAAGCCAGGGGTGAATATTAAATATCCTTGGAAATTAAAACTTGGTAATTATGTTTGGATTGGTGAAAATGTATGGATAGATAACTTAGAGGAGGTTGCAATATTTGATAACTCCGTTTTATCACAGGGGGCAATGTTACTGTGCGGAAATCATGACTATAAAAAAAGTGAATTTAATTTAATTACAAAAACCATCACAATAGAAGATGGTGTTTGGATAGGAGCAAAATCAATTATTACCGGAGGTGTAGTTTGTAAGTCACACTCTGTACTTTCCGTAAACTCAGTAGCTAGTAGTAACTTAGAAGAATATACTATTTACCGTGGTAATCCTTCTATTGAAGTTAAAAAAAGGCAGATAATGTAGAAGTGCAAAAGAGCAACACATAGTATAAACAAATAAATTACCACAGTTATCAAACTTGAAAATTCTAAAATAAAAGTATCAATAATCACTAGCTCGTATAATAGTGAAGCTACTATTGAAGACACAATAAATTCAGTAAACAATCAGCTATATAATAATATTGAACATATTTTTATTGATGGCAATTCTAAAGACTCTACACTTGATAAAATAAATAAGTATTCTACAACGGAGAAGATAGTTGTTTCCGAAAAAGATAGCGGTATTTATGATGCTATGAACAAGGGTATTGAACTTGCAACCGGTGATATAATTGCAATTCTAAATTCGGATGATTTTTATAATGATATAAATGTTGTACTTAATGTAGTTAAACTTTTTGAAGCAAAAAATATAGATGCTGTTTATGCCGATTTAGATTATGTAGCACAGGATAATACAAGCAAAATAATTCGAAAATGGCGTTCAGGATTGTACAAGGTTGGTATGTTTAAATGGGGATGGATGCCACCACATCCTACATTGTTCGTGCATTCAAGGCTATATAAGAAATATGGTAATTTCAATTTGGAATTAAAAAGTGCTGCGGATTACGAAATAATGCTTCGCTTTATACATAAACATAAAATTAGTTTAGCTTACTTGCCTCAAGTAATAGTAAAAATGAGAGTGGGTGGGTTAAGTAATTCATCATTAAAACAAAGAATATTTGCCAATAAAGAAGATAGAAAGGCTTGGGAGATCAACGGTTTGAAGCCTTATTTTTTCACTTTATTTCTTAAACCTCTTAGAAAACTTACACAATATTTATAGGTCAATAGCTCAGTTAAATGTTTGTTTGAATTTACTCCATTAATAACTCCTTTATTTAAGTTCCTCATCAATATTTGTTTTTTTGTTTTTATTAAAGACAAACATCTAGTTTTTAACTTAAGATTATCGGTTAAAAACTCAAATTGGACTGCCTTATTGACAGCATTTGTCATACTATAAATCTTCATTTATGACAATTTGTACAACATTCACTTAACTTTAATAATGGCACAAAACTTGAATATTAGCATCCCGAGTAAAAAAATTGAATAAAAATTTAATATTATATAAGATGAGTAAAATAATAGGAATTGACTTAGGTACTACTAACTCTTGTGTTTCTGTAATGGAAGGAAA
>LGOV01006591.1_pt1 | contig 12189 bp, 11 predicted proteins | sample 469881 | NCBI WGS metagenome assembly LGOV01 (sample SAMN03857199, study PRJNA290197) | marine sediment metagenome | biome: marine cold seep biome; feature: cold seep; material: marine sediment; isolation source: sample #5579, elevator 3A push core 41 containing 12 cm of sediment... ...
GGAGAAGGTGACAGATTTTTAGAAATTTGGAACCTTGTATTTATGCAATACGACAGAGATAAAAGTGGTAAACTAAACCCTCTTCCAAAACCTTCAATTGATACAGGTATGGGTTTAGAGCGAGTTATTGCCATCAAAGAGGGCGTTTTAAATAACTTCGATTCTTCAAACTTCCAACCTATTATTAAAAAAGTTGAAGAGTTAGCAGGCAAAGAGCATACGCCAGAAAATATTGGAAGCTACAGAGTAATTGCTGATCACTTAAGAGCGGTGAGTTTTATGCTGTCTCAGGGAATATTATTTGACAAAGAGGGTCGAGGATATGTTCTAAGAAGAATTCTTAGACGAGCTGTTCGACATGGATACCTTTTAGGTTTTAGAAAACCATTTTTAGCACAAACAGTAGATACGTTATGCGAAATCTTAGGTGGTCACTATAACGAACTCAATGAAAAAAAATCATATATAAAAGAACAAATCACACTAGAAGAAGACCGATTCTTTAAAACAATTGCAAGCGGTATGGCATTGTTTGAAGAAGAACTGCCAAATACTAAAGGGAAGTTTTCAGGAGAAGTTGCATTTAAACTTTATGACACTTTTGGTTTTCCACTTGACCTTACAGAGGATATGTTAAAGGGTAAAAATCTTAAACTTGATTTGGCAAAATTTGAAGAGTTGATGCTAGAACAGCGTACTCGTGCAAAAGCTGCTTGGAAAGGCAGTGGAGATGCTGATACTCATGGAGATTTTAAAGAGCTTTTAGAGAAGTTTGGAGAAAACACTTTTGTTGGTTATGAATTTTTAACTCACTCAGGAGAAGTACAAGCTCTTTTAGATGAGAACTTTAAAAGTGTACAAACTCTAGATGCTGGCACAAATGGTTGGGTACTTTTAGATATCACTCCTTTTTATGCAGAGTCTGGCGGACAGACTGGTGACAGTGGAGAGCTGGAAGGATTTGCAAAAGTAGAAGATACTAGAAAATTCTTTGGTCTTAATCTTTCACAAATATCTGTGACTTCAATTCTGAAAATTGGAGATGTGGTAGAGTCAAAAGTTGATATTTTAAGAAATGAAATTATTAAACATCACTCAGCAACGCATCTTTTACACGCAATTTTATTTGACGTTTTAGGAGATCATATCTCTCAAGCAGGCTCACTTGTTGAAGCTGACAGACTTAGATTTGACTTCTCTCATCCAAAAGCTTTGACTCACGCTGAGTTAGTTGAGATTGAGACAAGAGTAAACAATGATGTTCTACGAGGTATATCTGCTAAAACAGAAGTCATGGGCATAGAAGATGCAAAAAATAGCGGGGCTAAAGCTCAGTTTGGTGAGAAGTACGGAGATGAAGTTCGAGTAGTTAGTTTTGCCAACGCTTCAGTAGAGTTTTGCGGTGGTGTTCATGTTGAAAACACTGCAAATATTGGTTCATTTATCATCACTAAAGAGAGCGGTGTGAGTGCCGGTGTTAGAAGAATAGAAGCAGTTTGTGGACAAGCTGCATACAAACACTTCTGTGAGCAAAGAATGCTTATTAAGCAAGTAGAATCTGAAGTTAAAAATTTAGATGTTTTAGCTGGTGTTGCAAGACTAAAAGCAAATGTAGCAGAGTTAAAAATAGAGTTAAAAGAAGCCGAGGAGAGTGTGAAAGTTGAAATCGCACTTAATGAGATAAATGGTGTTACTGTTGTAGTTGAAGAGCTTGCATCTGGGGATATCAAAGAAAAAATTGATGAGCTTAAAAACCAAAATGAAAAACTTTGTGCAATGCTTTTTCAGGTAAAAGGCGATAAAGTTCTTATAGCTGCAGGTGTAAAAAACGCAGATGCAAAAGCTGGCGATTGGATTAAAAAAATCGCTCCAATTCTCGGTGGCGGTGGCGGTGGTCGTCCAGACTTCGCACAAGCTGGCGGAAAAGACAAGACTAAACTACCAGAGGCAAAAGAGCAAGCTCTTGCCTTTATTACAGAGGTACTTTCGTAGTGCAAGAGTTTTTTACAGAATATAAAACTTTTATAGTTTTTTTGCATGTTATATCAGCTGTTGTATGGGTTGGTGGAATGATATCTTTGCGTTACGCTGCTCATCCATCATTTATGGAGATAGAATCTCCAGCAAAAAGACTAGAGCGCATAGCTCATGCACTTAAGAGACTATTTACTATAGTTCTTCCATTTGTAATAATTCTGCTTATCAGTGCTATTGTAATGATAAAAGGTTACGGTCTTTCACAAAGTGAATACAGTATTTTTTCACACGCTAAAGAAGGCATTTGGTCTGTTATGTTTATCAATCTTATTGTTATGATGAAAAGAAGAAACAGAGCTGAGAAAATGTTAGGTGAGGGTGACTTTGCAGGTGCTAAAGGTCAACTAGAACCCATTGGAAAATATATGGTTCCGCTGAATATAATTTTAGGTGTTATTGCAATTTTTATGGGAGCATATCTTTCTTCTATCATTTAATGTTAATTTGTTAAAATAGTATCTGATTTTTAACAAAGGAATTATTAATGGAAACAGCATTTGATATGTTTTATGAGACTGAAGTACCAGAAGAAGAACTTATTGTATCTCGTGCAGATTTTTCAGGAAAAATTACATATGTAAATGAGACATTTGCAGATATTTCAGGATATGAACCAAGTGAACTCATCGGACAACCACATAATGTTATAAGACATCCAGATATGCCAAAGTCACTGTTTACGGATTTGTGGGATACCATAAAAAATGGGGATGTATGGCATGGTTATGTAAAAAATCTTCGTAAAGATGGTGGATACTACTGGGTATATGCCAGAGTTTCTACTGTTATGAAAGATAAAAAGCCTGTAGAATATAAGTCTGTAAGAGAGCCTGTTTCGCGTGAAAAAGCAACAGAGATGCAAGATTTGTACGATAAGTTAAGAAGTGAAGAAGAGGGAACTACTAGGGTGGTTCTCTATATTAACAACGATAAACTTAAAGCGGCTCAAGCTCTTGAAGAATAGTTAAAAAGATTTAAGGTGCTTACAATATGATAAGACTGGCATCTAGCTCCCAAACTCGTGCTATGCTTTTGCGAGAGGCAGGTATAGAGTTTATTCAAGAGTCAGTAGACTTCGATGAAGACGCAATTATTGCTTCATCACCTAAAAACTTTGTATATCAGGCTACACTGGGAAAATATAAAGAAAATTTACAAGCATTTGGTTTTGAAGAGTATCCACTTTTAGTTGCAGATACTGTAGTGACAGCGCAGGGACAAATCCTACGTAAAGCCAGATGCACAGATGATGCTAGAAATATCTTAATGACTCAAAGTGGAAATATAACCTCAATAGTTACTTGTATGATTTACCATTCAAGCACCAAAAAAATAATAGATATATCCCAGACTGACTATATATTTGATGAATTTAATCTTGATAATTTGGAAGATTATCTGCAAAGTGGTGAGTGGAGAGGTAAGGCTGGGGCTTGTATGGTGGAGGGCTTCTGTAAGCAATATATCAAAGAAGTTAGAGGCTTTGAGAGTACTGCTATGGGATTAAACACAGAAGTTCTAAAAGCTTTTTTTTAAAATGCTACCGCAAATATATTATTTAGAATCAATAGGTTTTATATAGGATAAAACTATTTAATGACAAAATAGTGATAAAAAGAGGTCTTTTATTATAAAACATTATAAACTGTATCTACTTATTTCACTAATATCTTTGCTACTTTTATATACTAGTTGGCAGTATATAGATTTCTTAAAATCTAAAAGAGATTCCTTAGCTGCATCAAAGCATCAAATGCAAGCTCTTTTTATGCATAAAAAAGTCAATAGTATGATTTTACAAAAGCAAAAGTCTACAATTGCAATGGCTCTAAGTATAGCAAGTGATAGACATCTTGCACAAAATATTAAAAATAAAACGATTAAAGAAAATTACTATAAAAGTTTGATTGCTAAGTTTAGAGAACATACACTTTATAAAAATATTTGGATACAAATTCTAGACAAAGACCTGAACTCACTTTACAGAAGCTGGAGCCCTAAAAGGGGAGATAATATTAGTAAAATAAGACATGATCTTGTAAATGTAGTACAGACTAAAAAAGTAACTTACTCTGTAAGTGCCGGTAAGTTTAATCTATCCATAAAAGCTATTGTTCCACTCTTTATAGACGATAATATTGTAGGAATTATAGAAATTATTTCACATTTTAACTCTATTTCCAAACAGTTGAAAGATTTAAAGATAGACTCAGCTGTTGTACTTAAAAAAGAGTTTAGAAAACAATTAGAGTTTCCATTTACAAAACTATTTATTGGGGATTATTATGTAGCAAACTTTGATGCTCCGAAAGAGGTTAGAGACTATCTCAGAGATAATGGAGTTGAGAAATATTTCAATAATTCGTATAAAATAGAAAATGGTAAGATTACTACAATGGTAAGAGATATTATTTTNNAGCTTCTTATGAACTTAGAAATAAAAATGAGAAGCCTGTAGGTTACTATATAATGTTTAAAAATACAGATACTATGTCAAATATGGACTTAGACTTTTTCATGTTTAAATGGTTAGCACTTGGTATTATCGTGATAATGAGTATTACGATAATTGTTAGTACTATGCTCTTTTTTGCAAATAGAAGACAGAAGAAATACTTTCACAGTATTATAGATTCTGCTACGAATATTGTACTTATTAACAACAGAAAATCTATTTTAGATGTTAATAGAATATTTTTTAAATATTTTGATAAATATAAAACTCTTGAAGAATTTTTATCAGAAAATAAGTCTATATGTGACTTTTTTGTAAATGAAGATGGATATATACAAGCAGATAAGGATGGCAATAAATGGATTGATTATCTTATAGAGAATAAATCTAAGATACATAAGATGAAAGTAAATATATTTGGTAAGATTTACTATTTTTCAGCAAGTGCTTCTAAGGTTTTAAAAGAGAAAGATCACTATNNGTATAGTTCTTGCCGATATTACAGAACAGGAAAACTATAAAAAAGAACTTGAACACTTGATTATTACAGATTCGCTGACTGGTATCGGTAATCGTAGATACTTCCATCAAAAAATAGAAGAAGAAATCCAACATGCACAAAGATATAAACACTCCTTTTCTTTAATAATGCTTGATATAGATTTTTTTAAACAGGTAAATGATAAATATGGTCACAGTGTTGGGGATGAAGTTCTCATTGAATACACAAAACTAATAAGCTCACTTCTACGCAAAGGTGATATTTTTAGTAGATTTGGTGGTGAAGAATTTATGATTATACTTCCATATGCTTCAAAAAATCAGGCACAAAAAATAGCTGAAAAGCTAAGAACTGAAATAGAGTTATCTCAAAAAATTATTCCTATTACTATGAGTTTTGGAGTTGTAGAGTATGTTGCTGGAGAAGATAGTGAGTTTATTTTAAAGAGAGTAGATGACGCACTTTATAAAGCTAAAGACAGCGGAAGAAATATAGTTGTTTCAGAATAATCATGTATTATGATAATGAATTAAAAGCGCTTAGGCGTGCAGGAAGATTTAGAAGCAGAGAGGTAGTAGATAACACTGTTCTAGATTTTGCGTCTAATGACTACTTAGGGCTTTCACATAATAAAGAGCTTCATAGTAAAACTTGCCAAACACTCTCAGAACTTCCGCTTCATAGCTCCAAAGCCTCTCTCTTGGTAAATGGTTACCATCAGATACATAAAGATTTTGAAGACTCTTTAAAAAAGGCTAACGGATTTGAAGATGCAGTAGTTTTAGGTAGTGGTTTCAATGCCAATATTGCTCTAATTGAAGCACTTGTTAGACGTGGTGATGAACTATTCATGGATGAACTTTACCATGCATCTGGTGTCTTGGCATCGAGCATAAATGGAATCAAGGTCAAGTTCTTCAAGCATAATGACATGAGTGAATTATCTCAGATGCTCTCTTCCTCAGATGCTAAAAGAAAGATAGTTGCAGTTGAGGGCATCTACTCTATGGATGGAGACTTAGTAGATATGGAAGTATTTAGCATCTGTGACAATGCAGATGCTATTCTTATAGTGGACGAAGCACACAGTAGCGGAGTAGTTGGAGATAAGCTTATGGGGGTGTTTGACCTTTACAACATTGCACCAAAATCAAACCACATAAAGATGGGAACATTAGGTAAAGCGTATGGAAGTTTTGGTGCATATATCTTGGCATCTGAGCATATAGTTGAGTATCTGATAAATCGTGCAAAACCAATCATTTACGCTACCTCACTCTCACTTTATGACACTTTACTAGCTCATAACTCTCTTGAGTACATACTCTCTAACATAAACTCTTTAAGAGGTGAAATAGCAGTTCGTCAAAGAGTTGTTTACGAAGAGTTAGGTATCAGTGTTGAGGGTTTGATTGTCCCCATACTAATCGGTGATAATGCTAAAGTCATAGATATAAAAAACAAACTTTTAAATAATGGATACGCGGTCGGAGGAATCAGACAACCAACCGTAAAAAGTGCCATCATAAGACTAATTGCTAGACTTGGACAAAGCGAAGATGAGTTAAGAACTCTTTGCAGATTAATAAAAAGTATGACACTTTGAAATATTTAACAAGAGAGACACATTTTTTTTGTACAATGGTGCCAATAAAATCTTGGAGATAACTCTTGTATAAAATATCGCAAAGAAGATACCTCGGCAATAAAAATTCAATATTACCTTTTATAGATGAGATAATCAAAAATGAAGTTGGCAAATTTGACTCTTTTTGTGATATCTTTTCAGGCACTGGTGTTGTAGGCGAATATTTCAACGCTAAAGAGAGAAAAATCATCTCAAACGACTTGCTGTATCAAAACTTTATTTCGCTGAATGCTTTTTTAAATGATGAAGAGTTTGATAAGCAAAAGGTTTTAAACTATATAGCAGAGTTTAATGCATCTACTACTTCAAGAGATAACTATTTTTCTAAAAATTTCGGAGGTCGTTACTTTAGAGATGATGTAGCAAAAAAGATAGGCTACATTCGCCAAGAGATAAAAAAACTCTTTATCTCAGATGCTATAAATCTAAAAGAAAAACACATACTCTTAACTTCACTAAACTATGCAATAGACCGCATTGCAAATACTGTTGGACACTATGATGCATACATAAAAAAAGAGATAAGAGAGCAAAACCTTGAGATGAAGATGCTAGATATGGATGTAGAGAAAAACCTTAATAATGAAGTGTATAACGCAGATGCGAATATGCTTATTCGTGACATAGAGTGTGATGTACTTTACATGGATCCGCCATATAATTCAAGACAATATTGTGATGCCTACCATCTGCTTGAAAACCTTTCACTTTGGCAAAAACCTGAAGTTTTTGGAGTGGCTAAAAAGTTTGATAGAACAAAGATAAAAAGTAACTACTCACTTAAAAGTGCTACGGAGAGTTTTGATGACTTGGTTATCAATGCAAAATGCAAATACATGCTCCTCTCATACAACAACATGGCAAACCGCGGAAACGACAGAAGTAATGCAAAAATAAGTGATGAAGATATTGTAAAAAGTCTCTCCAAGCGTGGTAAAGTCAAGATTTTTGAAAAAGATTATAAAGCTTTTACGACTGGAAAAAGTAAGCATAGTGATAATAAAGAGAGAGTGTTTTTTGTTGAGGTTAAGCATTGAAAAAAGTCTGGTCTATCTCTACAACACTTAGAAATCCTGAGAGATTGAGAAACTTTCTAATAACTCTAAAAGAGATACAAGATAAGATTTGGAATAAACAAACGCAACTAGAATTTCAGATTCGACTGATTAAAAATAGATACTATGGATATGGAAATACTCAGTTTTATAATGGACTCTCACGAGAATATATAGATTTGCTTGAAGATATTAATAAAAATATATCAATGAAAGAAGCAAAAGATATTTTTGAATCTAAAAATTATGTCGGCGCTGATATGAGAGGGAGAAATTCATATAAGACTTTAGAAAAAATGGGGCTGGCAACTATAAAAGATAAGAAAATAAAAATTACATCTTTAGGCGAATATCTATTAAGTGAAGATTATGACCTTGGAGAGTTGTTTTTTAAAAGTTTTATAAAGTGGCAATACCCAAATCCTGTTGATAGAGAGTTCCATGATAGTGAAATTTATGACTTAAAACCTTTTATATTAACTCTGCATCTTATAAAAGAAGTAAATAAACTTTGGAGTTTAAAAGGCAATAAGGCTGTAGGTATATTAAAAACTGAGTTTGAAATATTTGGGCAAACTTTACTGCATTATAAAGATTTAAAAACGCAAGCAAATAATTTAGTAGAGTTTAGAATCGCTCTACAAAAGATTAAAATCTATAAAGATAAAAAAGAGTTTACTCAAAAATATATAGAAGAGTTTTTAACAGATTTTACAAATATAGACAATCTTGGTGATTATGCTGATAATACTATAAGATATTTTAGACTGACTCGTCTTATATACATCCGTGGGGGTGGCTTTTACATAGACTTAGAGCCTAGAAGAATGATTGAAATTAATACTTTGTTAGAAACTTATGATGGAAGTAGTGAAAAGTTTAGTAAAGAAGAGTATATAGACTATATATCAAACATTAACCTACCACTTCTGCCTTGGGAAGGTGAGCAAGAGCAGAAGAAAATCTCAGATGCTATTAAGTTGGATATAAAAGCTTTAGAGTCTGAGTTACAGATGCAAGAAGCTCTGGATGCTAAGAGTGTAGAAGAGTTAAGAGAATATAGAAAACAGTTACAAAATTTAAAGATAAAAAAAGAGCTTCAAGATATATCAAAAATTGATGAGACTATTGAAGCATTGAAAAATATAAGAAATTTGGATTTAAAACCTAGTATAGCTTTAGAGAAGTACATAACAATGGCTTTAAATATTATCAACGATGCTAAGGAAATAAGGGCAAACTCTTTGGTTGGAGATGATAATGAATTTATATTTACAGCTCCTGCAAATAAGCCAGATATTGAGTGTTATTATGAAAATTTCAATAGCATCTGTGAGGTAACTATGCTTACTGGACGAGACCAGTGGCATAATGAGGGGCAGCCTGTTATGAGGCATTTTAGAGATTTTGAAAATAAATCTCCTAAAGATAACTATTGTATTTTTGTAGCACCTAAGATGCACCGAGATACTATCAACACTTTTTGGTTCTCCCTAAGGTATGAATATGAAGGTAAGAAGCAAAAGATAGTTCCTTTTACGGTATCTCAGATTATAGAAATATTAGAATATATGAGATTATTAAAACAAGGCAATAGACCTTTTTTTCATTCACAATTTCAGAGCTTTTTAGAAACTATTGTAAATCTAAAAGATAAAGAAAATATTACAAACTCAGATGAATGGTTAAGAGCTATTCCAAATGAAATAGAAAATTTTATAGAGAAGACTTTATGAATTATCTAAAATCCCCACTAAACTACACCGGTGGAAAACATAAACTTTTAAAACAAATTACACCGTTATTTCCTACTGAGATAGATACTTTTGTGGATTTGTTCGCGGGTGGATGTAATGTGGCTGTGAATGTAGATGCGAAGAGGATTATTGCTAATGATATTAACACAGATATTATAGAGCTTTATGAGTTTTTAAAGCGTTGTGCATCTAGTGATGTTATAGCTCAAATAGAAGATATTATAGACTTGTATGGATTATCAAACACTACAAAATATGGATATGAGAAGTATAAAACATCCTCTTCAAAAGGAGTTGGTACCTACAATAAAAAAGCCTATGAAAAACTAAGAAGAGATTACAATAAAAACCCAACTCCATTGATGTTTTACACAACTTTAGTTTTTGCGTTTAACAATCAAATCCGTTTTAACTCAAAGGGCGAGTTTAATACACCTGTAAATAAAAGAGATTTTAACAAAAATATGAAAAAAAACTTGGAGCTTTTTATAGATAGACTAAATACTTTAAACATATCTTTTAGTAGCAAAGATTTTAAAGATATAAGCATCTCAAAAAACTCTTTTGTGTATATAGACCCACCTTACTTGGCAACACTTGCAGCATACAATGAAAATGGTGGTTGGAATGAAAAAAAAGAGCAGGAGCTTTTAGACTATATGGATGCTTTAGATGCAAAGGGTGTAAAGTTTGCACTCTCAAATGTCTTTGAAAACAAGGGCAATAAAAATAATCTTTTATTGGAGTGGAGTCAAAAATATAAGGTGCATCATCTCGATTTTACTTATCATAACTGTAATTATCAAGCAAAAAATAAAAAGGCAGATAGTACAAAAGAAATTTTAATAACTAACTATTAACTCAAAATTTAGATAAAATATCTCTAATGAAAATCAACAGATTAAAAATAAATTTAGAAGATAAAAAACTAGTAGATATTAACTTCGAGATTAAATCATCATTGGCATTAGTCGGTCAAAGCGGAAGTGGGAAAAGTCTAACACTAAAAGCACTTTTGGGGATGTTACCCAGCAGTATGGCGTACGAGTTAGAAGTAGATTCAAAGTTTGAGCTAAAAGTTGGAAAACATCTCTCTTTTGTTCCTCAAAATCCGTTTACGGCTCTATCCCCACTTACAAAAATAAGAAAACAGTTTTTTGTGGATGACAAAAGAATCCAAGAGCTTTTTGCTCAAGTAGACTTAGATATAGAACTGGCGGATAGATTTGCTCCGGAGCTCTCAGGCGGACAACTCCAAAGAGTTGTTATTGCTATGGCTTTAGAGCAAGAACCAAAACTCATTCTTTTGGATGAGCCAACAACTGCACTTGACCCTGAGACAAGAGTTTTGATTTTGGATCTGCTTAAAAATCTGCAAAAGAAGCATGGTTTTAAGATGTTATTTGTCACACACGATATGAATTCTGCCAATATGATTTGTGAAGAGATATGTGTGATAAAAGATGGAAAGATAGTAGAGAGTGGAAATATGCAGAGTATATTAAATGCTCCACAAGAAGAATATACAAAAATATTAATTGATGCAAATTTTGCAAACAGGGAATTTAGACAATGAGCAAACTTAAAAATATATTTTTAATCATATTACTATTAGGATTCCTATCTCCATTTTTACTTTTAGGATATTTTTTAACTGCATATAGTTATGATATCTCTTCTCTTGTCGATTATAAACCAGATGTAACAACTAGAATTTATGATAAAAATGGCGATAAAATAGCAAATATATTTGATAAAAAACATAGATATTATGCATCTTTTTCAGAGATACCTCCTAGAGTTATTGAGGCACTTGTAGCCATAGAGGATACAACTTTTTTTGAGCATCCTGGTATAAATGTAGATGCTATTTTTCGTGCAGCTGTAAAAGTTATAAAAGCGGGAAGTGCTGTTGAAGGTGCAAGTACAATAACTCAACAACTTGTTAAGAATGTACTTCTTACAAGAGAAAAGAAACTTTCACGTAAGATAAAAGAAGCGATATTTGCTCTTAAGATAGAAAGAGCTTTAAGTAAAGAAAAAATACTAGAGTGCTACTTAAATGAGATTTACTACGGACATGGATATTATGGTATCAAAACAGCAGCAGATGGTTATTTTCATAAAAAGCTTGGTGATTTAACTCTAAAAGAGATGGCTATCTTGGTTGGACTTCCAAAAGCACCAAGTACTTATGCACCTACAAAAAACTATGAGATATCTATGGGTAGAGCAAATCGTGTAATTTCTAGAATGTATGCTCTTGGTTGGATAGATGAAAATGCTTATAAAGAGGCTTTAGAAGAGAGTCCTGAAGTTTATAATGACACTCTTACTCAAAACAAAGCACCATTTATTGTTGATGAAGTTGCAAGACGTGTGTCAGGATTAGGCATAGAAGACATGAAAACAGGTGGTTATGAGATATTTACTACAATCGATATCAGACTTCAAGAAGTAGCAAAAGATGCACTAAAAAGAGCCTATGATAAATCCTTAGAAAGGATAGAAGGTTACAAAATAAGAGAAGCAAAAATACTTGAGACAAATCCCGAATATGAAATATCAACAGATGTAAATACATCTTTACTAAATGGTTCTCTTGTCTCACTTGATTCAGCTACAGGAGATATTTTGGCTCTTGTAGGAAGTGTTGATTATAAGATTTCATCATACAATCGAGCGACTCAAGGAAAGAGACTTCCAGGTTCTGCATTTAAACCATTTATTTATCA
>LGOV01000088.1_pt2 | contig 12171 bp, 12 predicted proteins | sample 469881 | NCBI WGS metagenome assembly LGOV01 (sample SAMN03857199, study PRJNA290197) | marine sediment metagenome | biome: marine cold seep biome; feature: cold seep; material: marine sediment; isolation source: sample #5579, elevator 3A push core 41 containing 12 cm of sediment... ...
GAGCTTGCTGAGGCTGGGCAGGTTGAGCTTGACGCTGTTGACCGCCACCATAGCCACCGGCGTTGTCGTACTGACCGCCACCTTGTGAGTCATCACTAGCACGACCGAGCATTTGCATCTGATCCGCTACGATTTCGGTTGAATAGCGGTCATTGCCATCACGATCTTGCCACTTGCGCGTCTGTAGCTTGCCTTCGATATAGACTTGCTTACCTTTGTGTAAATACTTGCCACAAATTTCAGCCAACTGACGCCAAACAACAATATTGTGCCACTCCGTTTTGCTCTGCCGGTTTCCTTCGCGGTCTTTATAACTTTCAGTTGTCGCGATAGAAAAGTTAGCGACTGCAGCCCCAGCAGGTGTATATTTGAGCTCAGGGTCTTTGCCTAGGTTGCCAACGAGAATCACTTTATTCACTGACATCAGTATTCGTCCTCCATTCGTGTAAATTGCCAATTATTAGTGTCATTTGCCAAAAGAATTATCACTGAAGTGCAACACGTTAGAGCAATTCACCGATCGCTTCGCTAACGACAAAATAGCAAGTTTCATTTGATGACTTTTTTGAACGAACCATAGTACACGTTTGGAAAGACGACTTAAAGTCAATTTTCCTAAATCAAAATTTCACAAATTAACGTTTTAGACTTCCCGAGCATTTCGCAACAACTTCCAGCGTCCCTGCTCAGCCCCCCTTGTGCTCAGCCAGCCGCGTTGGGCCGATTTCTGTGTCACTTTAGATTGGCATATCTTTAAAAATAGTCAAAACAACATTCAAAACATAAAATCCAAACCAAACAATTTCAACTCAAAAGCATCAGCAACAACTCACAACTTGCTGTAAAAACAAGTACTTACAGACTTCCAAACACCGTTCAAGTAACAGTTGTCTCGTATGCTACAACGACCGTGACACACCTGTACCGTCCTTCCACAAATAAAAATCCGAACCATCACACAATAAAAACACATGCAAAAACAATAAGTTGAACCTCCACAGACACCAGTACAGCTTGATGGCTCAACAATTGCAAAATTACAACGTAGAACTAAGCAAACACGACTAAATAAACCAAGGTGATTTTTCCAAGCAAAATTACCACGGACAAACATTCTACATACCACTAATTCAGAAAGGAGTCGCACCAACGGACATAGCCTTTACTGCCACATTCTCAAAAAAAAACTAGGGAATTTATTTCCCCACAAAACAAAAACCAGAAAAACCTAGAGAAAGGAAAGAGCGACATGGAGAACATAGGTACATATATTATCTGGATTATCATGGCATGTGCTGTAGCTGGAGCAATTGCCTCGCTTCGAGATGAAGAGAAGGGTCTTGGGGGAGAATTTATTACAGGGTTACATAGCATCGGACCAATCTTTATTCCGGTAGCTGGAATTATGGCGGCCATTCCTTACCTGTCAAAATTTATCAATGCAGTCTTTGGTCCTTTGTATAATGCACTTGGCTCAGATGCCGCCATCGCGGCAACGACTTTTATCGCTGTTGACATGGGCGGCTATCAGCTCGCCGATGCGCTGGCCCAGACCCGCGAGGCCTGGGTAATAGCCATGGTAACAGGCTACATGGCGGGTGCCACCATCGTCTTCTCAATTCCTGTCGGCTTGGCAATGCTGGACAAGCGTGATCACAAATATATGGCGCTGGGGGTTATGGCGGGAATTCTGAGTATCCCCATCGGGGTATTTGTTACCTGCATCATTACGATGGTGACCAATGTTCAGGTGCGGGACATCGTATCTGCTAATGCAGACGCGGCCTATGTTCTAGCTCTTTCCCTAGGTGGCATTCTTGCCCACCTTACACCTTTGATTATCTTCTGTCTGGCCATGGCTGTTGGCCTGTGGTTGGTTCCGAGTATCATGGTTCGTGGTTTCCTGGCTTTCGGTAATACCATGACCGCAACGCTTAAATTAGTGTTGGTATTCAGCATTGTTGAGTATTTCACTGGCGCTTTCAGCACCATACTAGGCGGCTGGGGCTTTGATCCTATCATCGCTGACACCGTAGACCAGTTCCGCGCCCTCGAAATTGCTGGCTATATCGGCATTATGCTGTGTGGTGCATTCCCCATGGTTTACCTGATTCAAAAACACTTAGCTCGCCCGATGGAAGCAATTGGTAGCAAGCTAGGCCTTGAGAGTAATGGCGCAGCCGGTATTCTGGCCGCTGCGGCCAATATCCTGGCGATGTTCCGCCTTATCGGTGATATGCGCGCCAAAGACAAAGTTCTATGTATCGCATTTTCAGTATGCGCTGCTTTCATGTTCGGTGATCACCTTGCGTTCACCGCCAACTTTCAACCGACTCTGATCGCACCAGTTATGTTGGGTAAGTTCATCGGCGGTATGACAGGATTTTTCCTAGCCTATCTGTTGTCCGTTCCTAAGGCTGAAGCTCTCGAGCTGGAAGATAGAGATGTCGCATAGCGAAAACGGTAGCCTGCCGGTTGAGTCCGGAACGGAACAGAGTATGACGTGCGGCGTTAGCGCCGCGCGGAATACCGATGTTCGTCAGGTGAAACTTATCGGGCTTGATTTTGGCTCGACCACCAGCAGTGCCATTGTTGCCAAAGCCCATGTCGGTCGTAATTGTGTTACGGGTCGCATGGAGCTTGGCCAGCCGGAAATTCTATATCGCTCGACACCAGTTTTTACCCCGTTTGCTGACGGCGTGATCGATGAACAGCGAGTGGAGGAGTATCTGGAGCAGTGGCTGGAGGAAAGTGACACTAATCTGGAGGATATCTTTGCCGGAGGCACTATCATTACTGGTCTGGCGGCGTTGCGCAGTAATGCGCAACCCCTGGCCAGACTGGTAAGTGAACGGATCGGTGAGGCGGTTATCGCTACAGCTGATGATCCATCACTGGAATCGTGGTTGGCATTTATGGGCAGCTGTTCGGTGTTGTCACGCTTTCACAGCGAAACACCGATCGTCAATCTCGATATCGGTGGTGGAACCACCAATCCGGCTCTGGGATTGAACGGTAATGTGCAAAGTACCGGTTGTTATTATGTCGGGGCGCGACATTTTCGTTTTAAACCTGACAGCTATCTGTTGCTTGGGCTGTCAGCCTTCGGTCGTCAGCTTCTCGATCACCTTGGGGCTCCATTGTCTGTTGGTGAAGTTATGAGCCCGCAGCTGCGTGACCAGATCCTTGGTTTTTATATCGAGGCACTGGAAGCCATGGTCAAGGGGGCAACGCAGTTTTTTGCTGACGGGATTGCCCAGACTCATCAACAGGTGCCGTTTGAATGTGACTGCAACGGAGTAACGCCGGTTGTGACCTTTTCCGGTGGGGTTGGTGAGTTGATATACCAACATGTTGCCGGCGAAGAATTACCGCCGACAACCTATTTTGGTGACCTGGGAATTGATCTTGCCCGCCGAATTATCGCCTCGCCACAGCTATCGGCAAGTCTGACGCAGTTTGTACCCGAAAATCGGGGTCGAGCGACGGTGTACGGCTTAGCCTTGCACAGTACTGATGTTTCCGGCACCACCCTGTACCTACCGGATACACAAGCTTTACCGTTGCGGGATCTGCCTATCGTGGCACGCCTGGCGATGGATGCTAAAACGGATGAGTGGCAACACGCTCTGGAACTACTGCGCAAAGGGAGCAATGGCGGTTGTATTCAAATACTTTCGCGGCGCTCACTGGATCCCAATGGCCAACCATCAACCCTGGCGCAGATAAAAGCCGCCGGACAGAATTTGGCAGCAGCGTTACAGACCCATCCTCTACCTGAGGAGCACACCATGGTGTTGGTTCTCAGTGACAATGCAGGCAAAACCCTCGGTAATTATGCTTCAAACTGGGGCCAATTACCGGTGAAATTGGTGGTGATCGATGAAATCCCTGATCGACATGCACACTTTGTAAATATCGGTCGCTGTTTGAACAATATTGTTCCTGTTTCTTTTTACGGAATGAACTAAAAAGCATGAAAAGCTTAAGCTTTTCTGGAGGAGATCTACTATGAGTTCGATTAAAAAAATTAAGCCGCTGGTTGAAATTATTGTTCCTGAACCGAAGGCAGATGAAACCTACAGCACAACCTTGTTAGATCGTGAATTTTCGTTCTTCGGTCTCAAAAAGTTATTGGGAGTGGCGGATATTTCTAAATCTGGTGACCGTGTTTGCGGTTTAGCTGCTGAAGATGAGATCAGCCGCGAAGCTGCACGCTCAATACTCTCTGAACTGACACTACAGCATCTATATGATCGGCCGCTGATTGATGATAAGGGCCAGCTCGATTCGGTTATGCGCGTTGGTTACGATATCGATCTGGAGGCATTCAGCTCCGTTGCAACGATGACCCTGGGCGCGACTAAAAACCACCTGTTAAGCTCGACGGGCAATGAAATAGCACGAATCGGTGCCGTGTTGATTCCCGTTATGGTGGCCGCTCTTGCCAAGATCTGCGATGTGCATGAACTGATCTACCTTTCACGCAAGGTTAAGCCGACGGCCAAGGCGCGTACCAGAGTCGGCCTGCCCGGTACACTATCGTCACGCTGCCAACCAAATCATCCGACCGATGATCTGCGGTGCTTAACTCTGCTGAGCTATATGGGGCTTTCGGAAGGGACCGGCGATTGCCTGCTGGGAATGAACCCGGCGGAAGATACAGTGGAGAATGTCATTGTTGTCATGGAAACGCTGGATAAAATTCGTCGTGAAACCGGCGTACCAACCCAGATCTGCTGCCTTGCTCATATCAAAACTCAACTGGCGGCATTGGAAAAAGGGGCACCGGTAGAAATCTTGTTCCAGAGCATCGCCGGAACCGACACCACCCTGATTGATGAGTTCGATGTCACCGTTGATTATCTGGACAAGGCGTATTACACCATGGCTGAAAAGGGCCCATTACGTGGTCAAGCTGAGCAGTGGATGTATTTTGAAACAGGCCAGGGAAGTGAAGTCAGCTACAACAAGCATAACGGTATCGACATGACGGTTACCGAAGCGTTGTGTTATGGCCTGGCACGGCGTTACGACCCGTTTATGGTTAACAATGTTACCGGTTTTATCGGTCCTGAAACCCACCTCGATAACTTCGAAATGATGATCTCCAATCTCCAGGATCAATTCATGGGTAAACTCATGGGTCTGCCGATGGGGATGGCACCCTGTTACACCCTGCATTCCAACTGCACAGCTGAAGGTCAGCAGATGGCCACCCAGATGTTGACAGCCGCCGGTGCCAATTTCTTCATGGATGTTTATTATGGCATGGACCGGATGTTGTCCTACTTTGATACCAGCGGCCACGACAATCAGACTCTGCGAGAAATTCACAACCTGAAGCCAGCGCCCGAGTATCTGGCCTGGGCGGTTGAAAAAGGTATTTACCAGGTTGATGAGCAGGGCAATGTTGAGCGCGGCGCCAATTGGGGCAATCCACGCATCTTCTGTGATTCTGACGTCGAATTCCAAAAATTGCTCGAGTCGACGCCAGCTATGTACGGTCTCGAAAATGCTGGGCCACGTGTTGCCAACCATGTACAACGGACCTTACGCGCCAATCAGGCGATCGCCCGCGAAGCCATCCATACCGATTTGCGCATGGAGGAGTTGGCGCAATTCAATGTTCGAGTGCTCCACACCAAGGCGACCAGCAAAGATGACCACCTTAATAACCCTGAACTTGGCGCACATATCGCCGAGCAAGATCTAACCACACTGCAGGCTGAAGGTTGCGATGTTCAGGTTCTGATCTCAGACGGTCTCAGCGCCGAGGCCATCCACCACAACATGGATGAATTACTGCCCGTTCTTGAGGATGGTCTCAAGAGCCGAGGATTCACAGTCGGCCAGCATATTGTCGCCCCTTATGGCCGGGTTAAACTAGCCGAAGAGGTCGCAGAAACCCTGCAAGCAAAGGTGATCATCAACTTGATTGGTGAGCGACCAGGCGGTGATGCCCTGGCTTCGCGCAGTATGTCGTCTTATATGACTTATCGTCTGGCCGGTGAAGAGGAAAAACAGGCCGCAGCCGAGTTCAGCGGCAATAGCGATATCTCTTTTGAAATGACTGTTATCTCGAATATTTACGCCGGCGGAATCCCTTCCCTTGAAGCGGGAAGCCTGATTGTCGAAAGGGCTACCGAGATCCTAGAAAACCGTGCTGCCGGTAACCGACTTACCGACCTGCTGCGGAAAAAATCTTAAACTGTTAGCGCTTGAAAAAATGTTTTCATGCCAGAGGGAAGCCCGCAAAGGCTTCCCTCTCGTCACTGCCCTTTGATTCATTAAGCAGGAGAATCACTCATGTAGGATCGCTGAGGGTGATGCCAACAAAAAGAGAGGCAATATGGAAAAGAAAATAAACTCACTCTACACCAATGACAATCTCATTGTACTCGCATCGATGTCCATTCTCTGGTGCGTCATACTTTTTGTCCTCAAACAGGTGCTTTCGATCTCTCCGAGCGCAGGCTTCAGTTGTGCCGCCACCTGCGCTGGTGTCTCTGTCCTTGCCGCCCTTACGGCAACCTCTTTTGCCCTGATCATGCACCTTAAAAAAAACAAGGTCCTTTTATATACCGAAGAGATCGAGAATATGGGCAAACTTTAAGCGCCCAAGAAATAAGGGAGAAAACTATGAAAACCTTCAAGACCGTATTCGACATCCTGTTTATCATGATCCTGTGCTTCGCCACGCTACTAGGCACCATGCTGCTCCAAGGAGGGCTTCTGGTGGGCGGGGAGGGGATAGACTACACCTTCGGACTAGGTTCGTTTACCGTTACCTTCGGCGCCCTGGCTGTCTACTTTGTGTTCATTCTCAAGACCAGCAAAAAGGAGCTGAAAACCATGATCGACAGGATCTACAAATAACACGCTAAAGGATTATATTATGAGTTTCTGGAAAATTATGAATTTTTCGGCCTGGGCCTTATGTACAATCATCTTCTTGTGGCTGGCTATTGATTTTTACAAAGCTGAAAAAGAGTTATCTGACAAGAAAAACAGCATAGATTAAGGACGTATTGCCATGGATAATACAAATAAAAAAGAAAACAAGCTGTCAAAAGTCTTGGGGGTCATCCATATATGGGCCCTCGGCGTCGGAATCGTCCTCGTCGGCGAATTTATGGGTTGGAATTTTGCCGTAGCCAAGGGTGGCACCCTAGGCGCGATCATCGCCTGTTGGATCATGGGGGTTCTTTTCATTTCGCTGGTGATGGTCAACACTGAGATCGGTTCAGTCATTCCTGAGGCTGGCGGCCAGTATGCTATGGCAAAATACCTTCTTGGCCCCTTGGCCGCCTTCAATATCGGGCTGATGCTGGTGTTTGAATATGTCATGCTGGAAGCAGCGGACGCTCTAGTGGTCGGCCAGATCCTGGAATCTTTGCATCCGGATGTTCAGGCGCTGCCCTATATCATCCTGAGCCTGCTGTTTCTAACCCTGCTCAATTACCGCGGCGCTCTGGCAGCACTATCGCTAAATTTCGTGATCACCGCCATTGCGGTGTGCACTATCTTCATCCTGCTGATTGTGACCAAATTTTACACTCCCGCTGACAGCCTGCTCAACCTTCAGCAGATGTCCAACGGACTGCCTTACGGATGGATCGGTATCCTCGGGGCATTTCAATTTGGCATCTGGTTTTATCTGGGGATCGAAGGGACGGCTTTGGCCGCCGAAGAGTGCCGTTCCACGGGGCGCTCTCTGCCGGTCGGAGCAATTGTCGGCCTGATCACCCTGCTGACCGGTGCCACCATCACCTGGTATGTCTGCTCGGGACTCGTCAACGCCGATGATCTCGGCAAGTCAGTCTATCCCCTTTACGATGCCGCGTTGGCAACAGAAATGCCCTTCGTCATTGCAGCGTTGTTTATCGGTACCATCCTCGCTTGTTTAGCCAGCGCCAATGGCTGTATTCATGATGCCGGTCGCGCCTGGTTTTCCATGTCCCGTGACACGCTGATTCCGGAGCAATTTGGTGTCCTCCACCCCCGATACAACACTCCGCACCGAGCGATTTTGTTTCTATTGCCTATTTCGCTGGCTTTCGGCTTTACTGGACTTTTGGACCAGGTCGTGACCTTCTCCATCTTTTCCGCCTTGCTGGTTTATGCGTTCACCGCCATCATGATGTTCAAGTTCAGACGCATGTACCCGCTAGGGACAATCGAGCGTGGCTATATCTGTCCCGCCCACCCCATCCCAGCCATTATTCTCGCCATCTTGACTCTAGCGACATTGGCAGGCATGTATTTCGGCTACTGGATCAACATCCTCGGCGGCTTGACCTTCTACTTCCTGGCATCGGTATGGTTTATCAAATATCGCTGTAAATCAGTCGATCTTGAGAACTTCATCACCCCGAGGTGGCCACGGCCCAAAGGATTTTAGTGATGTCGACATTTTCCAGATTAAAAGAATCTAGCCCCGTCCTGCTGGCGCTCATACTACCCGGCTCTGGACATCTGTTATTGGGCCGCCCAGCACGCGGATTTATTCTGTTGCTATGGATGCTGGTTATGGGTTTCATAACCTATAACCTCTCGGATGAAAACACCTCATTCATCGGCAGGTTTTCTGGAGGATTCGCCATTCTGATCCTTTCAGTGCTGGACATTGATACGATCATTCGTAAGCGAAAACAGCAAGCAAGCACAACCTGACAATCCCGCATCGGCAATGCATTACACAGCCGAGCGACAAACCATCAACCGTAAATAGATGCCTAACGCCAGATGAGCTGATTCTCATCTGGCGTTAGGCATTGTACCAGCCTATTTTTTTATCTATTTCCCCCCCCGTTTCACAGCAAGCAGGAGATTTACCATGAAGATATCGACAGGAACTGGTGACGGTGGTCAAACCAGCTTAACGGGTGGACAACGTGTCAGCAAAAATTCATTGCGTGTTTGTGCTTACGGCACCATTGACGAACTCAACAGTTTGATCGGCGTTATTGTGGCTGAGACAGCACCTGATGGCGTTTCAGGTTCGTTACAGCAAATCCAAAATGATCTTTTATATCTAGGAACAGATATTTCAACGCCAAACCCTGCCCATCCAATGATAGCTTCAACTAGAATCGAAACCGTTCACATTGAACGCTTGGAACAATGGGCAGAATCTGCGACAAAAAAACTTCCGGTGTTACGCGAATTCATCCTCCCTGGCGGTAGCCGCACTGCAGCGTGGTTGCATCTGGCGCGAACGGTCACACGTCGGGCGGAACGTGAAGTGGTCGCCATCTGTGCCGTAGAAGGCGATGCAATCAATCAACTCTCGATCACCTATCTCAATCGGCTGTCTGATCTTCTTTTCCTCTGGGCCCGAATCGCTAACGATTTTGGCCAAAAAGACGTTACATGGTCAGCATGAGGTTTCCATAGCGACCTTGACGCGCCAAGACAGAGTACTTCGTAATAAAAAACGCCTGTTGGACCACTCCAACAGGCGTTTTTCGTGTTATTCAGCAAAGCAGATTTTTCAGACCGTCATCAGCGACAATCGGTCGGAGTTTTGGCATTGATTTGCTCAAGAAAGGTAAAGCGTTGCAACTCATGATCCAGCGACGACGCATGGTCGGCCAGCTCTTTATTGGTACTTGCACAATCGCCAGCTTGAGCGACATTCTCATGGGCGATCCGGCCAATCTGATCTAGTACTTCACGCACCTGCAACAGACGATCGGCGAGCAAATCGCTGACTTCACGGCTGGGCACCTCTTCCGACTGAAGCTGGCTAGCCAACCCACTCACGGTACGCGAGACCTCTTCAACCAACGTCGCTTGTCGACTAACCCCCAAGATCATGCCGCGACTGATCTGTGCAATCTGTTCACTGGCGAGGATGATCTGTTTGCTGCTGCAGTCAACGTGGCCAATGACGTTGTTGAAATTTTCAGTCATCGTCTGTAATGATTGACTGAAAACATCCAACTCTGATGCTAACGCTAGCCGCTGCTGGAGTTCGCCAGCCGCAAGGTTTTCAGCTTGGCTGGCCCTGAAAGAGAGGCTTTCAGCCATCCGGTTCAACGCTTCGGCCAACTTACCAACCTCATCCTCTCGATTAAGTCTGAGGCGCGGGCTCAAATCACCACGACCGATGCTTTCTGCCATCTCAGTCCCCATACGGATCGACTTGGTAATTCGCGTGGCAATGGCCCACAACAACAACAGGGCAATGGAAATGCTGACTACACCGCCGCCGAGTTCATTCCACATCAAGGCATTAACGGAAGCCATCACCCGATCCGCAGGAATCTGAATATAGATCCCCCACGGCCTGTCGTTCTGGCCAACGATTAGTGGGACAACAATTTCCATCCCCTGTTCGTTCCAATCGTAATAGCTTTCACCTTGAGCAACGCTGTTGAGCAACGGCGGACTGTAACCTAACTGACCTTGCAGCGGCTTTCCGGCAAGATCTCCGCTCCCAGAAGCAGCAACCAGCACCCCTTCATTGCTGATAATCGCCATACTTCCAGCATCAGCAAACACATTGGCATCTTCGACCAATTGCTGTAGGAAATCCAAGGTCACGTCGATCGTCGCCACGCCGTACACTTGATGACTATCCTGTATCGGCACCGAGACCGTCGTCATGAAAACATCTCTGCCATGAATTGGATAGACATAGGGCTCAGAAAGCGTTTCGTGCTTTTTACGTAGCGGATCAACATACCAAGATTTGCTGTCAAGTTCTGTCAAGATATCCATCGAGACATTACCGAAATCGTTATGAAACCAGTAGTAGCTTATCCGGCCACTATCATCATGTCCGGGAGTGTTTGCATATTCCGCATCGCGGCCGTCAAAGGCATTCGGTTCCCAGCAGGTAGCACCACCCACAAAGTCAGGATTCTCCAAGATCATCCGTCGCAGCATTAGGTTGATATGACGCCGACTAAACGTAATACGCTGGTCATGATCCTTGGCCGCAGTAACCGACTGAGCAAACCCTTTAGCGGTAAACATTGCCCGTTCAAGAACGGTGCGAATTCTCAACATATTTTCGACGGCAGAAGCAGTCGCTATCTGTTGAGCATCACGCATGGCTTCTTCACGAGCTGAGAGCACCGACAATGTGAGGTTTACAGATGAGGTAAGCAATAAACACAACCCCGTCCAGAGTGCTATTTTCGTTCTAATAGACTGACTGCCCATTATATTTTCTCCATTTCTACTTCTATTTAGCTAAATCAATTACACTTTTCAGCCTCAGAAAGAGCATAATTTTATTTCGTATGCCGTCAAATCTTTACCTAGCTATTTAACGTCAATCTGATGTTCTTTAAATTTGCGATAGATCGTGTTGCGGCTAATCCCTAACAGCATTGCGGCCCGTGAAACATTGCCGTCCGCCTCATCAAGGGCTAGCTCAATCATCTCGCGCTCCGTTTCTTTGAGCGGTCGCACCTTACTGTGCCGTTTCATCTCTGCGTCGCCCACCAGTTCAGTGTGCAATTCCATCAACTCAGCGGTCAGAAGCCCTTCAGGTCCGACGAGATTAATGGCTCTCTCTAAGACATTCTCCAACTCTCGAATATTACCCGGCCAAGGATAGACACAACACGCCCGCATAAAGGATTCGGCGACCGTAATGTCATCACGTCCCAGTTTCTCAGCCAACCGCCCGCTCAATGACTTAATCAGCAAAGGCAGATCCTGAAGGCGATCACGCAGCGCAGGGATAGTAATACACAGAACATTGAGGCGGAAATAGAGATCGGCACGAAAACGACCGGCTTCAATCTCTTTGGCTAAATTTTTATGCGTCGCGGCAATCACGCGGATATCGATAGGGATTTCTGTGCTGGAGCCGACCCGTTTCACTTTACGCTCCTGCAACACCCGCAATAACTTCACCTGGACATGTAATGGCATATCGCCGATCTCATCCAGAAACAGGGTACCACCATCAGCCTCCTCCAGATTGCCAGGTTTTCCGCCCTTCTTGGCGCCAGTAAATGCCCCCTCCTCATAGCCGAACAACTCACTTTCAATCAAGTTTTCTGGAATCGCAGCACAGTTAATAGCGATAAAAACCTGCTCCCTGTGCTTTCCACTACTATGAATACTCTGGGCAAACATCTCTTTACCTGTACCACTTTCTCCCAGAATTAATACGGTCGAGGGGCTTTGTGCGGCAATCTCGACACG
>LGOV01013537.1_pt3 | contig 12159 bp, 16 predicted proteins | sample 469881 | NCBI WGS metagenome assembly LGOV01 (sample SAMN03857199, study PRJNA290197) | marine sediment metagenome | biome: marine cold seep biome; feature: cold seep; material: marine sediment; isolation source: sample #5579, elevator 3A push core 41 containing 12 cm of sediment... ...
AAATGAGTTTATTTAAATGGATGATTCAATTAAAGCGAGAAAAAACTTTAGATGAAAAAGGTATGTTAGCTGCTTATTCAAAACCAATTGATTTTACTAAGAAAGAAAAAATAGAAGAGTTGGTAAAATATGTTAAGCATTTAGTATAAAAGGTAGGGATGTCTATGAATGGAGTTAGAGTAATTATAGTCAGATGCTGAGATAACACTATGAAGTTACTGGGAGATGATAAAAATGCAAATAATTCAATTAACAAAAGAAAATATTAAAGAAGAACATATCTGCTGTGCTTTTTCTGATAAAAAATGTTCTGAAAGTTACGAACTAAAAAAAGAGTGGCTAAAAAAAGAATTTGATAATGGATATATTTTTAGAAGATTAGATGAACGAGCAAAAGTCTTTATAGAATATTGTCCCGCTGAAACTGCTTGGGCTCCGGTTGTAGCACCAAATTATTTAATGATAAATTGTTTTTGGGTTTCGGGAAAATATAAAGGTAATGGACACGGGAAAGCGTTGTTGCAACTAGCTATTGATGATGCTATAGCTCAGGGAAAAGATGGTTTAGTAACTATTGTCGGTACTAAGAAGTATCATTTTATGAGTGATACTAAGTGGTTTTTAAAACAAGGATTTGAAGTTTGTGAAAATATTTCGTCGGGATTTAGTCTTTTAGTTAAAAAATTGAATTCAGAATCAAAAAAGGTGTCTTTTAAGAAGTCTGTAATTAGTGGAGAATGTCCAGATAAAGACGGAGTTGTGGTGTATTATTCTAATCGATGTCCTTATTCAGAATATCATGTAAAAAATTCTTTAGTTGAAGCAACTGAGAAAAGAAAATTGCCACTAAAAGTTATTAAATTAGAAACAATGGAACATGCTCAAGAATCTCCTACTCCAGCAACAATATTTAGTTTGTTTTATAATGGAAAATTTGTTACAACTGATATAAGTGTTTGCATGGATACAAGATTTGATAAGATTCTTAGTAAGAGCAAATTTATCAAATATAATTTGACAACAATTTAAAAATATTATATAATACCATAGGTAACCGCACAATACGGGTATAAAACGTAATGTTGCCTAGTTGTTGGCGAGTCTTAAATGAGGAGGTGCAATATGTACGCAGTAATTGAAACTGGTGGAAAACAATATAAAGTTCAAGAAGGCGATAAGTTATTTATTGAAAAATTAGAAGTAGAATCAGGAGATTCTATTGATTTTGATGATATATTACTTGTTTCTAAAGATGGAGAATTAACTGTTGGTAAACCTTATGTTGAATCAGCAATAGTTAAAGCTTCTGTTATCGAGAACGGTAAAGGACCAAAAGTAGTTGTATTTAAGTTTAAAAATAAAGAAGGTTATAGAAAAAAACGTGGTCATAGACAACCATATACTAAGATTCAAATTGAATCAATTAGTTTATAATTATGAGTGATAATTTAACGGTTATTATTTATAAAAATGAAAAGAAAATTATAGGATTTGATATTTCTGGACATGCAAATTTTGATGAACATGGTAGAGATATAGTATGTGCAGGAGTTTCTGTACTTGCGGAAACTATAATAGCAGCTATTGATAGTTTGACAAATATTGATGAATTTGATTATAAAATTGATGTTGGTCATACTTTTATTAGAGTTAATCCTAAAAAAATTGATAAAGATATTGAATTACTTTTCAAGACATTTGAACTTGGAGTAAAAGGAATTCAAAATTCGTATAAAAATTATATTAATATAATTAAGCAGGAGGTGAATTGAATGATAAAAGGATTTAATCTTCAGTTGTTTTCCAGTAAAAAAGGTGTAGGTAGTTCACGAAATGGTAGAGATAGTGAGTCTAAACGTCTTGGTGTTAAAAGAGCGGACGGACAAAGAGTTTCTGCTGGTAGTATTTTAGTAAGACAAAGAGGAACAAAAATACATCCTGGTACAAATGTAGGTAAAGGTGGCGATGACACTTTATTTGCTAAAAAAGATGGAGTTGTAAGATTTGAAAGAAAAAGTAAAACACAAAAAAAAGTGAGTATATACGAAGCATAGAAATAGATGTCCATCCAAATACTGATGGACATTTTTTTTTTTAGATTCGTAAAACGTTAAAAATATAGTATTTATTTTAATATTAAATATAAGTAAATTTTCCATTTATATTTAATATTAATGAGAGAGGTGTAATATGTTTATAGATAAAATTGTAGTAACTGTTATTGGTGGTAAAGGCGGCGATGGATCTAAAGATTTTAGAAGAGAAAAATATGTTCCAGACGGTGGGCCAGATGGTGGCGATGGCGGAAGAGGCGGAAGTATAATTTTTAGAGTTAATTCTGGTATGAGAACACTTATGGATTTTAAATTTAAAAGTAAGTTTGCTGCAGAAGATGGTCAAAATGGTATGAGAAAAAGTTGTTATGGTAAGAGTGGAAAAGATCTTATATTACCAGTTCCTCCTGGAACAATGGTAAAAGATGAAAATAATATTATTATTGCAGATTTAACGGAACCAGGCGAAGAAATTGTTATTGCTAAAGGTGGAAGAGGTGGAAGAGGTAATAGAAAATTTGCTACTCCTACAAGACAAGCACCTAATTTTAGCGAACCTGGATTTAAAGGTGAAGAAAAAATAGTAACTATTGAATTAAAACTTATTGCAGATGTTGGATTGTTAGGATTTCCTAATGTTGGAAAATCAACATTTTTATCAAACGTTTCTGATGCAACACCTAAAATTGCAAATTATCATTTTACAACTATAAAGCCTAATTTAGGCGTAGTTAATTTAATATCTGGAAAGAGTTTTGTTATTGCAGATATTCCTGGATTGATTAATGGAGCTTCAAAAGGTATTGGATTGGGTTTTGAATTTTTAAGACATGTTGAACGAACTAAAATATTAATTCATTTTGTTGATGTTTCTGGAATTGAAGGAAGAGATCCGATTCAGGACTTTGATGAAATAAATCTTGAATTAAAACAATATAATGAGCAATTAGCAAATAGAGTTCAAGTTATTGCTGCAAATAAAATTGATTTATTAAGTGATGATAATGAGAATTTATCAAAATTCACTTTAGAAATGAAAAAAAGAGGGTTTGAAGTATTTCCAATTTCTGCTGCAACTAGTAATGGATTGATTCCGTTGTTAAAAAGAGTTACTGAATTATTAGATACTGTTGAAGTAATACCATTATTTGATGATTCTGAATTAATTGTTGAATTTGAAGATAAAAATACTCAAGTAATAGATATTGTTAAGAAAAAAGGTATTTATTATGTAACAGGTGAAGTAATGGATAGATTAATATTTTCAACTGACTTCCAGAATCTTGAATCTATGCGTAGATTCCATAGAGTATTAGAACATAAAAATGTAATAGATAGATTAAGAAAAATGGGAATTGTTGATGGTGAAATTGTAAATATTGAAGGTTATGAATTAGAGTTCGTAGAATAAAGGAGTCAAAAATGATAAATGGAAAACAAAGAAGTTATTTAAAAGCATTAGCAAATAAGTTAAATCCACTTTTACAAATTGGAAAAGATGGAGTAACAGATAAATTTATTGAACAATTAGATAAATCTTTAGAAGATCACGAATTAGTTAAAATAAATGTGTTGAATAATAATTATATTTCTCCAAAGGATATTTCTAAAGAGTTAACAGAAAAATTGAATGCTGATTTTGTTCAAGCAATCGGTAAAAAATTAGTTATTTATAGACCTAAGGAAAAGGATCCAGTAATTAAACTTCCGAGAGTATAATTATGAATAATAATATTGGAATTTTAGGTGGTTCATTTAATCCTATTCATATTGGTCATATTATAATGTCTCAATATGTATACGAAGAATTAAATTTAAGTAATGTATATTTAATGCCTAATGAGAATCCACCGCATAAAAAAGACGAAAAAATGTTGGATGGATTAAAAAGACTTAAAATGTGTAATATTGTTGCATCTCAAAATGAATTTTTAGATGTTATTGATTGTGAAATTGGAAATGAAAAAACAAATTTTACTATTGATACGATTGAATATCTAATTAATAATCAATTTAAAAATAAAAAAATATACTTTATTATTGGTTCGGATTCTTTAATGCAAATATATACTTGGAAAAATTATAAAAAGCTTTTAAAATTAATTGATATAGTGTGTATTATGCGTCCTGAACCAATTAATCAGGATGTTATTAGAAAAATTGATGAAATAAATAATAGGTTTCAAAAAAAAATTATTATTGTTAAAATGCCTCTTATTCAGATTTCTTCTACGGATATTAGAAATCGAATTGCTATGGGGAAATCAGTAAAATATATGGTCGATAAAGATGTATTAGAATATATTGATGAGATGAATTTGTATAAATAGGTGATTAGATGAAAAATATTGACGATATTATTGAAGAATTAAGAACAAATGAAAAATTTAGATTTAAACATTCTTTCGGTGTTATGGAAACAGCAATTGAACTTGCAAAAATTCATGGTGAAGATGTTGAAAAAATTAAAATCGCTGCATTTTTACATGATTATGCTAAAATGTATTCTAATAAAGAATTAAGAGAATTTGTTATCGAATTTAATTTAAATTTAGATCCTATGATAATTAATATAAAAGATTTATCTCATGGGCCAGTTGGTGCGGAATTAATTAAAATTGAATATGGAGTAATTGATGAAGTAATTTTAAACGCTATAAGATATCATACGTTTACTGATAGATTAATGTCTAAATTTGATTTTATTGTATATTTAGCTGATATAATTGAACCAAACAGAAAAATATTTCATGGATATCATAAAATTAAAAAATTAGCATATATTGATTTGGATGAAGCAATGATTTTGGCTCTTGATAAATCAATAAAATATATAATTGAAAAAGGTGAGAAAATATATTGCGAGAGTATCGTTCTTAGAAATAATCTTTTAGATAAAAGAAGGGTGAAATAATTATGTTTTTAATATATATTTTGTTTATTATTGGATTATTATTTATTGTTAAAGGTGGAGATTGGTTTGTTGATGCTGCGGTATGGTTAGCAGAAATTACTGGAATTCCACATTTTATTATAGGAGCTACTGTTGTGAGTTTAGGTACTACTTTACCTGAATTATTTGTTTCTGTTAATGCCGCAATTAAAGGTATTTCTGATATGGCTATTGGAAATTCTATAGGTTCAACAATATGTAATACGGGGCTGGTTGCTGGGTTAATAATTTTATTTGCTTCAGGTGAAGTTAATCGTAATAATTATATAAAAAAAGGAATGCTATTATTAGTTTCAACTTTGAGTGTATTATATTTTTCTAGTGATTTATTAATTTCTAAGCCGGAATCATTATTTTTATTTTTTTTATTAGGAATATATATATGGGTAAATCTAAAAATGTCAAAGAATTCAGTTGCTGAAATAGAAAAAGTTGATCATTCAAAAAAAGCTAGGCAAGAAAATGTTTTAAAGTTTATTTTTGGTTTACTTTTTATTATTATTGGATCAAATTTATTAGTTGATAATGGAGTTTTAATTGCAAAGCATTTTAATGTTCCAGAGGGAATTGTAGCATTGACATTAGTAGCGTTTGGCACATCACTTCCTGAATTAATTACTGGTATAAGTTCTATAGTAAAAGGGAATCATCATATTGGACTTGGAAATATTATAGGTGCTAATATTTTAAATTATGTATTAATTATTCCAACTGCAGCAATGGTTTCAAAGCAGGGGTTAATTATTAGTAAATTTAATTTTGATTTATTTGGTTATAAATTTGTAAATTTTGCGCAAAGTATTAGGTTGGATATTCCGATGTCATTATTTTTAACTTTATTATTTATTTTACCGGTTATTATCAAAGAAAGAAATTTTAAGTTACAAGGATTAGTAATTATTGGTTCATATTTTATATATTTAGGTGTATTGTTTAATATAGCAATTTAAAGGAGATTTTATGAGTATAATAAAAGAAAATGCAATAAAAGCAGCAAAGTTTTTATCTGAAAAAAAAGGATATAATATATCTTTACTTGATGTAAGAGGTGTTGTTCCATATACAGATTTTTTGATTTTTACGACTGGTATGTCAAGTAGACATGTTGGGGCCTTATCAAACAATTTAAAAAAAGAGTTATCTAAACAAGGTGTTAAAATTCAGCATTTTGAAGGAAATCATGAGTCGGGTTGGATATTATTAGACTTTATTGATTTTGTAGTTCATATTTTTAGTGAAGATAAACGTGAATTTTATAATCTTGATAGAATTTGGAGTGATGCAAAGAAAATTGATATTGACAATTAATAGTAATATCTATAGAATAAAATATAATAATTATATATACAATAAGACGTAGTAAGTTTATGAATTTTAATCATTTACTGAATTAACCTTATAGAAATATAGGTTTGTTACCTTTAAAAAACTTTTAAGGACGAAAGTCGAATTAGAGTGGTACCACGGTTATTCCGTCTCTATAGTATATTGGGTGCCTTTTTTGTTTTTTGGAGAAAAGAGAGGAGAAATATGTCGTATAATTTTTTAAAAGTAGAGAAAAAATGGCAAAAATATTGGGATGAAACAGATGCATTTAAAGTAACTGAAGATGAAACAAAAGAAAAGTATTATTGTTTAGAGATGTTTCCTTATCCATCAGGAAAATTGCATATGGGACATGTAAGAAATTATTCTATAGGTGATGTTATAGCACGATTTAAGAAAATGAATGGAAAAAATGTTCTTCATCCTATGGGATGGGATTCTTTTGGTTTACCTGCAGAAAATGCAGCAATAAAAAATGGAATTCATCCAGATATATGGACTAGAAAAAACATTTCAGAAATGATTAGTCAGTTAAATGAGTTGGGTTTAAGTTATGATTGGGACAGAGAAGTTGCGACTTCATCTGAAGAATATTATAAATGGACACAATGGATATTTCTTCAGCTTTATAATAAAGGTTTAGCATATAAAACGAAGTCACCAGTAAATTGGTGCCCAAGTTGTGAAACTGTACTTGCTAATGAGCAAGTTGTTAATGGAGCATGTGAGAGATGTGACACTGAAGTAACTAAGAAAAATCTTAGTCAGTGGTATTTTAAAATTACTGATTATGCTGATAGATTACTTAAAGATTTAGATACTCTTGATGGTTGGCCAGATAAAGTTAAATTAATGCAATCAAATTGGATAGGAAAATCAAATGGTGCTGAAGTTGATTTTAAAATTAAAGATACTGATAAAGATATAAAAGTGTTTACTACACGGCCTGATACGCTATATGGAGCGACTTTTATGGTTTTAGCACCTGAACATCCATATGTAAAAGAATTAGTAGAAGGAACTGAATTTGAAAGTGAAGTAAATAAGTTTATTTCTGAATTAAATAAATTATCAAGTATTGAAAGATCAGCAACTACACTTGAGAAAAAAGGATTATTTATTGGAAAGTCTTGTATTAATCCTGTAAATAATAAAGAAATTCCAATATATATTGCAAATTATGTAATGATGGGTTACGGAACTGGTGCTATTATGGCAGTACCTGCTCATGATGATAGAGATTTTGAATTTGCTAAAAAATATGATTTAGAAATTATTCCTGTAATAAAACCAAATGATAGTTCAATTAACATTGATAATCTTACTGAGGCATTTTGTGAACCCGGTATAATGGTAAATTCTGAAGAATATAATGAGTTAACAAATATTGAAGCAATCGAGAAAATATCAGCAGATTTAAAAGAAAAAGGTATTGGAAAGAAAACAGTTAATTTTAAATTAAGAGATTGGTTAATTTCAAGACAGAGATATTGGGGAACCCCAATTCCAATTGTTTATTGTGAAGATTGTGGTGAAGTAGCAATTCCTGAAGAAGATTTACCAGTGAAATTACCAACAGATGTTAAATTTACTGGCAAAGGTGAATCACCTTTAAAAACTTCTGAATCATTTATGAAAACACCATGTCCAAAATGTGGTAAAATGGCTACTCGAGAAGTAGATACAATGGATACATTTGTAGATTCTTCATGGTATTTTTTAAGATATGCAGATACTAAAAATGAAAATGAGATATTTAATTTTGATAAAACGAAATACTGGATGGATGTAGACCAATATATTGGTGGTGTGGAACATGCTATTTTACATTTGTTATATGCAAGATTCTTTACTAAAGTACTTTATGATTTAGATATTTCTCCTGTTGATGAACCATTTAAGAATCTTTTAACTCAGGGAATGGTATTAAAAGATGGCGCAAAAATGTCGAAATCAAAAGGAAATGTTGTTTCACCAAGAGAAATAATTGACAAATATGGTGCTGATACTGCTAGATTATTTGTATTATTTGCATCTCCACCTGAAAAAGATCTTGAGTGGAGTGATGATGGGGTTGAAGGCTCGTTTAGATTTATTAGCAGAGTATGGAGATTTGTTGAAGAATTTAAAGATATTATTAAGCATGGTGACGTTATAATTACTAATGAATTTGATAAAGAATTAAATTATAAATTAAATGAAGTTATTAAAAATGTAACTAATGATATTTCATTAAGATTCAATTTTAATACTGCTATTAGTTTTATAATGGAGTTAGTAAATGTTATGTATAAATATACTCAAAATGTACCTGAGATTAATGCTCCACTATTAAATAAATCAGTTGAAAGTGTACTTTTGATGTTAGCTCCTTTTGGGCCTCATTTTACAGAAGAATTATGGAGTATAATAGGTAAAGATGGTTCTATTCATAATCAAAGTTGGCCAAAATTTGATGAATCTGCTTTAATTAAAGATACTTTTGAAATAGTAATTCAAGTTAATGGAAAAGTGAGAGATAAAATTGAAGTTGAAGCATCTATTAGTAAAAAAGATTTAGAAGAAATAGCAGTAAATAGTGAAAAAGTTAAATCTTTTATTAATGATAAACAAATAGTAAAAGTTATAATTATCCCTAAAAGATTAGTTAATATTGTAGTTAAGTAGGTAAATATGGTTAATCCAATTATAATGAAATTTGCACCTATGGTAAGTGGTATTGCTAAAACGTTTGGTAAAAATTGTGAAGTTGTGCTACATGAATTTAAAGATTTAAAAAAATCTATAGTTGCTATTGAAAATGGACATGTTACTGGACGTTCTGTTAATAGTCCGATGACTGAATTATCTCTTAATAAGGTAAGAGAAGGCACTGTTGATTCTGATATTATAAATTATTCGGAAAAAACTATAGATGGAAGAGTTCTAAAATCATCTACTATGTTTATTAAAGATGATGATGAAAAATATATTGGTTGTATTTGTATTAATTTAGATATTACTGATTTTATTGCCACAAAAAACTTATTAGATGATATAATGAAGATAGGTGACAATGAAATTAAAAAAAGTAATGAAAATAAAGTAAATATTATACTAAGTGATATTGTGAAATCTACAATTCAGGAATTAGGTAAGCCAGTAATATATTTATCAAAAGATGAAAAAGTTTTAATTGTTAATAATTTAGATAAGCAAGGGGCCTTTTTAATAAAAGGCGCCATTGATTATGTTGCTAAGGTACTTCAGGTATCTAAGTATACTATATATAATTATTTGGATGAAATTAAAGGGGGAAAATAATGAGTTTAAAGAAAGTAAATACTAGTAATGCACCAGCAGCAGTAGGTCCATATTCACAAGCAATGATAGCGGGAGATTTTTTATATGTTTCAGGTCAATTGCCAATTGATCCTAAAACTAGCAAAATATTAACAGGTTCAATAAAAGAGCAAACTAGACAATCGTTAGAAAATGCTAAAGCAATTTTAACAGAAGCAGGAACAACATTAGAAAATGTTGTAAAGACTACAGTATTTTTACAAAATATGAGTGATTTTGCAGATATGAATGGAGTTTATGCAGAGTTTTTTACTGATCATAAACCAGCTAGAGCTGCAATTGAAGTTGCAAAGTTACCTTTAGGTGCTGATGTTGAAATTCAAATGGTTGCATATTTAAAATAAGTTAAAGCCTTAAAAGGTTTTAACTTTTATCAAGTAGATTAATAGTTTTAATTATATTGAGGTGTTTTATGGCGGATATTGAGTTATATATTAAAATTTCATTTTCAATAATATTTATTATTGCTATTTTTTTGATGCATAGAAGAATAATGATTACAAAAAATAATGATGCGGGAAATGAAAATTTATTTAGTTTATTAGATAATTTGCCGCTTGGAATTTTAGAAGTGGATAAAACAGGCAGATTATTATTTATTAATACGAATTTAAGAGAAGAACTAAATATTGTAGATATTAAACTAAAAAACTTGAAGATAACAGATTTTATTGAAAGTGATTTTTGGGAGTTTTTAATTAATCAAATTGAAACTAGAGAAGTGGTATCTGATTATCAAAAAAAGATTGGTGATAAAGTATATCAGTTAACATTAAATACAAGAATTAAAAATAATGAAATAACTTATTTGCTTATTTTTAGTGATAGAACGATAGAAATTGATTATGGTTTAAAACTTGAAAAAGTTATGAATAACTTAGAAAGCACTATAGCTAAAAGAACAGAATCACTTCAAAATTTTAAAGATATTGTTACTAAAATGGCTGAAATTGAAAATTTTAATATTATTGATGAAAACGAATTTTTAAGAACCATATTTCATATTGGATTGGATTTGTTAGAAAAGGTAGATTTAGGTTCAATATACTTATTTGAAAATGATAAAGTAAATTTTATTGAAACTATTGGACATAATAAAGATGAATTAAATGAGCTTCAAATTTCTGTATTAGATTTTGATTTTCCTACTAATTCAGTGAGATATGTGAAAAATATTACTGCTAAAACTGACGAATTATTTAATGAAAAATATGAAATTAATGAAAATAAATCTTATAGTGAAAGTGTAATTCCTGTTAAAGAAACAATTGTAATTGGGTTATCTTTTGATAATAAAATTACTGGTGGAATAGCTTATGAAATAAGCCATGATAGTAAAGAAACTTTCTCTAATCAAGATAAAGAATTGTTTAAAATTTTAGCAAACTTTTATAATAGTTATTATAAAAATTTTAAATCACAAAAAGAAAAAGAAGAAATAATGAATATTCAACAAAATAGTTTAAAAGATGAATTGAAATTAGATGATTTAACAGGTCTTTATAATAAGAAATATTTTAATGAATTATTTGAAGAATATTGGTTTAATGCTTTTATGAATCAGGTAAATATATCAATTTTAATGTTTGATATTGATAATTTTAAAAATTATAATGATACTTATGGACATGTCAGAGGTGATTTTGTATTAAAAGAAGTTGCAACTGCACTTAAAATTCGTGAAAATGATATCGTTGCTAGATATGGTGGTGAAGAGTTTATTGCGGTTTTTTTCAATAAAGATCATGAGACTATTGTAAATATTGCAGAAAGAATTAGAAAAAATATTGAACTTTTGAATATTGAAAATTTAGTTTCAGAAGATAAGAGAAAATTAACAATAAGTATTGGTGTAGCAACAACTATACCAAAAGAAAATATTGATAGAATTAAATTGATAGAAAAAGCAGATGAAAGTTTATACAAAGCTAAAAATAGTGGAAGAAATAAAGTATGTAGTATAAATATATAATAAAAAAAATCATATTTTAGATATGATTTTTTTTGTTCTATTTATTCATACAACAGTTTTTATATTTTTTACCACTACCACAAGGNNNTCTAAACCATATAACCAGTCTGCTTTTGCATCATACATGTTGAAAAGTAGTTTTTCGAAATCAACATCTAAACTAATTTCAGTTTCTTCATTGATATCTTCTAATTCTAATTTAGTTTTAAGACTTGAATTTATTCCATCTAAAAATCCGATAAAAGTAACATTATCCATATTAAATTTTTCAGCTAAATTAGTAACTGACCCCTTAATATCTTCTTTAGAGTTTTTTAATATATACTCATAATTTTTTTGTTCGTTTGGTATATAATTATTCCAAAATTCATTGTATTGCTCGTTAGATTCACTATTGTTGGCTAAGTCTTTCCATTGATTAATTAAATTCATATTTTTTCCTTTCTAATTGTAATTATTTTACTAAATGATTGTATCACATTTTATGGTTTTTCTATAAATTTTTATAATAC
>LGOV01010410.1_pt1 | contig 12156 bp, 24 predicted proteins | sample 469881 | NCBI WGS metagenome assembly LGOV01 (sample SAMN03857199, study PRJNA290197) | marine sediment metagenome | biome: marine cold seep biome; feature: cold seep; material: marine sediment; isolation source: sample #5579, elevator 3A push core 41 containing 12 cm of sediment... ...
CTTGTGGCATTTACTCACATTACTCACTTTGACGTCCCCACAAAGCCCGCAAATACCATCAAATTGTGTAGTAAAAGAAGTAAAGGAGGGAGTAATTGGTAGGAGCCCCCTTGAAGGAGGTATACAAGGGAGCTCCAGGCTCGGTGTTTTGTGATAGAGGAGTGAGCCATTAAATTAGGCGAACAGGGCCGTCTTCTTCAAAGTCGTACACCACATCAACCCCCAATCTTTCACAAATCTTAATCCCGATATGGGCAGCTTCCGCAACCGTAATTTTACCGTCTGCCATGGCGATNNTCCCAGAATCTTGAAGAAATTGATTTTCATATTTTATCTCCTATCTTAAGAAATCATAAAACCAGCTTCCCGAATTCTCAGACCCGCTCCCGTCCCAACCGGCCATAGGATCTACAGGCGGTCGATTACTCTGCCAATCATCAATAGACGATCCAGGTGTAGGGATTCTTACATCTTCATGTGGATTCACAGTCCAGTTATTATAACACCAATCATCGAAGGACTCAGAATGCACGTCTGAAGGGTCAAGTATATAGAAATAATCAGGTCGTGTACTCCATCCACTACCGGAAACAGTCTGAGTTGTGTTGGTATTTCCGTCCCACCCGCTAAAATGGTTGTCAAAGAAGGCATCATTTTGTGATGTGGTGGAGGAAGTAACCGGAGGCGGAGTGGAATTCTGACTCATGTAGTCCCGCCAATCAATTCCAAAACAAACACTGCAACTAAACAGAATGAAGCAACTTACGAAAGCAAAAATCTTTTTCATTTTCAATTCCTTTCACGGATAATAGTTTTAAGTTCTGTCATGACTTCTGTCATTTTTTTCATACCGTCTTCTAACCTTATCAGGCAGTATACCGCTACAAATATTGGAAATCCGGTTGACTGCACCATTTGAATAACGGCGGTAACATCCATTAGTTAATAGCGAATATAGGTACTGATCGCTGTTGTTCAGCCGAAGGCCCTACTACAGTTATGGAGGGACTTGGTCCAACCCTATTTCTATCCAGGGACATAGATGTAGGCTCTACAGGGATCTTGCCAATTCCCTTGAACGCACCTGCAAACACCTTCTTTTTTGTCAGGAATATCACACCAATTACTCCTAATATTATCCAGGTATTCTTTTTCATCAGACGTACTTTGCCACCTCGCGGTTGACCCACTCTGTTTGAATCAAGTCAGTCAAAGTCTCGTTCACATCCACGTTATGCGCCTTGCAGTAATCCCTCAACACCTGAAGAAACACAATAGGCACCCGGATATTCACGTAGGTGTCAGCCTCCTTATTCACAAACAGATCATCAACAGTTATCTCCATTAGAACTCACCTCCGGCTCCTTGACCAGCCCGTAATTCGTTATGCTTGGCAATCACCTTATTGACGTACTCCCCATTTACGAATGGCCCATTGTACGGGTCTTTCCGTGCGCTCCTCGAATTATATACAGCCACCCCCTTCCGATATCCGTACGTTACCGTATTCCATGCTATGATTTGTGCTCCGATTTTTATGTTGTACTCAGGATCATACAGGAACTCTGCGTAAGTAGGAGGCCACCCTACCACATTCAGAGGGTTTGAGCAACCTCCTTTGCCGTCCGGTTCGCACAGAATCTGCATAATACCATAACTTGGATCACTAGGATTGAAAGCATTGGAATTCTGATCTGATTCTATGCAGGCATGGGCTTTAATTAGCATAGGATCTATATTGTTTCGGTATCCGTACAACTGATACAGAGATTCAATATACGCATTACGTTCCTCTACAGTTATTTCTTTGGTTTTTATTTTTGGGACAACGATTTCCGGCTCGACTATAGGAACGTCCGATTTTTCAAGACGTTTCGGTTTTGATGTCGTTATAAATCCCAGGATCATTACTCCGATTGCCAAAATCAACAAAGGACTCATTAGACCGTTTCCTTTATGAGTTCAAACTTCCATATTTTACCGGATATCGTTCCCGCAGCAACAAAAAGTCTCACAGTCGTAATATTGGCAGCTCCCATGTAAAGACCGGCCCCCCACCACGCATACCTTGTGTCCCCTGCTGCAATTCCTTCATGAGCTTGAGTATGAAAAGCGACCGTTAACCTTGTAGGAGCAGGGCAAACGATTTTGAGTTCGCCGGTATTCATACCCACCCCATTAGGAGTTAATTGTCCAACCATGAAATTTGCTGCACCATCACTATTAAGAGGAGCTAAAACACTATCTGTCATAGTAGTTGCATGAAAACCGTAACGATTGAGTCCGTCCAGGTTCGCCCTCATATCAAGAGGGTTTATCAAAGTGGCAGTCAAAGCATACTCTAATATGGTGATTTTAGTCCGATCAATAGGAATATCTACAAACGCCACTGCTGCTGGTTCGTAAACCCCCACCACGGAATAAGGACTGTAATAAGGTATTAAGCCGTTATTCATAATTTCCCCTTAATCCAAAGTTCTGAAAACAGCTATTTGAACATTGGCGGGACCTGGATTCCAGATGCCAATTGCCGCTGTTGTAGAAATAATCATGGTTTCACCCAACGCCAAAGGCGTGCCTCTGGTAGCGGTCACGTCTGCGGCCCTTCCGACCCGAACAGTTCCACCACCCCCTAAAATGTTGGTGACAAACAAAACACGTCTGTTATTTTCAGCGGCGCAGACTTCCGTCCTACCTACTCCCAGGTTCATGTCACCGGATTCGAGAACATTATTCGACTTCGTTAAATCCACTTCGTTGAACATGCCTGAAGGATTTTCCACCTGGATGTTATCCGCGTTTTCAGCCGCAAAGAATAGAGTGATAGATAGACCAGCCTGAGCAGGATTAGTCAAATACAGCCTTGAAAAGGGAACCCCACGGATAAAGAACCCGTTCCTAACTCGCACAGGGTCCCGCAATTGATCATTCAACCGGGCATCCACATAGCAGGTATTATTTGAAGCGTCGATACCCCACAAACAAGATCCTCCTATTTCCTGACACTCCAAGTTTCTCGCAATTCCCAAATCAATAACACGGGTCTTGACGATATTAGCTTCAATCCCGAATTCTAAAGGGGCGTCCGGTACAACGTTTTTTCCGTAAATTCTCATTATCCTAATCCTACCAGAGGTTCAGCGTATTCCAGCCATTCAAAACACAAACTTAAGGTTTTATTTTTAATAGTACTGAAGGCCAGCAATCCATGATTTGGAGTAATAATGAAAGAATCTTTTAGAAAAATAACGGGAGCGTAATATGTACAATAATAGGAATCCGTCAAAAGATTGTCTATTAATATACCTGCATTTACTTCACTTCTTACTTCACAAACAGGGTCATTTCCTTCACAATGTTTAGACCCGCTAGTTTCCAAAGCATTTAAAGCTGTGTTGTAATATCCAATTTTTATAAACAAGGATGTAGACGAACAAAGCTGTGCGTTATTAACGATTGCCACCACTCCCGAAGCATCAGGATTCCATAATTGTACATGGGAATATGTGTCCACAGCGGCTGCAATATAGCCGCTCCCTATAAAACTCCTTTGCAACTCCGTTTCCCGCCACTGACTCTTATCATACACTAAAGGAGCGTTATTCAAGGCAGGAGGGATAATTGACAAGTCCTTGAACTTATCTATGGTATAACATAAGACAAGCTCCTCGCCGGGCTGTGCTGGATGGGTAACATATATTCGAGAGAATTCCACTCCTTTTAACTGCATCCCTTCTCGCATACGAACAGTATCGCGTGTCAGGTCATTGAAATGAACATCAATATAAGCGTAAGGATTGGAGGCCCGAATAATCCACAGAACATTGCCTCCTATCTCTTCTTTATGGTTTGTTCGGCCATCGCTCAAATCATACCGGATAGTGCGTATGGTTTGTGCATCAAGACCGTACTCCGGTGGAGCTTCGCCGTAAATATCCAGGCCGTGTTGTCTCATAATACCCCCTTATTTATTCCACATAGCAAGACCCATCAAGGCGAAGCCTCCAACGATCACAATAGGTAAAACCTTGTCAACCTGTATTCGCTCTCCTGTTGCCGATCTAACCATGCTTAGCCGTTCCGTTACCATAGATTCAGCCATACGTTCCCGTTGTTTGCTCGCTTCGAGGTAAACCTGATTAGCATCCTGCAAGGTTTTAGAAGCCCCTCCTAAAAGAGACTGGTACATGTCAGAAGCCCCAAGGAAAATCGTTTCCATAACTCCACCCCGGATCTGATCTCTTTGGATACTACCTATTTCCACTACCGAAGCAAGATCGACTGCATTTTGACCTGTCAGGCCGATATCATTTATACTAGTGTTCGTAGTAGTGTGAACCGCTGTTCGGTCTTCAGACCCGCCAAATATGTTAAAGAATCCCATTCAACCCCCTATTTCAGTAGAAAATAAACAACAAGACACCCACCTCCTGCCATACAAACCATAGGAAAGTTGAAAACCGGGGCCTTTTCCGAGGGGGTTATGGTAGTCCGGGGCGTTGTAGAGGCCCCTTGATACCGGCTCAGATACTCCAAACCAAAACCCCCGTTTTGTGGAGCGCCCTCATTGAAAGGTTGTAGTATGGCTCCAAGATTAACACCTATAGGAGCGATATGAATGCCTTTACCACTCGAAGCCTTTGCCGCGTTTTCATCTGATCTTGACTTTACGCCTTGAACTGCTGCTGCTCCTAATGCTGCCCACATAATGCACTCCTTACAATATCTTGATTAAAAGAATAGCACCCAATCCGAGCAAACCCACAACAGCGATACCGATCGCGTACTTTTTAACCGTGCCTCCGGTAGCTCTTACAGCTTCTGCGAACTCGGATTCTTCGGCTTTACCTACAATTTTTTCAGTTGCCCAATTGAAAGGCCACATCAACATGTTTTGGGCGTAGGTAGTGCCTTTTTCTTCATTGGTTATGGTTTCATCACCACCATTCCAAATGTTTCTATCGTCCCAGCAAAGCTCAATTCTGTCATCTCCGTAACTGGGGGCTATAGCAGGCATACCCATAAAATAATCAATAGACGACCCTTTACCGGCCAAATACAAGTGTGATTGTGGGTGTACTATTGGTGTTGTCATTTTAACCTATCCTTTTAGCTATGACCATAGTTACGAGCAAGGCCGCACTCATAGCAAGCAGGCCCCCAGAAGTTACCGGATACCCACCAATATTGAACATGACTTGGTTGAGCCCGCTACCGGTTTTCGGTCTAGGAATGTTTACAGCTTCATAAGTTTGTGCCCCTGGCTGCCAAACCGCTCGCGGATAACCTTCAGGATCAAAAATAACTCTTTGAAGCTGATCTTCTTGCTGTTCGTACAATTGTTGTTTTGCCCAAACAGGTGCGAGTTCAGAGGTTTGCCTAAGCACTCCTAGACCTATGTCTTTCAGTTGGCCGAAGAAGCCGCTATCCTTCATTCCTGATTGGTCTGTTACACTTGTTAGTTGACCGCCTGTTTTTGCCAAATTTGCATACATAGTTTTTCCTTTTTAAAGACAAAGGGCTGAGAGAGGCTTTTCCGACCCTTCCCAGCCCTTTTATCTAAACACCACCAGAACGTGGGTTATGTCTTAGCGGCCTCTGACAGGAATAATCTGCTGGGGCATAATATGTATTTCAACAGGCCCCGTGAGTCCGGCTACGGCCACTTCCAATTCGAGTTCAAATTCAGAAAACCCGAGGGTGTCAATGGCTTCCGAAAGATAACCATCTGTAACGTGGTCGTAAAAGTACCATCCGTTTACATTGTTGCAAACATCCCCACGCCGCAAAGTGTCATAATATCCAGGATCTACAGCCCCAGGCACGTCGGCATCATAAGGGCGATTTATGGAAGCCCTTGTCCAGCCGTCAACCTGTTGAAGGATGTAGTCCGGTATGTCGGCATAGACCGTAGTACCGGACTTGATTTTGAAATTGTCCAAACACAGTGGCGTATCTGTAGGATTCTTAACACCAGCCGCTTGATGGGTGGTGTTGATCATGAAACCCCTATACATCGGGCCAACAGGTAGGATCACCTGGAAGCTGGCATTTGCTGCTGTCACAGTGTGAACGATGTCGTAACTTCGCCATTGGCTGAAAGTCCGGTTGATATTGAAACACTCCAAGGAATGCACTTCGAGAACCGGCTCCTGCAGAAAACCAGGGGCCGCTGAAGCTGCGATGTCTGTGGAATCTCCCCAGGTAACCTCAATCTTAAGGTCGGAAAGTTCACGGGCATCAAGGGCGGTGTCCAGGGGCCTTATGGATCTAGGCATCCAGAACGGTAAAACAAGAGAAGTGCAAACCGCAGGATCTGCTACCCCGTTTCCTAGGGCTACACTAAGAGGCGGTTGAACACCATACATGAAATGGTTCAGCCACCAAAGCTGGTTCCCGGAAATTGAACGAATGACCTGAGTGTTATTGGCAATAATGTCAATTCTTTTAACCACGCCCCACTCATCACCCTGCTCGATCAAGGCTTGCACATTCTCAGTCAAAAGAAGATCCGGTTGGCAGGTGAGATACAGATACAGTTCCCGATAGACCATACCTCTTGAAAGTCTCTCAGAAACCTTCGAGTTTGCCTGATAATTGATGTCGACTTGCTTACGTCTGCGGACTTGCTGTGGCATTTTCTACGCTCCCTTCAGAATTTTGGATGTTGCTGGCAGGAAGCCCGCCACCTGGTTCGCTAGAAACATCATGGCTATTGTCACCAACGCCATCTTTCCCAGTGTGTTTATTCCGATTCCGAACATGAGTTACCCCTTCATCTTTACGACCGACCCCAGGGCCGGTACTCGGTTGACTAACATAATGGTTCCTAGTGCTACTAAAAACAACATGATTTGTCTTTGCATTTTTTTCTGCCTCTCTTTCGTCTTCGCTTGCCCCATCTTTAATGGGGATTGTTAGGCCCCCGCTCCGGTGACCGCTGTCACCATGCCTACGTTTGACGCTACCAGAATCGCTATGAGAGCTATTAATCCCATTTTGCCCCACGGCATGAACTTTCCCATCTCTACTCTCCTTTTCCTTTTTGGGGTTTGTAAGCTTCAAAAGAAGCAGCCCAGTCCCTATTCCAATTAATGCATAAGGTAATACCATGAAAACCCCCTTTTTTGCAAGTGTTATTTTATAATCCCATACTTTTTCTTCAAATTGTGTTCTGTCAGACCCGGACTGTTATATTTTGCGGGTAAAGTAACAGATTCAACAACCTTCCCACGACCGGAGGCCCCTTTTCTCACCTGGATTTTGTAACATCCCTTATTAGAGCCTGTCCTGATTTTGGTCGTTATTATTTTGTGTCTCATTAGAACACTCTCCTTTTTTCAAGAGTACCCCATCTTGGACAAAAGAAATACTCTCCTTTTGCTAATGTGTGAGCTTCCCTCAAATCCATCCTATTGAATTCGTTGGATAATGCTTTAGAATCGTCAAAAGAACAATTGAAAAGAGCAAGATAAGAACACTGATCGCGCACAGTCTTAGCCAATTGGGTAGCTCGTTGACAGATAAAATGACAATTATGTCCGTAATGCCGACCGCGAGTAGCAAGAAAAAACATTTCATTATGATATTGCCCTATTTGTTCAGCACTTTCGTCAATGAAAATCGCGCAGCTTATAGTTTCCGGGTGCTGCACTACCTGAAGAAAAGCCGTTTTATCCCGAGTTTGGAAATCGGCTCCCCAACGATAATCATTCATAGGGTCAAGGACTATGACCTTAATTTCCTGCTGTTGGTATTCCTTGACCAGTTGTGTTGCCAAAGTCGTCTTTCCGCTCTCGGTCATTCCTACTATCAACATGTGAGCCATAATAATTCTCTTTCCTCGAAAATTTGGAAATGAGCCAGCTATATGCCTTTTTACATCTTGATTTCGTTACCGGCTTGCCAAATCTCGGAGCTGCATAGGAAATTAAGGCCGTTAAAAGCATGACCCCAGGCGGGATGTCTTGTATACCTTTGGCTCGAAAGTATTCTGTCCAGGCACTCGACATATAAACAGCTTCTTTTTGATCCGGCTCCCACTCTTGGCCGCCTATTCCTTGAGCGAAAAAGAAGATGGAGTGTGCTGCGGTGAGGCCGCAAGCTTCATAATTAGGTTCAGGAGCTGTTGGGGTGCCAGGAGCTGTTGGATTGCTCAAACCGCCAATGTTCGATCTTCGCCCTTTTCCGGCAAGAGTTTTTAAAAAACCTTTTGGCGTAAGCACAGGTTTGCCGTCCACCCCTATTTTGTGTAAAGCAGAATTGAACGCCCTTCCCATTGTATCTTTAAGAGTAGGCCCCCCTTCTTGAGTTACGGCCTCCCCATGGTCAACAACATTTGGCTGTGGTTCGGGCATGTTTGAAATGAGTTGTTCGCCGACTGCGTCTAATTTTTGGGTAGGTGTTTTCTGGGTCCCTTCCTTGATGTCTCTCTCCATAATCGTAAACCTCCTTGTAAAGTGTTTTGTAAAAAGCTTCGGCAATTTTTGTAAATGGCTCGTGATATTTACATGGATACTCTCCTTTCATCCCATCCCTGGCATTAATAATAGAGTTTTTACAACAAGGCCCTCTATAAAGCATTTTGAAATTCACCCAAAAACAGGAATCACATTTCATGCGTTGTTGATAAAAAACAAGATCCGTTCTTAGTTTCTTCACGTTACCCCCTTTTGAATTGTTTTGCAAGCAAAATTTGATGTGTAATCAGGTTTTTTGATGTTTTTTGCTAAAGTTGTTAATTTACACGGTGTCAATCCTTTTTTCCAACACGACTTAATAGTAGGAAAAGTATCAAATGCGAAACTAATGACACCCCCACTGCAAAGAGAACAATATCCATCAAAGTCGAGATTGTCATGTTTGAGACCCCCTTTCAATCGAATTCCTTTGAATTTCTGTTTGTCACCTATCATATAAGCCTTACGGCCCAAATAAACCGCTTTTCCTTCCTCTTCGGCTTTGAAATAACCGAGCTGATCGGAAATAAAGTCTTCGTTCATAGGAGCTGTCAAATGGACGCTGTCTGTATCACAATAAATTAGTGTGTTGATATGACTTATCAAGGATTCAGCTAAAACCACTCTTGCGTAGGATGTTACCATTGCCGCAATATGCACAGCCCTATGGGGTATCATTCTTTGTTCGGTAACCGTGTAAAGGAAGTTTTCTTCTTGATAAGGTTTGAGACATTTCTTCTTCAACAGTTTGATCAAGGTCTCTTTATCTTCAATCTTACACCCTTTTTCAGCTTCTTCTTTTTGTGCAAACTTTCCATAGAGGCTGTTCATCATTAATTTACAACATTCTGCCAAAGCGTTGTTTCCATCGTCCTTTGCTTCCAATCTTGTTTCGTACCAGTGGGTGACCCAATTTTTAAATAAATTCATGGACTTCGGAAAGAAAAGACCTGAATGGAATTCGATTTCCACTCCGTGTTTCAAGGCTAATTTGATTTCAGGGCTTGGAATGGTCCACCTTCCTTCGTAAACACACTCAAAACCGTTCTTGCTTTTTATCCATAACACTGGAGGTATACTTCGATCTTTCTGGTTCCAGGTAATATCATAAAAACCTAAATGTTTGGCGTTCCATTTAGTTGTGAATACCGGCCTTCCGATAGGATAAAGATTGTTTATCATAACTGAAGGGTATAAGGAATTAATGTCGTAGCTATAAGCTTGTTCGTATATGCCCGGTCGAAAACATTCTACACGGCCCCCAGCGTACGCTCTGGTAATAAAACGATCTGTGCGGTTATTCATTCTTAATGAAGGCAACATAAAATCTTTTTCAAGAAACTTTCTTCTGAAAAGGTACATGGCTAAGCTCGCAGTAGTAACCGGAACGAAGTCTATATCCATGATCTTCTGGAACGCTTCCAATACCTGATAAAGCCCTTTACAATCCGCTCGGAGATATTTGTCGAATTGTTCATAGTCGTTATGGAAAATCTCTTCTATTCGGTCAATATCAATGTCTCTTTTGGGGGTTTCAACCTTGTAATCATGACAACATTTCTTCAGGGAACTTTTCAAGAGTTGAAAAGAGTCCTGGAAAATAATCTGTTTTTTAAAGGATTTACATTTCAAGAACACAATCGAAGACCCTGTGGGTATCAAGTCCCACTCCCCAATCCCGCTTGATTCATCCATAAGGAGTGAGACAAGATCGAATCTGCCTCCGTTATGAATAATGATTTTACGGAAACATTTTTTACTATTATGTAGATGTAAGAAAGCCATTAAGTGCGCCCAAGAATTGAATTTGTAATAATCCTTGCCGTTATCTAACCCTATTTCTAATACGTTTCCTTCTTTCCCAGTTTCAATATCCAATACACTAAAAGTGTTTTTCTTGTCCTTCCTCAATTTCGTAAACATCCTTCATAATCCTAATCCCATTTGACAGCGTGGAAAACAGTTTCAGTAATAATGGTTACGCTGTATTCCTCTTCGGTTTCGTCAATATCAAGGAGTAAGTCCTCTGGACGGTCTATTTCCGTATAACGGGTGTTTCGAGCAATGGTGTAACCTTTATCGTCTTGACCTTTAATAGCTACGTATGCAGCCCCCATACCCAGCTTTTTTGCTACTTTGGTGTATTTCTTCAGTTCCAGGGGATCTGTAAGCTTTATTTTGAAATGAAGGTCCCCAGTACTTTTAGCCCTAAAGAAACGTAATTTGGGGCTCGTAACAGCGGAATAACTGTCAAATCGTTTTTTTCGTAGTTTTGCAGAGGAAGAAGGTTTGACAGTATTGTATAATTTGTTGATTACAGCAAGACGCTCTTTTTGCGCTTTACCCATAGACCGAGTTCCGTCTTTATAACGCCGGACTGATCTTGGAGTCACGTTCATCATTTTGGCAAGATTGTTTTGCCCGATACGCTTTTCTAGGGCACGTAATTTATTCGGGGCTTTATTCTTTTGGCTTTTTGGCATAATAAGACACCATCTCAGAGGAATAGAAAAATCTATTTAACCTATCTTCACCACTAAAATAGTAGTGTAAAGCGGTTTGGATAACATATTCTCTTGAAATCTGTGGAAACTGAAATAAAAGAAGTCTTATTTCAGCTTCCACATCTATTGTTGGGTTAGAAGGGTTTGTCATTGGGATCTTTACCTTCTTTACCTTCTTTGTCCGGGGGATCGGCTATTACCAGACGGTATTCAGGAGCTTTCTCGTTCTCTGATTCTTGGTTCTTGAAAACGAAGCATCGGGCGTTACCGAAATACCCTGACATATACATTTCACCTTTTTTAGATTTGTTCAGCCACAAACCGGTTATAGTAATCATTATTGTCCTCCTCTTTGTTTAAGAACAGATCCCAACAAGAATGGCATCTGTATCGGTTTTTGGTAGGGAATCCGCAAATAGGACACTTCTTGTATCCCAAGGCGGATTCGGTTTTAGTCAATGGACGGTCTTTGTAAAGTCTTTTCCGGTGGGCAATTGTGCTTTTCTTACAGTACTCCCGTGGAGTGTTTTCCATTTTAGAAAGTTGCTTCAAGATGCTGACTGGTATGACTCTACTCATTTGTACAACGCCCTATACATAGGGGTGTTTGCCCACTTTTTAGCCCATTTCAGAGCTATGTGTTTGGGAAATATAGTACAAAGTCTTGCATACAGGTGGAGTGTGTTGAGTTCGTGCCGAAGTTTGTTTTTTGCTGAAAGGTTCATGCTATCCCCATTGTGCGTAAATTCTGGTTAGGTCTTTAGTAATCGCTTCTTCTTGTTCAGGCGTAACATCCTCGAATTCTATGTTGCGTCTTTCAATGTCCATACTAATGAATTTGCAGTTGTACTTGTCACACAAATTCTTGATTTCTGAAACGAAGAGTAGATCTTTTTCGTTGATTTCGTTCTTGCCCATACTATTCCACCTCCTCACACTTGATCAGCTCAAGTTGTTTTAAAACACTGTATCTCCTGGCTAAAGATTCCAGTTCCGCCTTGTCTGCACCTGAAAGGTCTATGAAAAACCAGGGCACAAGTAGCCAACATCCTGCCGCTCCCAATATCGCGTTTTTGATGTGGGTCTTGATAATCCTTGGATCAATACGGGCCATTTCACTTTCGATAAAAAGTTTCTCACCACGGACTTCCTTGCAGGTCATTTGGTTGTCCGTCACGTTGTGAGAAGAAATA